>Ga0224508_10001099_pt1 | contig 24644 bp, 25 predicted proteins | sample SF_Jan12_sed_USG_4_FD_170157 | JGI IMG/M metagenome (GOLD analysis project Ga0224508, IMG submission 170157) | Sediment microbial communities from San Francisco Bay, California, United States - SF_Jan12_sed_USGS_21 | ecosystem: Environmental > Aquatic > Marine > Sediment | place: USA... | reverse complement strand
AGAAGTAAACCTCATACTGATCAACAAAAAGAAGCTCATCTCTTTTTCTTATTAGAATCAACAAAGATTTCTGAAACATATACAAAAAATGGACCAGAATTTTTCAGAGAAAATAGTTCTAAAAGCTTTATTTCTAAAAATCTTAAAAATACAGAATTAATGTGGATTGACAATAAAAAAATAATTTCATTAGAAAAAAGAAAAAATATTGAGGCAGTAAAATTTATGACAGAATTCCTTAAAAAAAATCTTCAGACAGGCATACCAAAAGGCCTTCAGAATGATTTCAATCAGGGTTTCAAGGTTTTTGTAGGAGACAAAAATTTAGGCAAATCAATTAAAGAGACTGCAAGTGAACTGATTTCAACAGATGTCACACTCGTTCATTTCAATTAAAAAATTTACTAACGAGCCATATTCAAAAATTCTTGGATATCCAAGAGCAACTAGTCGTCAAATAAGATCAAGAATTAATGAATTAGAGAAATTAAAAATCAAGTCAATTTCATTAACAGGTCCAACTACACTTGGGAAATTAGCAATTTTAGGAAAAGGATACGTTGGAGTTGTAGTTCTTGCAAAAAAAGGCAACAAGCAAGTTGCATTAAAGATTAGAAGAACAGATTCACAAAGAAAAGAAATGAAAAATGAAGCAAATTTGTTGAAATTAGTGAATTCAGTAAGTGTTGGACCAAAAATGTTTGATGCTAGTAAAAATTTCTTAGTTATGGAGTATCTTGAAGGAATCAAAATAAGTGAATGGATACTTGCACTAAAAGGATCAGGTAGTGCAAAAAAATTAAAATCTACAATTAGACACATTTTAGAGGATTGCTATAGATTAGATCAGATTGGTTTTGATCATGGGGAATTAAGCAATATTTCAAAACATGTCATTGTAGGAGAAACAAAATCTACTTTAATTGATTTTGAAAGTTCTAGTACTAAGAGAAGACCATCAAATGTTACATCAGTAACTCAAGCGATCTTTATTGGATCAGGCATTGCAAAAAAAACCCAAAAAATTTACAAAAACCCTCCCAAGGAAGAAATCATTAGTGTGTTAAAGCAATACAAACAAGAAAAAACACAAGAAAGTTTTGATAAATTATTAAAAATATTAAAATTGTAATGGGACCGGCAGGATTTGAACCTGCGACCACTAGTCCCCCAGACTAGTATCATACCAAGCTAGACGACGATCCCTTGTAACAAAGACCCAAAATGAAATTATTAAATCGTCGTATTGATTAACAAAATCATGAAAATATGTAATATTTGTCACAAGATTTCTGCTACTGATCAGGATCACATAGATTGTATTCAAAAAAGAAGAATCGAGTTTGAAGATGAAGATCTTAAAAATAAACTTCCTGAAAAACTAAATTTATCAAATAATACACAAGATCTGGGTGTTGAAGTAAAGGCTATCTTAGAACATCTTGCAAAAGATAAAGATAAGACAGATTAGTCATAACCATTTTGATAATCTTTCTTTTTCAAATTCTAGTTTTTTGGTAAGATTATCAGAAGTTGATTCTGTAAGATTTGTTGATGGTTTTGAATTTGAAAACATATCAACCTCAATAATAGAAGCTGTATCTCTTCCTGATTCGATAAAACATCCACCCTTTCCATCAAATTGTATGGGTTCTTCGCGGGATAAAATTTTTGAGATAATATTTTTGGCAACTGCAATACCTTCTCCTTCTGCAAATATTCCTGCCTTTGGTACCGCCATGGTTTCTGTAACTGATAAACTTGTAACATCACCTATGGCAAAGACATTTTCAAAAGGTGTTTTGCAATCTCTACTTATTGGAATAAATCCAGGTTCTTTTGCCAATCCAGAATTATAGATTACTTTTGGAGCAATATGTGGCGGAACAGCTAAAAGTAAGTCAAAATCAGCCTCACCATTTTCAAAGATTAATTTTTTGGATTCGACAGATTTTATTTTACAAGAATTATGAAAAACAATTTTTTCAGAATTTACTAGTTCAAGTATCTGTTTGCTTACCTCAGGACCAGCTGCGGGTAAAGTTATAGGTGCTGGACTATAGAAATGAATTTCCACAGAATCTCGTATTCCACGTTTTCTAAGCATAGAATCTATTAGTAAACTAGCCTCAAATGGTGCAGGGGGACACTTGTATGGCATTCCCATTATTGATATTGCAATTTTTCCAGACTTCATACTCTCAATTCTGTCACGAATTTCTGAAAGTTTGTTATGATCATATAGATTAAATCCATTTTCTAATAATCCAGGAATCTTTTGAGGAGCTAAAACAGAACCCATAGAAATTATTAGAAAATCATATGAGATATTTTGAGATGTAATTTTTACATTTTTGTTTTGAAGATCAATTTCTAAAATTTCATCTTTAATGAAATTGATTTCTTTTTTTGATAATTCATTTAATGAGCCAATCGAGTTTTCAAAAGTTCTAGTTCCATTAATAATCCATAATTTTGCAAATCCTACCATAAACCAATCTTTTTTATCAATCACTGTAATTTTCACTTGAGAAGAAGATAATGAATTTCTTAATTCATTAGCTGTAGATAGTCCACCAAATCCTCCTCCTAAAATAACAACATGTGGTATATTTGTCAACTTAGCGTTCTTGTGTTGTTGGTCTTATTAAAATCTCATTGACATTAGCATGAGATGGAGATTCAACTGCATATAATATCGCATTTGCAATATCCTCTGCTTGTAGTGCTTTCATCTTATTTGCATTTTCAATAAACCCTTGCAATGATTCATCAGTGATTGTATCATTAAGTTCTGTTGCAACAACTCCAGGTTCAATACTAGTTATTCTAATGTTAGAACGTACACTGAATTCTTGTCTTAATCCCTCACTAAATGCTGCAACAGCATGTTTTGTTGCACAATAAACACTACCAGCAGGAAAGACAATTCTTCCAGCTACAGATGAGAGATTTACAATGTGACCTGATTTCTTTTCTTTCATGTGAGAAATTACTGAGCCTGTACAATACAAGACACCCTTAATATTCACATCAATCATTCTATCCCATTCATCTACCTTAAGATTCTTAAAGAAACTCAAAGGCATCAATCCAGCATTATTTACAAGAATGTCAATAGATCCCCATTTATCCAATACAGCTTTAGCAAAGTTTTCACATTCCGATCTTTGTGTTACATCTAGTTTTTGATAAAATACTTCGCCACCGTTAGCAGAGATCTTTTTTGCAAGGTCTTCTAATCTATCAACTCTTCTAGCACCTATAGCAACTTTGGCGCCTGCTTTTGACAGTGCCAGAGCAGTAGCAAATCCAATACCACTACTTGCACCAGTTATTATTGCTACTTTATCTTCAATCATCTAAATTACCTAAATGCACTTTATTTCAACATCGTAAAAATGTTTAGCTGTTAAACCAACTAAACTGTAAGATGTTACTGACAACTTTATTAAAACAAAAATAGTAAATCAAGTAATGAAAGCTGAAAAATGTGCTTATTGTGGAGATTTAACAGATTTACCATTCCAGTGTAATTATTGTAAGGATCCATTTTGTTCTGAACATAGACTTCCAGAAGAGCATAGATGTGTAAAACTCAGTCAGATTAGAGCAAAAATATTTGGTGAGAGAAAAGTCATACGAGACGGTGGACGAAACAAGCCAAATATTTTCAAAAGAATATTTGGAAGATTTTAAAATCAATAAGGACTTTTATCAGGAGAGATTTTTGCACGTTTTCCTTGATAGATGAGAGCAATAGCAAGGGCAAACATCACCATTGCAGTTAATGGAAAGTTTTGAGGTGCCGGCAAGATAAACCAATAGTATATTCCAAAACCAATTGATACTGCTGCTTGTACCCATAGTTTTATCCATTTTGGGGCTTTAACTAATCTGCTTATTCCCTCAACAACAAAAATTCCAATCACTGGATAAATAGTATAAAATAGAAAATCAATTACGTCAACTCCTGTATGAGACATACAATATGAAATAATAGGTATAATTTCTATCTAATCTTCCCAACGAATCTTAGTTGCTATATTTTTGGCAATTAAGGCTTGAGCATTTTCATAGGGAATTGTAGCTATATCTTCAGGGTTGAATGGACCATATTTTTCTAGATCGACACCAATAATTTCATCTACTTGACTAAGAAATCTAATAACAATTCTCTTTATTTTATGATTTTGAGCTAATGATTCAAGGAATTTTGATTTTCCATTAATTGTAGCTGAAAGAATCATTTCTGTCCTTTCTTGTTGTTCTTCTTGTGAATCTAAAATGAATTTTTCTTCATCTAGAAGGTATTCAGTTTCTAAATCAAAAGATTTTGAAATTTTATCTAGTCTAATATGGACTAATAGTGAGGTTAACTCAGTTGTCATTTCTATCATAGTGTCTTTGATTTTATTTTCTGGTCCGTCAAATTCCTGTTTCCGTAGATTTCCTATAAAATCAGATAGATCTCGGTAAAAGTTTGGATCAAGTTCTAATAAAGAATCATTTTCAGTTTCTCGTAGAACTATATGATGCAAGGAATTGATATCAATTTGGTTTGATTCAAACATTTCTTACCTAATCCTTAAATGCTGGATGTATTTGTGTTTGATTGAAGTATAAAATTGCCCTATAAAGTTAGTCATGGTAAAGCAATCCAAGTAACATATTCGCCTGATGAAGTTTTCTCTAGAATTCAACATGAGGGGATTCAATTCATCGATCTACAATTTACTGGCCTTACAGGTCATTTTCATCATACTACAATTTCAGCAAATACATTTACTCCAGAACAAATGAGGGATGGATTACCCAAACTAGATGGCTCATCAATTGTAGGTTTTACTAGTATTGATGATTCAGATTTGCTCCTAAAACCAGATCCAAGTACGTTTGCAATTATTCCTTGGTTAACTGAGAATAAAACAGCCAGACTTCTTTGTGATGTTTATTGGGGAGAAGATAGAGGAAGATTATCAAGGGATCCCAGAGGAATTTCCCAAAAAGCTGAAGAATATATCAAATCTCAAGGATATGATTTTAGTACATGGGGTCCAGAGGTAGAATTCTTTGTTTTTGATAAGGTGCATTGGGATGTTTTAACACCATACAAAGGACAATCTTATTCAATTGAGTCAAAAGAAGCACCATGGAGTCAAGAGGGAGATGGATATCCAATGGGATTACAAGAAGGATACTATCCTAGCACACCATCAGATACACTTACACCATATAGAAATGAATGTGTAAATATTCTCAATAAGAATTTTGGAATTCTGTGTGACAATCATCATCATGAGGTTGCAACTGCCGGACAATGTGAAATTGATATCAAATATGATTACATGACAAACGCTGCAGATGCAGCCCAGACCTACAAGTATGTTATTAGAAATGTTGCACAAAAATATGGCAAAGTTGCAACAATGATGCCAAAACCAATTGCAATGGACTCAGGTTCTGGAATGCATGTCAATGTTAGTTTATGGAAAGGAATGGAAAATGCATTTTATGATCCAGATGATGAGATTGAATTGAGTCAGGTTGGAAGATATTTTTGTGGTGGAGTAGTTAATCATGCAAAAGCATTATCTGCAATTTGTAATCCTACTACTAACTCATATCATAGATTAGTACCTGGATATGAAGCTCCAGCATACATTGCATGGAGTTCAGGAAATCGTTCTGCCATTGTAAGAGTTCCAAAACATCTCAAAGGAAGAGAATATTCGAATCTAAAAAGACTTGAATTCAGAGCTCCTGATCCTTCATCAAATCCATATCTTGTATTTGCAGCCGTAACTGCAGCTGGAATGGACGGAATTAAAAAGAAAATGGATCCGGGAGATCAAGTACGTGATGATATTTTCAAGATGACTAAATCAGATAGAGCTAAAAGAGGAATTGGAGTTCTTCCAAAAAGTCTAGGTGAAGCATTAGATGAATTAGAAAGTGACAGAAAATTCCTTAATACAATTTATACCGATGATGTAATTGACAAGATCATAGAACTAGAAAGAAGGGATCAACGTGAGATATCTATTAGACCACATCCACATGAGTTTTATCTATATTTTGATGTTTAGACCCTTCCTGTAATTTGAAAAATATAGTATAACGAAATAATTATCAGTGTAAATCCTCCCCCTAGAAAAATCTCTTTTTTATTCTCAGATGTAGCAGCTTTGTATAGTAAAACTCCACCAGCAAGACCTAGAAATAATATCAAAACTCCAATTATTACAATATCAAAGCTTGTGTCAGTAATTAATGGATGAAAAAATCCAGCAAGTAATGCAAAAAATGCAACTAGGTAAATGTATTTGAAACCAGCAAGTACGTTAGATGATGTTTTATTCAATAAAATTCGTAAATGCAATTATGAAATAAACTTTTGAAGAAATTTTTTTAAAATAATTTACATCATTCCACCCATTCCAGGCATTCCACCCATTCCAGGCATTCCACCCATTCCAGGCATTCCACCCATTCCAGGCATTCCACCTTCTCCTCCACCAGGTGGACCACCCGCAGATTTTTGGGTAGCAATTACATCATCAATTCTAAGAATCATACATGCAGCTTCTGCAGATGCAGACACAATCTGAAGTTTAACTGCAAGAGGCTCAATGATATCACTTGATTTCATATTAGTGATCTTTCCTTTCATTACATCAATTCCAGTCCATTTTTCTCCTTTCTGTTGTTTTGAACGAAGAAGTGTAAGTGTATCAATTGGATCCATTCCAGCATTTTCAGCAAGTGTTAAGGGAATTGATTCTAAAGCATCAGCAAATTTTTCTGCAGCTAGTTGTTCTCTTCCTTCTAGAGACTTTGCCCAACTTCTTAATTTTGTTGCAGCAAATGTTTCAGGTGCACCACCACCTGCAACAATTTCTGGTTTTTCAATTACGTCTTTTACAACCATTAATGCATCATGAACAGAACGTTCGACTTCATCTACTACTCTTTGTGAGCCTCCACGAAGAAGTAAAGTGACTGATTTTGGGTGTTTACATCCTTCTACAAATACCCATTTGTCTTCTTCAATTTTTCTCTCTTCAACTAGATCTGCGCTACCCAGATCTTTTTCAAAGAGATCATCAAGGTTTGTAACTATTCTTGCACCAGTTGCTTTTGCAAGTTTTGTAAGATCACTTTCTTTAATTCTTCTAACTGCAATAATTCCAGCTTTTGCTAGATAATGTTGTGCCATATCATCAATTCCTTTTTGACACAAAACCACATTTGCACCAGAACCAATGACCTTGTCAACCATTGTTTTTAACATTCTATTTTCTTCATCTAAAAATGATTTTAGTTGTTGGGGATTTGAAATGTTAATTTTTGCATCAGTTTCAGTTTTGCTAATTTCTAATGCTGTATTAATTAATGCGATTTTAGCTTCAGGTACTTTTCTAGGCATGCCTCCATGAACAACTTCCTTATCAAGAACAATGCCCTGAATAATTATTGAGTCTTTAATGGAACCGCCTGCTTTCTTTTCTACTTTAATATCATCAACGTCAACATCATAAGTTTCACCATCTTTTTCAGCAACAGCTAGAACAGCCTTTACTATAATTTCTGCAAGCTGATCAGAGTCTTTTCTAACAAGTTTAGTCTGCATAGAGGTTTTAGCAATTTTAGTTAAAATGGTTTTGTCATTTGCTGAGATTTTGTCTGCAATACTTTCAAGATGTTGTTTTGCCTTTCTTGCAGCTTTTCTATAACCATCAACAATAATTGTAGGATGTACATCTTGATCAATTAATAATTCTGCATTTTCAAGTAAAGCACCTGCCAATACAACTGCTGAGGTTGTACCGTCACCAACTTCATTATCAGTAGTCTTAGAAATTTCAACAAGCATTTTTGCAGCTGGGTGTTGAACATCAATTTCCTTGAGAATTGTAGCTCCATCATTTGTAATCGTAACATCACCTAGTGAATCAACTAGCATTTTATCCATGCCTCGTGGGCCTAGACTGGTATGAACAATTTCAGCAATGATTTTAGATGCTGCAATGTTATTCTTTTGTGCATCTTTGCCTTTGGTTTCCGAACCGCCCTCTTTTAGTAATACAACAGGCATATTTCCCTTTGAAGTAGCTTGCATACCCATAAATACAAAATCTCTAGATTCCCCTTTTATATCTTCCAGATCAGAATGTGAAAGTTTGATAGAGCGTCGGTGTTTTTAAATTGGGAAAAGTCAGGTTGCAAAATATGGCCAAGTTACAAAATAAAGAATCTTACAATAAAATCTTTACAAAATTAAAAGACCATCACAAATGGTTTGAAAATTCAATTCCATTGATTGCAAGTGAAAATATTCCGAGTCCAGCTGTTCGAGAAGCAATTATCTCTGATTTTGGAAATAGATATGCTGAAGGATGGCCTGGGGAGAGAGTGTATGCTGGTTGTGTCTACATAGATGATGTTGAGTTTGAATGCATGAAACTAGCTAAAAAATTATACAAAGCAAAATTTGCTGATGTAAGACCAATTTCAGGGGTTGTTGCAAATTTAGCGGTATATTCTGCTTTTACTAATCCAGGTGATATAATGTTGGCACCTTCTATTCCTGCAGGTGGACATATTTCACATGGTAAAAAGGAGCATTCTGGAACTGCAGGATTAGTTCACGGATTAGAGATAGAATTCTACCCATTTGATGCTGAAGAAATGACAATTGATGTTGATAAGACAAAGCAGAAAATAAAGAATCTAAAAAAAGACAAGCGTCTTCCAAAAATGGCAATGTTTGGCGGTTCATTATTTTTATTTCCACATCCTGTCAAAGAGTTATCAGATTTTCTAAAGAGTTATGACATGCACATTAATTATGATGCAGCTCATGTTGCAGGATTAATTGCTGGTGGGAAATTCCAAGATCCATTACGGGAAGGCGCAGATACAATGACTATGAGCACTCATAAAACTTTGTTTGGTCCTCAAGGAGGACTTGTTTTAGGTTCTGAAGATCATGAAGAAGTAATTAAAAAAGCAACATTTCCTGGCCTTACAAGCAGTCATCATATTCACCATATGGCTGGAAAGGCAGTTGCTTTTGCAGAGGCTTTAGAATTTGGTAAAGATTATGCTATTCAAGTTATAAAAAATGCAAAAGCATTTGCAGAGTCCTTAAGCGATGCAGGATTAAATATTTTGGGAGAGAGTAGAGGATTTACAGAATCACATCAAATTGCAGTCAATGTTTTAGACTACTCCGATGGTGGAAAAGTAGAGGCAGAATTAGAAAAAGCTAACATTATTGTAAATAGGCAACTTATTCCAGGTGATATTAAAGCAGGAAGAAATTATTTTCATCCAGGTGGAATTAGATTAGGAGTTTCTGAAATCACACGACTTGGAATGAAAAAGAATGAAATGCAGGAAATTGCATCTTTCATTAAACAGATAGTTATAGAGAAAAAGGATCCAAAGAAGATTCTATCAAAAGTCAAAGCTTTTAGAAAGGATTACCAAAAAGTCAAATTCTGTTTTGATAACAAATTGGGTGCTTATGAATATGTTAAACTAAGGTAGTTAGGCATAATCAGTAAGAAGTGATTGATCCCCCTGATTCTTTCCAAATACTAATTCAATTTCGTCAGAAAGAGCATGAATTCTTCCTCTTTGGTATTCGCCAACGTCGTATTTATCAACCAGTCTTTTTGCAAGTTTTAGATACTTTTCTACTGAACCTCTTGTAATGGTAGGAATTAGTTTGTGACCGCAAATACATGTTTGAATGAGAGGCATTCTACGAAATGATTTACCACAACCAGTGCATCTAAAACTTTGTCTAGCATATGCTCTAAGATTTCCCATTATATCAGGAACTAGGTGTGTGGAAATAACATTTGAAACAATTTCTGAAGTATTTACTGCATTGATTAATTCAGCATTCCTAATTTGCATATCAAATTTATCAAGCATGGAACCAAGTGTGGAATAGGCACTACGTGATTTTGAAGTAGTTAGAGATGAAGTTGAATGTGTAAAGAAATAGTCATAAAATTGCCTTTCTGTCTCAAGACGTGATTTAATAATATCTACCGATACTACGTCTGATGTTTTGATCTGTTGAAGTGTGGATTCAAAGAATTCTAGGGGAAGAAATTTTGTGACCTCAAGATTGTGTGCTTGTGGCTGAGACTCATGTGGTAAAACATGAGGTTGAATAAGTAATGGAGCATCCATTAATCCGCCTATTCTGTCAGAAAGAAATTGTCTTGAGAAATTAAGAAGACTATCCATTAGAAGCATAATAGAGTCAGCATCGCCATCAGCATCTCTTCTTTTTGCAGAATGCCAATTGGGAGTTCCAAAACAAACATGGGTTTCTGTATATCCAATAATTCGTCCTACGATTCCAACAGAGGTGTGTGGAGCTAAACCAATTATTAGATGGCCAACAAGATCTTCAGAATTCTTTACATTGTAAAATGGAGATTTTCCATAGAATTTTTCCAATAGAGTATCAATGTATTTGCAAGTAGAAACTAGATATTTTCCATTTTCGTAAGGAACTATCACATCTTGCATACGCAGTTCAACAATTTGATCTGAATTTTCAAGTGGTTTTCCATCAATATCATGTGAATAGCCAAGATCCTTTAGTTTCCCTATTGAGGTTCCAATCCATGATGGTTTGAATTGAGTCAATGGAGAATTTGTTGCATCGAATCTAACAGTTCCATCTTTAAAGACTGTAAGTCCAAGGTTTTGACGTACAAGTCCCTTTTCAAGAGGTTCAGCAATTTTATCTTGATTAATTAGCTCTTTTACACCCTTGAATGGTTCTTGGGCACGAAATCCCATCTTTTCTTGAGCTGAAAGTAATTTTGCTTTAAGTGGAAATTCTTTATGTGAATGAGCTGGTGCTTTGCGTTTACATTTTTCACAATATGGTTCATTGAGGATATCTCTACAACTAGAGCATCGATAGGTAATTGTCGTCTTTGTGCCACATTTAGAACACTTTATGCCAATAGATGGTTCATCACATTGATTACAATACCTGTTGAATATGTTAGTAAAGAAATGTTCATTTCTAGATGCTTTGAGAAGATCTCTAGTAGGTCCCCCTTTGTCACTTATTGGGAATAATACATGTGTTGGAGGTTTCATTTGTCTAGGAGCTGCTTTTTCAGGTCTTCCTATTCGAACTCCTATAGAAGTTGAGAATTTGTTATTAATTTGAATTCCTGATGATTTTGTTAATAGTTTTGGAACTGATAAATCACTAATTATTGGTTTTTTCCTAAATAACAGATTATAGAAAATTTTTGCCTCTTGATTTTCTAAAATTATAGTTTCATTTTCGACTTTATGAGGAGTACCTAGCTTTTCAAGAATTTTTTTAATTTGTATTGAATATTTGATTGATTTGTTGTTGATTTCTTTTGGTTTTAAAAGTTGAATAAGTTCATCTGATGAGATTTTGTCCCAATAATACAGGTATTTTGGATAAAGTGGGATTTGGAATTCAAGGGAAATTTTCAGTGCTTCGTCCAGTGTAGGTATTTTACTCAAAAATTGATTTAGATGCTTGTCATTAGGATCATATTTTTGGATTTTTTGTTTTAGTTCCTCTATCCAGAATTCCTCAACATATCCTGAAGGGACAAGTTGAGTGTTGTTTTCAAGAAAATCTCCAAATGAGATTAGAATATCGCCTAGATGGAGTATTTTTTCAATTTCATTTTTTATTTCTAATCCATGTTTGATATCTCTGATTTTTACAACATTACCGTTTTTCAGACGAATGGTTGGAGTGTCAATTGAGTCAACAAAAGCAACAGTTGCACCTTTTCCCGGAATATCAATTTTAACTTGAGTTCCTACTGCTATTGTATGATCAAGAATTTCAGCTACTACTGGATGAATTCCAACTGCTGCAAATCCCGTATTACATGCTCTTCCATATCTTAAACGAAATCCACCTAGTTTGTTAGGCATAGATAGTACTGATCTGCCTGTAATTACCTCACGCATTCTTTTAGCAGCTGCATCCTCTTGATTATCACCTGTTTGAACTGCGCCTTTTAGATCATTCAACCATTCCCAACCATCTAGATTGTACAATTCAATTCTTTTGAGAAGTTTTTTGGATCTTCCAATCAATCCGTCATTTAATACACGTAGAGCACCTCCTCTAACTCTATCAGTTTTAATACGAATCATAGATTTGTGATTTACAACTTCGAATGGATCTGTGTCTACACCATCCAATTCCACTGGAAGATTGGAAATTACATGCTCAATGTCCTCATCTAAGATATGAAACTGGAAACTACTTGCTTCTCTTTCATAAATTCGTAATTCTTCAACAAATCTGCCTGTTTCATCATCAAAGGAATTAGCCTGGAATTTAGATAAGCCAGCTGTCTTTCTAACATGATCTGCAATTAGCATTGTTACAGCAGATTCTGTTCCGCCTGCTGAACGCATTGGTCCTGCAATTGAAACTGAAAGGTATTCAGTACCATCTTTGTTTTTCTTTATCTTTACTTCGCTAATACCTTGTAAAGGTGCAATTGTAACTCCTTCTGTAACAATTGCCAATCCAACACGAACTGCAAGATCCAGTTTATCTTCCAAGGATGAATTTGGTAGGGAGTATTTCCCTAGAGCAATTTCCTTTGAAAGAATTAATGCAGATAGCTCCTTTCCGTTTATTTTTAATAATTCTCTAAGGGGTTCAGCAATATCAATTTCATGCATCTTAGCTACTCTATCTGCTAAATCAAATGCGATTTTCGGCTCAATTATGCCTGAAGAATCCACAAGGCTTGATTTTGCCTCAGCTGCATGTTCAAAGATGGTATATGTTTCAGAAGATAGGTTGGAATAGTAATCAAGATAATAATCAGGCATCTTAATGCCACTAATACGAGATATTGCGTCATTTTCAGACATTATTCAGTTCTATTACTTGCTACTTTGAATTGCTTTTGCTATTTCTTGTAGTTTTTTGATACTTCCTCCCTTTTCAAGGAATGTGCCAATGACCAAAGCATCAGCACCTGCATTGACCAAGTTTTGAGCTGTTTTTACATCTTTAATTCCTCCGCCTACTATCAAAAATCCATTAAATGTACGCCTTACAGTCTGAACCATCTCAGGAGTAACATTGGTTTTTGCACCCGAACCTGCTTCTAAATAAACAAATCTCATACCAAGAAATTGGGCTGCAAGAGCATATGCTGCAGCAATTTTTGGTTTCTCAAATGGAATTCCTCGTGCTGAACCAACAAACCAAGCAGAAGTTCCTTCTCCAATCACTAAATAGGCAGTTGGAAGTGGTTCTAAACCAAATTTGAGAACGCTTGGCGCTCCCAGTGCTTGTGCTTGTGTGATAAAGTATGGGTTCTCTGAATTCATTAGAGAGCTAAATAATATTGCATCAGCATCAGGTACAACTCCAGTAACATTACCAGGAAACAAAATTATTGGAATTTTTATGCCCTTTTTGATACCTTTAACCACTTGAGCCATCTCAATTTGATCAGTAGCAGAGGAGCCTCCAACCAAGATTGCAGATGCTCCAATCTTTTCAACATCTTTAGCAAGCTCACTTGATGCCTCCAAATTTGATACTTCGGAATCAATTAACACAAACAATAATGCATTTTTCTTTTTTAATTCTGATTTTAGGAATGTTTCAACTTTATTTTTGGCCATGAAAGAAGTTTGTAGATGACTCTTTAAAGTTTAATTGGAATGTTGGTATACAGATTTGTATAGCTATGACAGGGATCGAAAAATCTAATTTTAATAACATTATTCGTCAAATTATCAAAAAATCACTATTTACAGAGCGACAAATTGAAATTATTTTAAATCAGAAGGACTTGTTAGAGTCTAATTTTTCCATAACAAAGGGGGCATATTATAGGCAAGTTGGGCAGTCTAGAGAGAAATTGATTTCATTATTTTATTCAATCATACTTTTACGTGGTCTAGGCATACTTTTACCTGATGATATAGATGTAATATCAAAACTTTCAGAACAGATTAGTGTGATAGATCAAAGTGATGTTTTTCCTGAAAGGGAGGAAGAAGTCATTAGTGTGATAGATAAGCTCGTTCGTCAGGCATGTAATATGTGACATGTGATAATTATGAATAGAATTTAGTTAAACTGATTGTGATTTTATGTGTGAGTTTGTTAATCTAAAGTGTGAAATAATGTTGTTCAATCATGATAAATCACAATATAGGCATAAAAGATGTGATGTTAGTGGAAATTCCTGAGCCTGAAATAATTTTAGGTGTGATTTTAGCATTCTTAGTTGGTTTAATTGGATTGTATGTATATAACAAAGTACGACCGTTTTTAAAATCTAAGAATGAATTATCGATATCACAAACTGAACGTTTAGAATATTATGAAAAGCAGTTAATTGATATGAAAATACGCCTAGATTCATTAGAAATACAGGGAATTGAGCAAAGAACAGATCCTAATTTAGAACTAAAGCAATTCCTAGAGAGATTGGCAAAGAATGAAATCCAAGAGAGAAAAGTTGAAGAATCTAACAAATCTAAAATTATACCTAAAAAATCAACTTTCACGCCTAGTGTTCGTGATATAGACCATACAAATCCAACAGATTTTGTGTTGCATTTAATCACAAACAAAGCTATGACATCACGTGACATACAAGTCACATTGAAGAGAAGTAGAGAGCATACTTCTAGGTTAATGAAGAGATTATTTGAAAATGGTTATGTTCAAAGAAATACAGAAACAAAACCATATACTTATTCAATTACTGAAAAAGGAAAAGAAAAGATTGAAGTTCAAGAAGTTAACTCTATAATTGCATAAGAAATTTTTTTAAAATCAAAAATATTGTTTGTTAGTTTTAGATGAATTTAATTATTAATTATAGAATTTATTAAATTATATATATTATTAATTTATAATAATATTATGTCAGTGCAAGAAAATGAAGTTTTAGTAAAAATTACGTCAGTGGGGTCAATTTCAATTCCTAAACAATTTAGAAAACAGATGGATATTCAAAATGGTGATTATGTTAAAGTTATTCTTGGGAAAGATCGATTATTAATTAGAAAAGTCATTATTACTTAATAGATTATTTTTGTTTTTGACTAATCTTGATGGTTTGATAAGTCCATTCTCTACCGGTTCTAATTCTATTAATTTTGCCTTTTATTGAAAATCGTGACAAGTATGTAGATATTATACTTAATTTTACTGGCTCGTTAAATTCATCTTCATATTTTTCAAGAATGTTTGTGGAAGTAAATTTGCCCATCGGGAAGAATTTATCTACAACATGCCAAATTTTTGAGCCTATTGAATCCATATTTGTTGATTCTTGTTCTTCTTCAATATTCATTAAATCCATCATTTCAAAAATTTTAAGGACTTTATCTCTAGTAATATTACCTTCTAATTTAATATCATATCGAGCACCGTCTGAGTCTTCCATATCAATTCTAATTCGTTTTTTTGCCATCTTTGAGATCTTGAGAATTAAAGATTAACAATTCAATTGATCCTATAATGTTTGTTAACTAAATGGTTTGTTAACATTGACTGCGTAAGACACGCCTGGGATGGTTTTTGTTATTAACAATATTTTTAGTATAATATTTTAAAAATAGAGTATTTTATGCCTGGAGTGGAAATGAAGGGGTTGATTTTAGTATATTCACAGTGTTAACACCAATCTTAACGCCTAGAATGGAAATAAAGGGGTCAAAACAGGCTTTATGATTAATTTCTTAACAAGAGATTAACAATTTGTTAAGTTAGTTTACTATATAAAACTCACACACCAATATTTCCACTCTATTTTTTATTTTATTTTATTTTTTGAAAATCTATCATTAACCTAACTAAAAATAATTAATTACAAACTAAACTAGAGTTAGTATTCTATTCTATACTCTCTTAATTCGAATATCATTATGATATTATTAAGAGGAAACATAGGTGTGTGAGATGTCTGATCCAATAGATAGATTACTTGATGCAGCAGAGTCCGGGAAATCAATTATTAAAAATAGAGACATTCTACATTTTACTTACATACCAAATATTATACTACATAGAAATTCTGAACAGGAACAAGTTACCCAATCCCTTTTACCAATACTAAAACAATCCAGACCATCTAATCTTCTAGTATATGGAAAACCCGGTACGGGTAAAACATTAGTCGTAAAAAAAGTAATTTCTAAAATACAAGAAAGAGTTGAAAAATCTAATTTTCCAATTAAACTTGTATATTCTAACTCTAAAGAAGAAACAACCATTTATGGACTACTAGTCAGCCTAGGTAGGCAATTAAATCTAAATGAAAAAGAACTACCAACAACAGGTTTGGCAATAAGTGAGGTTTTCAAAAGATTACTAACTAAAATTGATGAAGAAAAACTTAACGCAATTTTTGTAATTGATGAGATTGATTATCTTGCACAATTAGTATCTAAAACTGGTAAAGATATCTTATATCAACTTACAAGAGCAAATGAGAGATTAAAACAAGGATCCCTAACCTTAGTGGGAATTTCAAATGATTTGACCTTCAAAGAAAAACTAGATCCTAGAGTAATTAGCAGTCTTGGTGAGGAAGAGATTATTTTTACAAATTATAATGTTGAACAAATTAAAAAAATTCTTGAAGAAAGAATCAATGAAGCCTTTGTAGATAATTCTGTTGAGGAGCCAGCCTTGAATCTATGTGCAGCGCTTGCAGGAGGAGAACATGGTGATGCTAGAAGAGCAATTGATTTGATTCGTGTAGCTGGAGAGATTACTGAACGACAACAACTAGACAAAGTTACAATTGAGCATATTAGAGAAGCCTCTCAAAAAATTGAAGAAAACAAAGAAGAAACCTCCCTCAAATCTTACCCACTACATGAAAAACTGGTTATTCTTGCAATTATGAAGGCAAATGGCCCTTCCACGGGTGAGATTTACTCATCATACAAAAATTTATGCAAGATTGTTGGACGAGATGAACTTACCCAAAGAAGAGTCACTCAAATGCTAAGTGAAATTGAATTATCCGGAATTATCACAGGAAGGATTATTCATCAAGGAATTCATGGCAGGACAAAAAAATACAAACTTACAATCTCATCTGAAATGGTAAAAAAAACATTCAAAGATGATTTAACTTTGCAAGATATTGTTTAAATTTGAGTTATAATTTTCATGGAAAACTTGGAAAGTCTTTAAATTTACCATGATTGCAATACCTGGATTTGGAATCATTCCAACACTAGCCTGAAAAGGCGTTTGTTTTTGCCACGAACCAGAGTTAACCAATAAAATCCCCTTATACATATCCAATTCTGCTCTATGAACATGACCCACATGAAAGATATCTGGAACATCATCAATTACTAAAAGATCTTGCATCTCAGGTGCTATAGGAGTTTGACTACCATAAATTGGACTTAGATGCCTTGCCCTGAGAAGATGTTTCATTACATTTGTTGGTTTATCATAACTTAGACCAGGTGTTGTCTTTACGATATCATCAATACTCTGACCATGAAACATCATTACTTTTACGCCATTTAATGAAACTACAGATGGATTCCCAACCATTACTACATTTTCTCTTTCCCATAAACCTGAATTGTATTTTTTTGGTATGGCAGGTTGTGGAAGAGCCCTTCTTCCAGGATCATGATTTCCAGGCATTATTATGATTTTAACATTTTTTGGAATTTTATCAATCAGATCCTCTACTTTTTTAAGTTGTTCTTCAATGGTTTGACAAACCAATTCTTTGTTCTGGTTTGGGTATATTCCAACCCCATCTACAATATCTCCGCCTATTAGGACAAAACGAATTTTTCTTGCTACTGGATCTGGACTTGATAACCATGAAACAAATTCTGTAAATTCTTCTTCCATGAAATACTTACTTCCAATGTGTAGATCTGAGAGAAAAACAGCATAGGCTTCAGTTTCTGACTTGTTAATCATCTGTTCTGGAATATCTGGTAGAATTAGATCCTTAATGATAAACCCCAAGTTCTTTCCCAAATTTATTCTTGCCATAACAAATTGATCAGTTAGAAGAGTATCCGCAGTTTTTTGTAACTCAGTATCAAAAACAATACCCTCAAATGAGCCTGAAGGATCCTCTAAGACCAATTTTGTGATGTTTCTTTCAGAATTTCTTGTAGTAACAAGTCCACATACATACATATCATCTTCTAATTTTACAGTTTTTACAGATGCTATTGATTTGAGCATTCTTGATTCTGGTCTATCTGAAATTATTCGTTTGAGTTTATTAAAACGACTAGAAAACAAAGCATTATAGCCTTTAATCCCCTCGCCAGTTGTTATCATAGTAGTAGGATCAGATAATACTTTAATTTCACCTTGTAGCATAGGATCATCTTTAATTCCAAGATATGTCTCTAAATCATCCTGACTTATCTGAAATAACTTCTGTCTTGTCTTCTCTCTAACAATTTCCTTTATGATCTTCTCTAATTTTTTAACATCTACATTTTCTAATATTTTAAAAGCATCAGGATGAATTTGGAATCCTTTGTTTAATGCATAATTTAACGCAAAGGACAGCTCCTTTTTCATATCAAAAGATATCACGTGGTTTAATTAAATCTGCGCCTAACACCTAACCCTCAAATATTGTTCTAAAAACAAAGTTAATGTGAATAGAATTCGAATAATAACATTTTTTATATTTTTAGGAATTTTTGCTGCAACATATCAGATTGGTTCAATGTCTTCTGTAAGTGAAGAAGAGGCAAGTGCATTCATGGCAGAATTTGAGGAACTTGTTTTAGATATTGATGCATTTGGAATTTTTGTACATAATACAACCATTGCACTACCTATGTTTATTCCTGGATTTGGAGTTGCATGGGGCCTTTTCTCTGCCTGGTCAACAGGCTTTGCCTTTGCCTCAATAGCTACTACAGTACCTATGTTGGCAGATATTCCACCACTTTCTATTCTATTTTTATCTCCGTTTGGATTGATGGAACTTGCTGCATACTCGTTAGGCATTTCTAGAAGCTTTATTCTGATTAGAGCAATAAGCAAAAAGATTGATCTTATTACATTTGTTAAGCCAACTATAATAGAGATTGGAATTGTAGTTGTCCTTCTTCTAGCAGGAGGATATCTTGAATTTTACATGATAGAACTAGCAAAAGAGGAAGGTTTTGAGATGCCCGGTTTCTAATTTTAGATTATTTTTTGATTTATTTAAACAACCATGTTTAGTAAAAACAGTCTCAAAATTTGTGTTTAGACTAACTGTTAGTTTTATCTAAAATTATTTAGTAGTAAATTATAAACCAAATTAAAACAACATATGTTGTGAAGACAATTGTTACACTATTAACACTACTTGTTGTTTCATCTGGGTATTTTATTAACGAATCATATGCCGAAGTTTCTGAAAACCAGGCGTTTCTTATAGAAGGCTCTGGATTTGCTGTAACTGAAGAATCTATCAGAATATCCGAAATTGATCTGGCATTATCTTCTCAGCAACAACAAGGAAGCACAATCAATTTTCTTACAGAGGATGGTTTTGTAACATTAGATGATGAGGAATTTATTATATCTGAATTAGAAGGAAAATTTTTGCGCGAGGGCCGCTATATTAGACTTAATGGAAACATTGAAAGTTCAAACGGATTTGATACTTCAATTAGCTTTTTTGGTAGGTTAGTTGAAGAAAGTAAAAATGGAGCAATTTACGGGTTTACTGGCAGAATCACAACATCTGATGAATCTTTTAAAATTCTATATACGACAAAACTATCTAGTCTCTCAAAAATAGATACGACACTATCATCATCTAAAAATACTGATCTAATAATTCATATTCTAAAGGGTTCGTCTTTGCAGGGAGTAACAAGCAGCTATATTGAAAGCTCTGTTCAAGATCAAACAACTTCAACACAAAACAAACTAGCAGATGCACTTAGACGTGGATACTTTTCTGATGACAGAATTTCAGTAGAACCAGGTGCCACAATTACAATAGTAAATGATGATGTAGCATCTCATAGTATTATTAGTGGAAAAGAAAATTATGGTGATCGTCATAATCCCTTTACTCCAGATGGAAAAATTGCAACTGGAGAGATTGCACCGGGAGAATCAGTTAACATAACATTTTCTGATTCAGGATTCTACAGATTGTATGATCCCAGTTATAATTGGATGAAAATTGTAGCATATGTATTTCCAAATTCTGACAGTTTAATTTTAGGTGAAAGTAAAAATCTAGGAAATTAATTCTCCCATTGCCATCTATAATTCATGTATGAATCCAAACTTGTCTGATTAAACACCATTACTGACAAATCAGAAAATTCCTTCCCTTCCAGATCTTTAACACTTCCTACAAATCTGGTTTCATTTTCAGTTGTTATTGCCTCAAAAACATGAACTCTCAACTTAGTAGTATCAAAATTGTGTTCACGAAGATAAACAGCTATTTCAGATGGCATAAAATGTTTGTCTGGTTGCTTTGGCCATGGTCTTGGAACTAAAATCACACTAAAACCATCAATCAATGCTTTTTGTAATTCTAATTTTTTATCTTCAATTGGAGTTGTAACATGCATTGTAATTACTTTAGATTTATCAAGTGGAACCTTAGCTCTTGACGCTGCAACTTGAATTGAGCTAATACCTGGAACAATTTCCACCTCACCAAAAATCTCTATCAATCTATCCACAACTTCTGATTCGGAGAAATTCACATCTCCAGTAAATGGTATTACTAATGTTTTATCTCCAAGTTGAGGAAGAATTTTCTGATAAGATTTCTCTTGATCATTCATTGTTATCTCATAGATCTCTTTTCCCTCAATTAGATTTTCTATTGTTTTTAACGTGTATTTGTAACCAATTATAACATCACAGTTTTGAACAATATCTTTTACAATTTCAGTAACATATTTTGGTGAACCCGGTCCAACACCAACAGCATAGATTTTTCCCAACTTTATTTTGTAAATTTTTGCCTGTCTTTAATATATTGCACAAAAGGTTCCCAATCTACCTTCATGTATTTTGTAGGCTCTTTTGCAGGGTATTTTACCCAATCCTGTACTATTGCATACTGAAATTTTTCCTGTTTTTCATCTTTTTCATACTCTAGTTGTAAAACACTTCCCCAGCTCTTTTCTTCAAAACTAATATCTTTGATGTCATCAAATCCCAATTCGACATTCCTGTCATCCTCTAAATCACCAATTAATTCCTCTTCATCATAACCATCATGACGAATCATTGTATTTTTTGATTTGACAAAGTTTATCACTTGTCTTTGCGTAATAGCCTTCCACCAATTCATTTTAGCTTTTGTCTTATGTACAAACATCAAATGTTTGTCTGTTAGGATTAACATGCCTTCTCTTCCACCAATTGAAAAGAATTTCTTTGATTCTCTCCATACTGAAACTAAGTGTGCCTGAATTTTTTCATCAGGTTGCATGTTATGCGATTTATTTTACATGTTAAAAACTAATACAATTAGCTTTTAAGTAAGTCATTTTGGAAAAAAATTATTGGATAGAATATTTTTTGCAATAACTATATCGTTACTTTTAGTTGGATTTGGAAATCAGTCATTTGCACAATATGACGAAAAACTTGCTGTTTTAGAAACAAACCTTGGAAATATTGTAATAGAGTTTTTCCCTGAGGATGCACCAAACCATGTTGATAACTTTATTGGATTGGCTGAATCAGGATTTTACGATGGAACTCTTTTTCATAGAATAATCCCTGGATTTATGGTTCAGGGAGGTGATCCAAATACAATCAGTGGTGATCCCAGTACTTGGGGTATAGGAGGCCCAACAGAAAGAGTAAATGCTGAATTTAATACAATTAAACATAATCGTGGAATTGTCTCAATGGCTAGATCTTCTGATCCAAACAGTGCTGGCTCTCAGTTTTTCATAGTTCATAAAGATTCTAACTTTTTAGACGAACAATATACTGTATTTGGTAGAATTGTTACTGATGAAAGTTTAGAAACACTTGACAAAATTGCATCTATTGAAATAGGAGAAGGAGATATGCCTGTAAACACTGATCAAGTAAAAATTACAAAAGTTTCAACCATTAACCGTTCTGAAGTTTCTAATATTCTTGAATTACCAGAGCCTATACGTACACAATCCACAGTAACTCCTTCAACTGGCAATCAAAAATTTGAAAGTATTCAACATAAAATTTCATTAAGCGTCCCTGAAGGTTGGTTGTTACAGGAATCTGACAAGACACAAGAAAACTCTCTTGATGTAGTTGCAGTAGGCCCAAAGACAGGAGCTATGAACCCAGTAATTTCCTTGACAATCCATCAAACCAATCAAAAAACTCTGGACGAATTAATTTCTGAAAAAAATGAAACAATAAAACAAGTAATAGAGTCAGGAGAACTAATAATTATTTCACAAGAAAAGATGACAATCAACAACAATCAAGCATATGTAACTAATGCAGAGGGATTCTTTTCAGCCAATGAGGAAAAATTTAATGTAAAATTTAAAGAGATTATGATTTATGATACTGAAAAATTTTACGTGCTTCAATATAGTAACGATATAGATGACTTTGATTCACAACTTCCAAGATTTGAAGAGACTGTTGACTCTTTTGAAATATTATCTCAAGATACTTTACTAGATGAACCAATTAAAGAGGGAGGGGGCTGTCTGATTGCAACTGCTACGTATGGGTCTGAATTAGCTCCACAAATACAACAACTAAGAGAGATTAGAGACGGCAAACTACTACAAACAGAATCAGGAACAGCATTTATGAATACATTTAATCAATTCTACTATTCATTCTCACCATACATTGCAGATTTGGAACGTGAGCATCCTCTTTTCAAGGAGGCTGTAAGACTTTCAATTACTCCGATGATATCCACATTATCAATTCTGAACTATGTTGATATTAATTTAGAACAAGAGATGCTCTCTTATGGAATTGGAATAATTTTGATGAATCTTGGAATGTATGTTGCAGCACCAGCAATTATCATATATAAAATTAGAAAATAATTTTACCAAACATCATCTACTTCATCAAGCAGTTTGTATTCTTTCTCAGTTTCACGCTTCATTAGCTTTAGTCTAGAAATATCTCTATCAAAGAACAAATCTATTGTCCAATCAAGAAACACTCTGATTTTTTTATCAAAGGTTGAAATTTTTGAGAGATACACATTTCTCCAAATTAACCATGCCCAAAATCCAGAGATATTCATTCCCAAGAATGTAGCAATTCCTGATCTCTTTCCGATAATTGCCATTTGTCCCTTAGAATGATATACAAATTTTTCTTTCTTAGAATTTTTAATTAATGCCTTTAAGTTTTTAGCTGCTATCTTTGCTTGAGCTTCAGCAATTTGTGCTGTTGGAGGAAATGGTCTTTGTGTTTCAGGATCTAAAAATAACGCACAGTCACCTGTAGCAAAAACTCCTGGAAAATCTGAAACTTCAAGATAGTCATTTATTATGACTTTGCCCTTGTCTGTTTTGAACATTGATCTTTTTATGGTATTAACAGGTGTTACTCCTGCAGTCCAAATCAAAGTTTTAGTTCTTATCGCATCAATCTTTGACTCATCTACTGGATCTTTTGGGTTTTCATCTAATGACTTTGTGGTTACTTCATTTCCATCAAAACTAGTTACTGCTGTTTTTAACCTAATGTCAATTCCTCTTTCTACCATTTTCTCTTTTGCAAATTCTGCTAATTTTTCATTAAATCCTGGCAAGATCATTGGTAATGCCTCTAATACAATAACTTTAAGATCTTCTTTGTGAACAGTAGGATAATGTTTTCGTGCATCTAAAAGCAGATCCATTAATTCTCCTGCAGTTTCAATTCCTGCAAAACCACCTCCCACTACAACAAAATTCAAAAAGCTTTTTCGAAGAATTGGATTAGTTTCATTTTCTGCTTGTTCTAGCATATCAATTACTCTATTTCTTAACATAACAGCATCATTAAGCGTCTTCATAGTATAGGCATTTTTTTCCACATCTGACATTCCAAAAAAATTCGTCTCACTACCTAACGCAATTACCAGAAAATCATAATGAATTGACACACTTCTTTTATCTCCAGTTCCCCATAGAGTTACCAATTTTCCATAAGGATCAACATTTTTTATTCTTCCCTCGTAAAACTTTGTTTTTTTACAGATAGTTCTAATGGGCAAAACTATGTGTCTTGTTTCAATCATTCCAGATGCAACCTGTGGTAACATTGGTGTAAATAACAGAAAATTATCTTCACTTACCATTACTAGTTCTATTTCAGGATCGTTTCCAAATTCAGATTCTAATTGTTTGGCACATTCTACTCCTGCAAAACCACCTCCCAAAATTACAATTTTCTTTTTGTTTCTAGCCAATCGCGTCTTTTTCACAAACTAGGTGCATATATGCTATAAGAATAATTTCAATAAACTTTAATGAAATCAGGCTCTCATGATATCTGAATGTAAGACATCATATGCTCTTGATGCATTCCTTTCATTTAGAATGATTATGATGCTATCCTGACTAAAAAATGCATTTACTAACTCAATTCCGTTTGCATGTAA
>Ga0224508_10001098_pt1 | contig 24650 bp, 22 predicted proteins | sample SF_Jan12_sed_USG_4_FD_170157 | JGI IMG/M metagenome (GOLD analysis project Ga0224508, IMG submission 170157) | Sediment microbial communities from San Francisco Bay, California, United States - SF_Jan12_sed_USGS_21 | ecosystem: Environmental > Aquatic > Marine > Sediment | place: USA... | reverse complement strand
GCTCGCGTTTGGATCGGTACCCTCGAAGATCTGATTGAAGACCACCTGGGCGCTCGTCGTCTTCGACAAGGGCTGCGTTTCCGACGCCCACGAGATGTTTCGGGAATACGCGCAACCGTAGCCAGAGTCGCAGTTGCCCGTGTTGCCTCCACCGTCGATCCCGATTTGCATCGATGCAATCCGAGTCGCATCGCCGATCTGATTGGCGATGACCTGGTCCATCGAAATCCCCAGACGAATGTCGGTTTCGCTCTTGTTGGCATGTGCCGATGTGAGGAAGCCGGAGGTGCCGCCAGCGTGGTCTCCAGGGCCATCGGGCTGAGCTGGCGTGTTTGAAAGACCACTCACGACGATGATCTGGTCTTTGACGGGTGCGAGTGGTTGAAGAATCGGTGTGAGCTCGAAGTCACTGCCGGTTTGGTTCGGAGTCCACGCTGCCATGTGGATGCCATTGGGCAGGTAGAAGCAAATCAACCTTGCCGGAAAGGAATCGTCCGCGTAAGCCGCATCCCCGATGAGCGACTCGAATAGGGGGAGGCTCAGGAGCGCGCCGGCACCGCCGAGCATGACTCGTCTCGAAAACTTCGGACCCTTCATGGCGATCCCTCCAGCGTCCCGCGCCGCGTCCGAAATGGCTCGCTCGTGACGATGAGCTTGATCAGCTCGGGTAGCTCCGAGCCGCTTTGCGCGAATTCCTCCGCGATGACCTCGACGAAGGGCTGTTCGCTGGTGGCCACCGGCCGGCCCAGCGCATAGGTGAACAGTTTCTCGACGATGCAGTGCTCGAACCTCTCGTCTTGCTGAATCAGCGCAGCCATCTCGCGCGCATTGGTAAAGCCCTGCCCGTCGATTAGCTGACCGCTTGCATCGACCGGAAATCCATCGTCCTCGGTTCGAAAGCTGCCGATCGCATCGTAGTTCTCGAGCCCCAGTCCAAGCGGATCCATCAGGTTGTGACAAGACGCGCAGGTTGGGTCGGCGCGATGAAGCTCCAAACGGTCGCGAAGTGAACCACTCGATATGTCGCCCTCGGGAAGGCCTTCCACGCCTGGAGGCGGAGGTGGCGGCTCGCTGCAGAGCAGTTGCTCCAAGATCCAGACCCCGCGCTTGACGGGTGAGGTGCGTATAGGTGTCGATGTCACGGTGAGCAGAGAGCCCAGCGTGAGCAGACCAAATCGCGGATCGTTTGCATCGAGGTCCACCCGCTCGAGCTGACCGCCGAGGTCAAAGGGGAGCCCATAGTGCGCTGCGAGCCTGTCGTTGAGAAACGTGAAGTCCGTCAAAAGGAGCTCATCCATCGAAACGTTGCCGCGCAGGAACTCGCCGAAGAAAAGCTTTGCTTCCTGGCCCATGGCGTCGCGGAGCGCTCCGTCCCACTCTGGGAAGCTCGCGTAGTCAGGGACGTGATCCTCGAGCGAGCGGATTCGAAGCCATTGGCCGGCGAAGTTGTCGACTAGAGCCTGCGCCTTGGGGTCGCTCAACATCCGGTCGACTTGTGCGCGGAGCTCCGTTTCATCCTCCAGCGAACCATCGGCGGCAGCCGCGAAGAGCGTCTGGTCCGGCATGCTGCTCCAGAGAAAGTAAGACAGCCTGGACGCGAGCTCGTAGTCGTTCAGCAACCGCGGCTGGGCGGATAGAGGATCGTCGTCCAGCTCCGGCCGGTAAATGAAGTGAGGCGAGAGAAGAATCCCGCGAATCGCGAGCTCGACCCCTTCTTCGACACCCTCCCCCTCATTCAAGGCAACATCGAACAGACTCTGAAGGCGCGTGACTTCCTCTTCGCTTGCCGGCCGCCGCCAGGCTCGACTCGCCAACTCACGAAAGACATCGCTCCGGCAACTTGCCAAGCTCGGGTCACAGAAAACGATGGAATCGCGGATTCCGGTGTTCAGGACCTCTGCGGCCAAGTCCTGTGCGGCCTGTTCGTAGAGCTCGAAGAGCAGCGGCGAAACGGAGAGCACCTGCGCGATGTTGTCGAAGCCAAAACTGACGTCGTCGGCAGGGAAATTAGCGGCCGGGTCGAGCTGGGTGCCCAAGAGGTCGCGGGTCGTGTTTCGGTACTCGGTCTGGTTGAGCCGGTGGATGATATCCGCGCCAACCGCACCGACGTCGCCCCCGCCAGGCCCGGCGAAAGGGCCCTGCCCGTCCGAGCTCCCGATCACACCGTCGCAGCCGAGCAACACGATGAGCGGCAGCATGCGCAGCCAGGCATTGCCATCCATAAGGGTTATTTTTACAGCCTAGTGGGTGATGTCAACACCGGATACCGGCACGACGGGCGCGAAATCCGTCACGTTGTGTGTCAGATCACAAGCAGCCGAGCGCGTGCCGCAATGGATGCTCGGAAATGCACCCAGTCGTTCGATGAGGTGCGCGCGGCTCCGATTGCCTCGGTGACCGCGAACGTTTTGGGGTCCACCACAGCTTCGGCGTTGCACGCCAGAGCTACGCCTGAACACAGAACGTCGAAGCGATTTTGCGAAGCTTGCGGACGCGATTTGGGGGTTCGTGAAATAAACCGCTAGGGTGAGTTCAGCATTTACTTCCGAGGGGGGTGGAAGGATGTTCAAGCGACCTAGCAAGACGATCGATCTTCGCACGCAGCTCGGTCAGGCACTCAAAGCCGATCGGCTCCACGAAGCACTCGACATCTATGAGTTGATCGAAAAGCAGTTGAAGGATGAGCCCCGCTGGTCACACCGACGAGGCGACCTGCTTCAACGAATGGGACGCAAGGCCGATGCGGTCGCCGCGTACGAGCGCGCGGTGAGTCTCTACGCGGCAAAGGGCTTCGTTGCTCGCGCCGCGGCGATGGCCAAAGTGATCTTGACGATCGATCCGAGCAAAGCGGATGTGCTCGAACGTGTGGATCCCGACGCGGCGCGCCGGCTGCACCGTCAGAGCCGCAGCGTCATCGTGACGGCGGACGAGCCGCCGGGGCCCAGCTGGGATGGACCCGCAACCGACACGCAGAGCCTGATCACCGATGCGCTGCCCTTGATCGCCGACCACACGGCGCCTCCGGAAGAAAGCCGTTTCACCAAGCCGGAAAAGACCACCGACGTCCGGCTCGACATGAGCAGCGTCGAGCTCCTCCAAAGACCGCTGGCTCCGGAATCGCAAATGTGTGAGCGTCCAAGTGCAAGTACGCTTGCGCAGCTTCCCTCGATGCCACTGTTCGCCGAGGTTCCACGGGAGATTCTGGTCGCCCTCGTCAAGGGGTCGACGCTGGTCGATGCGGAAGACGGAGAACGCCTGGTGACCGCAGGCACGGCCGCGGACGCCTTGTACGTAATCGTAGAAGGAAGCGTCGTGGGACAACGCGGAACGGACCTGCGCAGTCTGCTTCTCGGCGAAGGGGACGTGGCAGGGGTTTCCTGCCTGCTGTCTCACGTGAGCTATGGAGAGGACATCATCGCGTGCGGTCGAGTACGCACGCTTCGAATCGACAAGTTGCTTCTCGATCAGTTGGTCGAGCGACACCCGCCCTTTGGTGATGTGTTGCTCGAGATTCTCTGCCGCCGCCTCATCGCAACGCTCTTGCGCACGAATCCGATCTTCACCGCGTTTGACGAAACCATTCGGCGGGAGATCGCCAGCTTGTTCGAAGTGCGACGCGCCCTCGAAGGCACGAAGATCATCGAAGCGGGCAAACGCGCGGACGGACTTTACCTTCCGCTTCACGGCCGCATCGTCAGCAGGACAGCCGACGGTACGCGAATCGCCGAGATGGAGCTCGGGCATGCGATCGGAGAAGAATCGCTTCTGATGCGAAAGCCGTCACGCATCACCGTTCAAGCGGGGAGCGATGTCTTGCTGCTGCGCATGCCGAGTGCACAGTTTGGCGACTTGTTGCTCCACCGTCCCGACGTCGTGCAGCACATCCAGATCCTCAAGCGCCGCAGCGTCGACCAAGGGTACTCGTTCCTGGCGGGCCCAGACTAGCGCTCGAGCCAGCATCGCGCGCAGCTGCTGCTTCCAGCGCTCGAGCAGCTCGGGGCCGGTTCGCGCGACGGCCAGGCGCCCGTCAAGTGTGAGTTCTTTGCCCGATTTCAACCGGCGATATGGTCGCCCGAGCTTGACGCCCGCAATGGCGGTCGTACACACCGGAAATGTACCGCGCTGGCAAAGGTTCCGAGGCGGCGTGAGACTGGCTCCGCCCGATCGCCTTCGCGTCCTCCAAGAGGCGCCCCTGCGCCCGGAGGGCAGCCACGTCCTTTACTGGATGGTTGGCTTTCGAAGGCCGCGCTGGAACTTCTCGCTCGAACACGCCGCGTCACTTGCGGATTCGCTGGGCAAGCCGCTCGTGGTTTTCGAAGCGCTTCGCGTCGGCTATCCCTGGGCAAGCGATCGATTTCATCAGTTCATCCTCGACGGCATGCGCGCGAACGCTGGCTACTTCGCGAAAAAGAACGTCTTCCATTTTCCGTACGTCGAAGCAAAGGCCGGTGAAGGGCGAGGTCTTCTTTCCACGCTCGCCGAGGACGCCTGCGTCATCGTCAGCGACGACTATCCCACGTTCTTCATTCCAAGAATGCAAGAAGCGGCGGCATCGCGGTTGGGCGCGCGGGTCGAGCTCGTCGACAGCAACGGCCTGTTCCCGATGAGGGCCACCGACAAGGTCTTCAGCCGAGCCTTTGATTTCCGGCGTCACCTTCAACGCGAGCTCCCGAAGCATCTCGGTGCACAGCCGCTTGCCGATCCGGTGGACGCGCTTGCCTCGATCCCCAACAAAGCACGGCAGCACCTCGCAGCGCTTGCAGCAAAGAAATGGCTCCCAGCGTCCGAGGACGTCCTCCTCGGAAAGACACTCGCCTCGCTGCCCATCGATCACGAGGTCCCGGCCGCAGATCTGGTTGGCGGCTTCGAAGCTGGAGAGGCCCGCATTCAGGAGTTTGTCGCAGGGGACATCGACCGCTATGGCGAAGAGCGGAGCCACCCTGACGCACAGGTCGCCAGCGGGCTTTCCCCTTGGCTGCATTTCGGCCACGTCTCCACGCACCAAATCTTCGACGAGCTTGCCAAGAACGAAGGCTGGTCGGCGGACCAACTCTCGACGAAGGTGAACGGCGCGCGTGAGGGCTGGTGGGGGATGAGCTCCACTGCGGAGTCCTTCATCGACGAGCTGGTCACCTGGCGAGAAGTGGGCTTCAACATGTGCGCCCACCGGAAAGACTACGACCAATACGAGTCCCTGCCCGCCTGGGCACGCGAATCGCTCGAGCTCCACGAGAGCGACGAGCGCGCGTATCTCTACTCTCTCGAACAGCTCGCCGCCTCCGAGACCCACGATCCGATCTGGAACGCCGCGCAAAATGAGCTGCGCGAAACCGGCCGGCTCCAGAACTACCTTCGGATGCTCTGGGGGAAAAAGATCCTCGAGTGGTCGCCGACCGCACGAGAAGCCCTCGCCACGATGATCGAGCTCAACAACAAGTACGCCCTCGACGGCCGCGACCCAAACAGCTACTCGGGCATCTTCTGGGTCCTCGGCCGCTATGATCGCGCTTGGGGCCCGGAGCGCCCGATCTTCGGCAAGATCCGCTACATGAGCTCGGAGAACACAAAGCGTAAGTTACGCATGCGGGAGTACCTCGACCGCTTCGGGGACCAGGCCTCGCTCCTTACGTAGTCGTCGCGAAAGCTCGATATTTCAGCTAGTCTCACTGGGATCATTCCGGTGATTCAATCGATGGAAGATTCGCTCGAGCGCACGTCACGAGAACCGTCCAAATTCGCCCGAGGCTGGTATCTGGTCAGCTGGAGCGCGGACCTCGAGCTGGGCGAAGTGAAGCCGCTTCGTTACTTCGGGAAGGATTTCGTCCTGTTCCGCGGCGGGGCCGGTACGGCGACCCTGCTCGATGCGCACTGCCCCCACCTGGGTGCGCACCTGGGCTACGGCGGGCGCGTCGAGGGCAACGACATCATCTGCCCGTTCCACGCATGGCGCTTCGGCACTTCGGGGCGCTGCACCGAGGTACCCTATGCCTCTCGCATCCCTCCACGCGCCGCGGTCCACGCGTATCGTGTGCAGGAGCACAGCGGAATGATCGTGGCGTACTTCGGCGGCAACGGTTCTGAGCCCGACTACGAAGTTCCCGTCATCGAGGAGCTCGCGGACGACGCCTGGACACCGCTCGAGCGAGCCGAGATCGAGATCGCAACCCAGCCGCGCGAAGTCATCGAGAACATCGCGGACCGCGCCCACTTCTTGCCGGTGCACAACACGCTGCTCGATGACTTCGAGGTCATCATCGACGGCCCGCGGGCGACGCAGCGTTCGCTAGGCCGGGGCCACAACCTTCAGGGCGAGCCCATCCCGGTCGTATCAGTGGCGACATACCACGGCCCCGCGATTCAGTTCACGCGCTTGCAGTGGGCATACGACATGGTGTTGATCAACTCCCACATTCCGATCGAGGACAACAAGCTTCTCCTTCGCTTTGGCGTCATTCTCAGAGCAGGCAAAGGCGTAACCTTGCCTCCCGAGGTGCTCGAGGCGCATGTCGCTGCCGCACGCAACGGCTACTTCGAAGACGTAGCGATCTGGGAAAACAAACGCTGGCGAGACCGGCCTCTGCTCACCGACGGCGACGGACCCATAGCAGAAGTTCGGAAGTGGTATAATTCGTTCTTTAGCAACGCTTTTGCCTCGCCGACCCGTTCCGTGCGCTAATGAAGCGGATGCCGGATGCAGACTATCTCGAGCCTTCCCGAGGCTTGCTCCGGGAGGTGATGGACGCGCACGGCGGCTTCGCTGCATGGGACGGTGCCAAGGCGGTGCGCGCGGTGATGTCGACCGGTGGTGTTCTATTCCTGATGCGCACGACTCGAGATGCGTTTCATCAGACCGAGGTCGTCGTCGACCTGCAAGCGCCCAGGACCGAAATCCGCGACTTTCCCGGCGGTGGTCGGAACGCTTTCTTCACCCCAGGGCGCGTGTGGATCGAGGATCGCGATGGACGGATGCTGGCAGAGCGGCACGACCCGCGCGCGTCCTTCAGCGGCGTTCGAAAGCAGCTGCATTGGGACCACCTCGATTCGGTCTACTTCGCTGGATACGCGGTTTGGAACTACATCACCGCGCCCTACCTGCTGTGCCGCGCTGACGTGGCCATCGAGGAAGGCGCATCATGCGTCGACAAAGGCCGGACCTTGCGCGGCCTCACGGCGACGTTTCCAGAACATGTCCCGACCCACAACGTAAAGCAGGTGTTCTACTTCGATGACCGCGCGCGCCTTCGGCGCCACGACTACCACGCAGAGGTCATCGGCCCGTACGCGGTTGCGTCGCACTACTGCGACGATCACCTGAAGTTTGGCAAGGCCGTTTTTCCCACTCGGCGCAAGGTCGTCCCACGAATCGGGAGCGGCAGGACGCTGCCTTTTCCTACGCTCGTTTGGATTCGGGTCCACGAAGCCGCCTTGCAAAGCAGTTAGGCTCGGAGCCACTGGCCTAGAGGCCGCTAGGACACGCGTGCGATCGCGATTCGATAGAATTCGTAGCCGCGCATGACCCCGCTGACTCGAGGCAGATATCGGGCCCGGTACTCGGAGCTCCCGATGTCTTGCTGTAGCGCCAATCCGCGTTGCCGGAGGAAGTCTGCAAGCTCGGCAGGGGCCAAGCCGAAGGTCCATTGTTCGCCGGCCTCTTTCAAGGTCGCGAAGAGCGTCTCGGTGCCGGCAAAAGATTCAGGGTCGTCGAGGACGGCGCGATTGATGTAGGTGAACAGCAGCTCGCTCCCCGACGCCGCTCGCGCGCACCATCGGAGCGTCGAGTCGACGGCGGCTTCAGTCAGATAGTTGGTGACGCCCTCCCAGAGGATAAACGTGCGCGCCTGCGTCGAATAGCCGGCGGCATCCATGACGCGATCGAGGTCGGCCGACGTGAAATCGATGCCTACGGAACGCACGCACGAGGGCGCGACGAGGGATGCATGGCGGAGCACCGCCTGCTTCTTGGCCAGCGTGTCGGGATGGTCGACTTCGAAGACCGCCACGTCGGACAAGCCAGGGAGCCGATAGGCGCGCGTGTCGAAACCGGCGCCGAGGATCACCATCTGGTCGAGGCCCTGTGCGAGAGCCTCTGCAATGATGTCGTCGATCAGACGCGTGCGAGCGACCGCCGATGAACGGGCGCCGGCCCATCGTCCGTCGATGTACTGGGAAACCAGATCCGCAACGCCTGGCACGCCGCAAAGTCTGGCGAGCAGCGCAAACCGGGGCCTCAGGAACTGCCGGGCGAACGGGTCCTCGAACAGCCGGCGCCTAGCCGGAAGCGAGGACTCGATCGCCCTAAACAGCGCCATGAATTCCGCGGTTCGGCTGGCCTGACCTGCTTTCACAAGAAGGAGATACCAGATCTACCGCGGCTGCAGCTCTAGATCGTGAGCTGACCGGAACGCAACAGGTATGCGAGGCGTTTGCGCTGCTCCGGATCCAACATTTCGTGCGTCTTTTCCAAGGTCCTGAGGACTTCCTCTTTGAGACGCTCTGCGGCCTCGACGCGTGCGCTCAGCGCTTCGGTCGCTTGCACCTTGTCGAACTCATCCCCTCCCACAGCGTCAGCAATGCCCGCGATGCTTCGTTGCTCGTCGAGCCGCGCCTGCGCCCGCTCCGTTTTGAGCAAATTGAGGATACCCGCCAAGATGTCGATTTGCTCGTCGTCGAGGTCGAGCCGGTGCGCCATGTAACGAAGCGGCCGACGGACCCCAAAGCCCGACGCCTGAACGCCGGAACTCCCATGCGACCGCCGATGCCGTCGCCAGCCCTCGCGCCCGCAAGCGGACATGCATTCCTCGCCGCCACGATCTTCCTGCGATCGCTTCCATCGATAGTAGAAACCTGGATGCATTTTGTACTCCTAACGGCCCGGGGCTCATCGCTCCCGAGCGGGTTCAAAGGGCGGGCAAAGCGCCACGCCCCGTAGAGACTCTGGGGATCCCAGAGATTGTTGGCAAGGGAGGAAGTGCCGCGAGTTGCTGTGCGCAGCTCAGCGCACGAGGTCGAGGTGCCCGTTGAAGTCGCCCATGTCGCCGAACTCGTCGCCCATGCTCATGGCGCGGCTGATGGTGCTGTACAGGTCGACGTCGGACCGCCCGTCGTAGTCGAATATGCCGTTTTGGATTGGGCTGCGCAGGCTTGACTAGGGTCGAGGTTGGGCTGCGCTGCGGGTGCGTCGCAGCTTACAGGGGGCATCATCTCGTCGATTTCGAGGAATCGCCGCTTGCGATCTGGCCCTGGCAGGCGACGAGATTAAGGACCGCAAGAACGCCAACGCCCTGCATCAAGCCATGAGCGACTGCCTGTTCTCTCAAAAGAACGGACTATTCATGGAGAATCACCCTGATGGGTTAACATGCCCCTCGGCCGACGACGATTCAATAGCCCATCTTGTCATTCGTTGTCTCCGCCGTGCCCTTTGCCGGCTCGGGCGCGGACCGCCGGTGAGCTAGATCACCTTTGTCCAAGAACAAGCCCGACATCGTAACCTTGTTAGTCTGTAGCGATGATGAGGGGAACGGTTTCGGCTGTGGCGCTCGCGGTACTCGCAGGTGTTGGGGTCTCGTCCGCACAGGACACGCAGGCTTTCGTCCCCGAAGCCGCGCCGGCGTCCAGCAAGTCGTGTCGTAACGGACCGCTGAGCCGACCGCGCCCGGGTTGCGCTCCCGCTCTGCGTCGGAGCACCGGCAACCCCTACGAGGATTGCGTCGTCCGCATCAATCAGCTTCGCTGGGAATGTCAATGCCTGCCGCCGCTTGCGCGTTGGAAAGGCGGCGAGCCTTGCGCGAACAAGGAAGCAAAGCACGACAGCAAACACGGGCCCCATCGCGGCTTTAATGAGCAAATCTGTCAGCCTCACGGTTTCGCGCAAAACGAGTGTCCCGGCTGGCCCTCGAGGGCGGGGATCATCGACGGATGCCTCCAGGCGATGTGGGATGAGGGACCGGGCAAGCGGTTCTCCAAACACGGCCATTACCTCAACATGAGCAACCCCAATTACGAACGGGTCGCCTGTGGCTTCGCCACGACCACAAGTGGCGAGGTCTGGAGCGTCCAGAATTTTCGATGATGGCGACGGCAAATCGCAGCCAAACCGCAACTTTGTAGCACCAATGCAAGTCTGGGCGCCCGGGCGCACTTGTAGCCTTGTGAAATCGCGTCCAGCCGTAGATATTTCACGTTCGCCCTGATTTGGGCGGCGACTGTACGAATTTGGGAGGCCCCGATGGTAGACGCACAAGAAGCACGCGAAGTCGCGGAAGAGTCGAGAGAGAAGCTCTGGCACGGACAGAGTTTCATGCGCGATGTGTTTCTCGGGAACTTTCGGATCGACCTCCTCGAACGACTCACGCTCGATGAACCGGTCCGTCCCGAGTTTTGGGAGTTCTACCGCCGGCTGGCGGACTTTCTCCGACACAAGGTCGACTCCGCGGAGATCGACGCGACTGGCGAGTATCCCCCCGAAGTGGTTGCAGGCCTCGCCGCCCTCGGCGCGTTCGGCTTGAAGATCCCAAAAGCGTACGGAGGCCTCGGCTTGACGCACCCCGAGTACGTCCGGGTGATGCAACTACTCGGCGGACACGATGCCAACGTCGCTGCCTTGTTGTCCGCGCACCAGGCGATCGGCGTGCCCCAACCGATCAAGCTTTTCGGGACGGACGAGCAGAAGAAGCGTTTCCTGCCGCGATGTGCCAAAGGAGCGATCTCTGCGTTTGCGCTGACCGAGCTCACGGTCGGCTCCGATCCGGCTCGGCTCGGGACGACGGCCGAGCTCTCCGAGGACGGCGAACATTACGTGCTCAACGGTCAGAAACTCTGGTGCACCAACGTCACCCTCGCGGACCTCATCGTGGTCATGGCTCGCAATCCTGCCACGAAGAAAATCAACTGCCTCGTGGTCGAAATGGACTGGCCCGGCGTCAAAGTCGAGCATCGGAGTCGCTTCATGGGACTCCGAGCCCTCGCAAACGGCGTGGTCAGCTTCGACAACGTCAAGATCCCCAAAGAGAACCTGATCGGCAACGATGGCGACGGGCTCAAGATTGCGCTCGTCACCCTGAACACTGGGCGCCTCAGCCTACCCGCTGGCACCTCGGGCTCGGCAAAACGCTTTGTCGAGGTCGTGCGCAAATGGTCGAACGCTCGCGTTCAGTGGGGGGTCCCCATCGGCAAGCACGAGGCGATTGCGCACAAGAACGCCTACATCCTCTCTTCGGCCTTTGCGATGGAGTCGATCGCCTATGTAGTAGGCGAGCTCGCCGACCAGGAGGATGCCGATATTCGCCTGGAAGCCGCGGCGGCAAAGGAATGGAATAGCGTCCGAAACTGGAGCCTCTCCGATGAGACTCTTCAGGTTCGAGGTGGCCGCGGCTACGAAACCGAACGCTCGCTCTCGGCGCGTGGCGAGCCGGGTATCGGGATCGAGCGAGCGATGCGCGACAACCGGATCAATCTCATCTTCGAGGGCTCGAGTGAGATCATGCATCTGTTCATCGCGCGCGAAGCTGTCGATAAGCACCTGCAAGTGGCGGGCAAGCTCATCGATCCGAAGGCAAGCATCGGGCAACGTCTCGGCGCCCTGCCAAAGATCCTCGCTTTCTATGCCTGGTGGTACCCGACTCGCTGGCTCCGCTGGAGCTTGTGGCCGAGCTTCTCGCGCTACGGGAAGCTTGCCAAACACCTGCGCTACGCATCTCGGGCATCCTCGAGGCTCGCGCGCAACACCTTCCACGGCATGGCGCGCTTCGGCCCGGGCCTCGAGCGTCGCCAGGGCTTCCTGTTTCGGATCGTCGACATCGGCATCGAGATCTTCGCGCTATCCGCCACCGTTCGCCACGCACACAAGCTCCAAGAGGACGGGGCTGAGGACGCGGCTCAAGCGGTAGACCTTGCCGATTTCTTCGCGCGACAGACCCGTCGAAACATCGATACGCTGTTCCATCAGCTCTGGCGAAATGACGACGCTCAGGCTACGCGAGTCGGCCTAGACCTACTCGCAGGCAAACACACCTGGCTCGAGCGCGGCATCGACCCGCTGCCCTACAGCATCGATGACCTTCGTCCGAAGTCCATGGAAGAGATTTTGAAGGAACGGGAGCAGCGAAAGAGAGACCGCACACCGGAGCAACCCACGACCCGGGACGAGGTGCGGACGGCTTGACTCAGAACGGCTCGTAACTAGACCCAACCAAATCCAACCACTCCGCCGCCGGGGGCTGCGCCGGCCTGCTTGCCTTGAGCGCGGCCTGAAACGACTGGAAGCTCGGCGTGGAGGTGAACACCTCTAGCGCGGCTTCGTCTCTGTACATTCCGAAATGAACGAAAGTGACTCCGTCGGATTGGCGAAAGGATTGGTATTTGACACCGTCGCTTCCTGCGTTCCGGAGGTCGGTCATGACTTGGCGGATGTTTGCGGCGTTGGTTTCGGCGAAGGATGGGTCGACCTGGTATTTGACGTAGACGGCTTTCATGGGCACCTCCCATGAGTTTTCTGGGGCTGGCCCGTCCGGGGTCAACGCTGCTAAGAAGCCGAATATGCATAGAGCTCTGCTCATCGCCGGTCTGCTGGTTGCATGCTCGGGTTGCGAAGGGTCCACAAGTCGGGGCGGTGTAGACGACGATGCTTTCTCGCCAGCGCTCTTTGCAAACCCACCCGCCGAGTTTGGCCCGCAGACACGCTGGTGGTGGCCGGGTGCATCGGTGGACGACGTGGGCCTGCACGATCAGCTGCGCCAGTTCGCGGACGCCGGGTACAGCGCAATCGAGATTCAGCCGTTCATGTCTGCGCTCACGAATGCCGACCTAGGCGTGGATCCTCGAATTCGAACGGTCGGCGATGCGACGTTTCTCGAACGACTCCGAACCGCTGGCTGCACGGCTCAGGAGCTCGGCCTTCACTGGGACATCACGCTCGGGAGTGGATGGTCCACAGGAGGCGTGGGGATCGATGACGACGGTGCGCGGCAACTCATCGCGGCCGAGCTCTCGCTCGAAGGCCCGTCGAGCTACAGCGGAGCGCTTCCGAACCCCGATCCGCCTGCTTGGATCGAAGGCACGAATCGCGTCCTTCCCGCCATCGATGGCTTCGACGAAGAGCTCAGGCTCGTGTCGGTGCTTGGTGCCGAAGTAACGAACGAGCCGGAAAACTCGCCCGCAACGCTGGGCGACATCGTCGAGCTGACCGGCCAGGTGCAAGACGGCACGCTGAGTTGGGAGGTTCCCGCAGGAGCCCATCGGGTCTTCGCGATCTATGAAAACCGGACGCAGCACTTCCCGGCCGGCGGCGCGTACCCAGGGGCCCTCGAAGACGCGCGCGTGATCGACCACCTCGATCGACGGGGGGTCGAAGCCTTCCTCGACTCGGAGTTTGACGCTTGGCTCCAAGCGGTTGCCGATTGCCCTCCACGTGCGGTGTTCGTCGACAGCTTCGAGTTGGTGGGCGAGTTGCCTTGGACGACCGGCTTCGGATCAGAGTTCGAGACTTCGCTAGGGTATGAAATCGATCCGTTTCTCCCGTTCTTGTTCAGGGACGGCGGCGAATCCGAGTACGTGAACATCCTCAAGGCCGCGAGCGTGGCCCGGTACCAAGCAACGGACGGGCGGGGGGCTCGGGCGCGTGAGGACTACGAAGCGCTTCGAGGTGTCCGGTTCGCCCAGGAGCTCATCGAAACCCTGCGCACCTGGCTGCAAGACAGGGGCATCGAGCTTCGCTTGCAGGCACATGGCGGCTACGCGGATGTGTTGGATGCCTACGCCATGGCAGACGTCCCCGAATCCGAGGGACTCTACGCCGGAGGCTCCCACGACTTCCTGCGATTGTCCGCCTCTGCGGCGCACGTGGCGGGCAAGCGCTACGTGAGCAGCGAGACCTTCGTTTCGGTTGGCAGGTTGGAGCTCACCGAACGGGAGACGCGAATCTTGATGGGTCGGGCCTTTAGCGCGGGGATCAATCGACTGGTGCATCACGGGAACGCGTATCCCTACCTCCACCAAGATGGGCAGCGCTGGTTCCCGTTCCACCCGCTTGCCGATAGCGCCTTTTCGACGGGGCCGGTCGACCTGAGCTTCGACATCCATCCCGACGCTGCGATCTGGTCGGTGCTCCCCCAGTTGAACCGAATGGCGGCCAGGTTGAGCTACGCGCTGAGCCGCGGCACGGCGGTAGCCGAAGTAGCGTGGCTCTACCCTCAATGGGACGCGGAGAACTTCGCGAACTTCGTCGTCGAGCCCGGTGCGTTCGAATCCGAGACGAGCCAGGCGCTCCGGCGCGCTGGCTTTTCCTATGACCGGATTAGCAGATCGGCGCTCACTTCATCGACGAGCGAAGCGGGCATGCTGCAAGTGGGTCAGGGGTCTTATGAAGCGCTGCTAATCGAAGGCCGCCTCGCAGCGGCTCCGGAGATGCTTTCGGGCATCGAGCGCGCTGCGGCCGCCGGGGTTCCGGTGGTTTGGATTGGCGAGCTCCCGGAACGCGCGGACGGCCTGCTCGACGCTCAGGCAAGAGACGTGGAGGTGGCAACGTTGGTCGAACGCCTGCGCCTGCTCGTCACGGTCGCTCCAAGCGTGGAGGACATCCCGGGGGCCATCGCAAGCGCAGGGGTGACCCCGTCGCTAGGCCCGGTTGACTCGGCCGACCTTCAGCTCTCGGTCCAGCACCGCGAGGTCAGCAACGGCGACGTCTACTTCCTCTTCAACGAAAGCTACGAGGAGCGCACCGATACCATCCGAATCAAGGGCGCGTTCACCGATGCGGTCCTGTTCGACCCCGAAACCGGTCAGGCTGTCCCGAGCGAAAGGAACGGCGACACGGCGACCGTGACACTGGCAGGCGCCCATGGGGTCCTCCTATGGGTCGCTCGCGCGAAGTAGGCCTGCCCTTCGCGAGTGCGAAGTGATAGAACGGTCCTCTGAATCATGCGTGGCAAGATTCTCGTCTACGGTTCGTACGGATACACCGGCGATTTGATCGCGCGCTTCGCGAAGGAAGATGGCGTCGATGTAATTCTATCCGGGCGCAACCCACAACGGCTCGCTGACCAAGCGGAGCGCTACGGGTTCGCATGGGTCCCCGCAGACCTTTCGGACCGGCAATCGATCCGAAATGCGCTCCGCGACGTGGACGTAGTCATTCACTGCGCAGGCCCGTTCGCGCAGACCTACGAAGCGATGGCCCGCGCCTGTGTCGATACGCACACGCACTATACCGACATCACCGGTGAAGCCGAGGTGTATGAGGGCCTTTGGGCGATGGACGAGGCGGCCAAGCGCGCTTCGATCATGTTGCTACCCGGAACGGGGTTCGATGTCGTCCCTTCCGATTGCCTTGCTGCACATCTGAAGTCCCGATGCCCCGATGCCACGCACTTGGAGCTTGCGTTTCGGGGTCGAGGCGGCGGGGTCTCACACGGCACCGCAAAGACGATGGCGCAAAACATCCACCGCGGAGGGACGATCCGTCGCGACGGTAAGCTGGAGCAGGTTCCGGCCGCATGGAAGACACGCATGATCGACTTCGGCGACGGGAAGCCGGCGCACTGCATGTCGATCCCCTGGGGCGACGTGGTGACGGCCTACAAGAGCACCGGGATTCCAAACATCATGGTCTACATGGGGTTTCCGCAGGGGCCGGCGCAGTTTCTGAAGCTCTCGCGGCCCTTGCTTCCACTGCTCGGCACTCGCTCCTTGCAAAACATGATGAAGAAACGGATTGAAGCCGGGCCGGCTGGACCGGATGACGAGGCGCGCGAGAAGGCTGTGAACGAGCTCTGGGGCGAGGCGAGGACAGCCGACGGACGAACCGCGGTGTCTCGCTTACGCACGCCAGAGGGCTACACACTGACAGCTCGGATGTCGCTGGCGATCGCGCAGAAGATTTGCAATGGCGAGCACACGCCGGGGTTCCAAACTCCATCGACCGCGTACGGCAAGGACTTGATTCTGGAGTTGCCGGGCGCGGAGCGATTCGACGAGTGAAGCTCTAGCGGAAAGTACCCGGTCTTTTACCCCGCTGGCTCCAATAGCACCTTGATCGATCCAGACTGCCGACGATTTGCGGCCGCGGAAAGTGCGTCACGATACCCCCCGAGCGGAAACACATGCGTCACCATGGCCTCAACGGGCGCGCCCGTCTCGACGAGCATGTCGTGCGTGATTTGAAACGTGTGCGACCGTCCGCCACGCCAATCCTCGAGGCTGTAGCCGAGGAAGCCCTTGACTTCGAGCTCGCGGGCCCAGAGGAAGCTCAGGTCGAGCTTTGGAATTTCAGCGGCGCAGCCGAGCATGACGATTTTCGCGCGTGGTGCCGCGTACCGCAGGCATTGTGTGAGGGACTGGCCGCTGCCGACGCAGTCGAAGATGAGAGGGAAGCCGCCGCCGGCGTAGACCTCGTCGCCGACGATGGGCTTGTAGCCGCGCGCGCCGGTTTCGACCAGGGCCTGCCGAGCTTCGTCGCCCGGGGAGACGACCAGGCTTGCGCCTAGGCTTTTCGCGATGTCGGCCTCGTGAAGGCGTTTGACCTGCGCGACGAGCTCGCCTCGAAAACCGGCGGCGCGCAGCGACCAGATGACCCCCAGAGCGATCGGCCCGCTTCCGATGACGAGCGCTGCTCCATCTCCGAATGGACGTACGTTCAAGGCCGCGTGCATGCCTATCGAGAGCGGCTCGATGAGCGCTGCGGTGCGATTCGAAAGCGCGTCGTCTACGACGAAGAGCTGGCTCTCGTGCGCAATCATGCGCTCGCCCCAGCCGCCGGGGAGGCTGTTGTGGTAGCCGACCGTCATCCCCGGCTGAAAAGCCTTGCCCGAAACGCGAAGCGGACCCTCATCGCCCATGCGCGCGCAGGTGCAGTGCAGACCGCTCGCGCAGGACTTGCACTGGGCGTCACCTGGAAAGCCACGCATCTTGCAGGAGATCATCGGGTCGACGGCAACGCGTTGCCCAGGCTCGACGCGGCGAACAGCTGGACCCACCTCCGAGACGCGCGCGAGAACCTCGTGACCCAGGACGGCCGGGAACGAGCCAAAGGGTTCCAAGATGGGACTCGATTTGAACGTCAGGGTGCCGATGTCCGTGCCGCAGATGCCCGCTTCGAGCACCTCGAGCCGCACCCAGTCGTCCCCTGGAAGCGGTGGCTCCTCGACATCCCGGTAGCGGACGCGACTGAGGCCGCCGAAGATCGCGGATTCGGTGAACCCTCCAAGGCCTTTGCCAATCAGAAAGCTCGGGATCGTGATTTCAAACGTGACGGCGTGCATGTTGGTGAGTCTCTCATTCCCCTGCGTGCACGTCGAGCCAGTCCGCGATGCGCGGCCAAACCTCCAAGCTCGCCTCCTGACTGATGATCATCTCGACGTGACCATAGTCTTTGCTGAAGCCTTCCTCGGTGCCGAGCAACACCCACTCCTTGTCTTCACTCCCAACCGCATCGAACAGAAAGCGGCAGCCCGACACGGGGTCCATCGTGTCGTTGGCCGCCGCAAAGTCGAGTAGCGGCACCGTGGCGCGCCGAATCCCGTCCCAGTAGTCGCGGCCGTCCGCGGTCCGCCATTGCGCTCTCGGACCTTTCCAGCGAAAGAAGTCGAGCATGTAGGCGCGCGACTCCGGCTCCGGCCCGAGGCGAAACAAGCCCGCTGGCACTCGTCCGAGAACGCTGAGCAGCGTCCATGCCGCCGCGCGCGCCAGCCTTTGCTTCAGCCAGGCGTCCCCCTCCGTGATGTTTGCGCCAAGTACGACGGCAGACCGCATCGGATCGCCGGTCAGCCAGCCGGCACCGATCGAACCCAGGAGGGCCACGCCGCCCCAAGAGTGCCCGACCCAATGTGCGGCCCGACCCGTCTGTGTGGCAACCAAGCCTTGCACCGCCGGCAGGTCAAACCTCATCTGGTCCTCCGCACTCCAGTTGCGAAATCTTCCATCGCGCAGGGACCGACCGTGCCCCCGCACTTCGGGAATCCAGACATCGTACCCCCGTTCAACGAGATAGGGCCCCAAACCGAGTCCCTTGTCAGAAACCCAAAAGCTTCGCTGACAGAAGGTACCGTGCACCAAGATCACCGGTCCACCCGTTCCGCGTTCCTGGTCGCTGTCCCTGCCGCTGCCAAGGCGAGTGACTGCAATCTCGACTTGATCCTCGGTCGTGACCCGATAAACACGCGCGGCGAGCGGGCCAATTTGATCCCTTTCGAATGGCTGCGTCATATTCGGTTCGCCGCTGGACTCGGCGATTTTTCCCACACTTTCGGGCTGCGCCAAATCCTCAGCGAATGTAGTACCCGGAGACGCGGTAGACACCATCCGGATCACGCATGGGGGTCACGGTCTCGGTGGCACTCCCCTTGTTCTCGAACTTCGTCCGGTACTGGATGACGACATACTCGCCGTCCGGCGCACCGGGAAGCTTCGTGGTGTACTCGGCCGACGCGACCTCACGGCTCAGCACCGAGCCCAGCGGACCTCGAACACCAGCGACCTGCGTTACCCACTGGTCCTTGGGCACCACGCCCTTGAAGAAGGCGCACGCCCGCTCCCAACTCTCGTCATACCGCTCGGCGTCTACGACTGCGAGCCAGCTGTCGCCTGCGGCGATGCCTTCATCGGTGCCCCCGCCACCCAGCCGCTCTTTTTTGCTGCAGCCCGCTCCAATGAGCCCAAGTACCGCGATCGCGATGATGACTTTGTTCTTGTAGTCCATGACGGGTCCAATCCTACTCGTCGATGCGCACCGCCAGCTTGCCACGCACGCGGCCCGAATCGAGCGCCGAGAGCGCGGTGTGGATGTCGGACAGGGGGAAGCTCTCCTCCACCGAAGTCTTCAGCGCGCCGGAGACGATCCAGGCGGCGAGTTGCTCCAAGTCGGCCGCGCGTGACTGCACCGTGACGAAACCGCAGCGCTTGGTCGAGAACAGGCTCAAAACCATGGCTCCAAAGACGGAGGCAGACGGCAGGAGGGTGACGTAGGCCCCGCCGCGGTTGAGCAGCGCCTTTGCCTCGCCAAACGATGACGTCGCAGCGGCGTCGAGAAAGACGTCGAAGGCTTCGTTCAAGGACGAAAGTGGAGTCTCCCGGTAGTCGATGACTTGCTCGACGCCGAGGCTGTGCACGAAGCTCGCCTTGGCGGCACTCGCAGATCCGGTCACCTCTGCGCCGAGGACCGTGGCGATCTGAACCGCATAGCTTCCGACGCCACCGGACGCGCCGTTCACGAAGACGCGCTGGCCCGACTTCAGACGCCCCCTGTCCCGGAGCCCCTGAAGCGCCGTGCATCCAACCGTCGCGGCCGCTGCCGCGTCCTCATGGCGAACACCAGGCGGCTTGATTCCCACCGCGTCCGGTTTTACCGCGACGAGCTCCGCAAAACTCCCCTGCTTGGTCGATGGCGAATATGCGAGATGGCCGAACACCTCATCGCCAACTGCGCGTCCCTGGGCGTTCGAGCCAACTTGCTCGACGACCCCGCTGAAGTCGAATCCGATTGCCGTCGGAAAATTCTTCGCGTGAAGAAACCCGCCTCCGTCTTTGCCACGAATGACTTTGAGGTCTGCGGGATTGATCGACGCCGCGCAGACGCGAACGAGAATCGTACTTTCCGTGACCTTGGGCGGCTCGATCTCGCCAATCCTCAAGCTCTCGATCGCTCCGTACTTGTCGAGAATGGCTGCCCGCATCCGACCTTCCCACTAGTTGGAAGGCCCATTTGTACCACAGCGTCGCCCCGAACTCACCCCTGCTCCACGATCTCGGACGCGGTCCTGGACACAATCGCTCAGGTCAAAGAATGGTGACAGCCAACCAAATTGCCACGCCCAGCAAGACGGCGACGATCGGTAGGAGAACCTTGAAAACCCGCCCCGACCGGTCGATTAGCGCGGCGCTCTTCGCTTGAATCCGTTCGGCCCGGTCGTTGATGGCATTGGCTCGGTCGTACTGCGTCTTGGCAATCTCGAAGTGCTCGCGTTGAATCGAAAGCGCCTCTTCCTGCCGCTCTAATTGCTGACGCTGCCCATCGCGAATCTCGCCCAGCAAGCCGGCCAGGCGATCAACGTCATTTTTGTCCATGTTCCCCCTAAGGAAAAAGATATCATGGGTGCGTCGCGAGGGTTAACCGTGCTTCGTCTCGTGAGCTTTCAGCGTGCGGGTCGCCTTGTTGAGGGCCTCGAGAATGCGGTCGTGAATCGAGGCGCCACGGTTCTTCGCGGCCGTCAACGCCGCGGTGTGTGCGGCACACAGGTTCTTGGCGTCGCGCCAGCGTTCGGTGAGCCCTTCGGCCCATTGCCGGAACTCCCGTGCGGCACCGGCTCGCTTTTGCAGGGCCTTTGCAAGAGTCGGGTGAAAGCTCATCGAATCGGTCCGTCCAAGCAACCGGGCTGCCTTCGGAAACCGGATGTACATGATGGTGTCGTCGACGTGAATTGACTTTGACGCGCGGTGCAGGACGAGCACCGACGAGAAATGCACGTTCTCATTGGACGAAATGAAGTCGACACCACGGGGCACCGAGAAGTCGAAGTCGTCCGCAAACATCGTATGCAGCTCGGAGTCTTCTGTTCGCTGCGCTTCCCAGCGCAGCTCGGGGAATCGAGACAGATGGCGCGCGGTGCCGTAAAACCGAGCATCCGGAAATCGCTCTTGCATCTTACGCGCATAGACCGTGTGGAATGGGTGTACGTTCAAGATCGCGTCGACGTCCTTGCCGCCGTTGGTCAGCTCCAAAACCTGGCGCTCAACTTCCCCGCTGAGCGCATAGGAATCGAGGAACACGAACCTTCCGTTGCTTCGGCGGATGAGCGAGGCCTGGGTGCCGATCTCGATGATTCCACCGATCTTGAATGATCCGCGGATGTTCCAGAAACCGTCCGCGACTTCGATGATGTGTGGCTGCATGCTTGCCGATCCGTCCCGGGCGCAATCTTACCAGGTCCGAGCGCGCAGCACGCGGGGATTCCGAAGAAGGCGATCCGACTATACTTCCGACATGGTCCGGCAGCATGTCCGGCGCTAATCGAAGCGTCCTAGTGATGTTCTTGGCTTTGGCCGGCTGGGGCGGCGACGGCACAGAGCAGTCAGCGGCATCCGCAACATCCAACCTCTGTCCCAATGTGACCGGCACCGAGGCGATTCTTTGGGACCTGTACAACGGCGTCATTCGAACGGATGTCAGCGTGTTGCCGCCACCCGTCCCCGTGCCGGGCGGTTCGTACACGCACCCGGCGTTTCCTCTCCTCGGCTTCATCTATCCGGGTGGCTGGACGCCGACGACGACGAACACCGGAGGCTTTCAAGAGATCGGGGTCAATTTGATACGCCAAGACCAGCAAGCGATTTGGCGAGAGCAGCCCCAGGTGGTTTGCATCAATGAAGGCTCGGGCGATGCCGGTGGAGGCATCATCGTTTCCTTCTCGCGAATCATGATCCGAGTGGGCAACCACACCGCGGTCATCGCCGCATCGGTCACACCCCTGCCCCGCTTGCCCACCTCCAGTATACGAACGAAAGTGGTGGCATCGCCCACAGCCGAGTTCCAACCCGCGCGATCGACGTGTTTCTGGCGATCGACTGGCAGATGCTAATCGGAAACAGCAGCAACCTGTTCGACCGCGATGGTGACGGCTGGCTGGACGGCGTCGACGAATTCCCAGACGACCCGACCCGGCACTAACGAGGGCCGTCGACTCACTAGTCCCGTGGCGGCAAGCCATGCACCAGTGTGAGGAACTCCATCTTGGTGCCTGCGCGGCGGTGCTCCGACAGAGCCTGATAGTCAGGGTCCGCCCACCAAGCGCGTGCATTTTCCTCGGACGGGAACTTGAAGATCACGATGCGGCCAGGGGGCGGTGATGAGCCCTCGAGTGTGTCGCTCTGGTCATCGAACGTGAAGAACTCGCCGCCGTGGCGCTTCAAGATCGGAAAGAAGCCCTTTTCATACTTCCTGTAGGTATCCGGTTCGTGGACGACGAAATTGGCGATCATGAAGCAAGGCACATCGGGCATGGCTCATCTCCTTTTCTTGGACAAGTCATGCGAGAGGGATCTGCGTCTGTCAACGTCGTTCCCAGCTGGATCGAGTCGACGAGTGCTGCCGTCAGTAATTGAGGTGGAATGCATTGCGGCTGTGCCGCTCGCGCCTGCGCGCAGCTTGGGCATCCGCCCAGTCGAGCACATCGCGCTTACTCGGGTCGATTGCCAGGAGCAATCGCGCCGTTGCAGAGGCGCGCGCATCGAAGCCCTTCTCGGAATACAAGTGGACGGCGTGCTCGTAGGCAATCACCGCCTCGGCGTCTCGTCCGATTCGACGCAAGAGGTCGCCCTTGCGGTGCGCCCAGCGGGGCTCATCCGGCTTGCGCGTCTCGATCAGCTCGTAGATATCGATCGCTTGGTCGAATCGCTCTGCCTTGAGCGCTCTGTTCAGCTCGGCACAAAGATCGGTGGTCTTGCTCTCGTTTCGACGCATCCTCTTGTCCGGCACCAGCTGCAGCAGAACGTGGGATGGAACACGCATTGGACCGACTAGGAAACACCCATTCAAGGCCCCTGTCCACAAGTAATTCTTTACCCATGTTCGGTGCGCAGACTCTGCGGCCCCGCACCGGACTGAACGGACTTCCATCGCTCGCTGAACAAACCTTCAATCTGGACGCTGTGGCTTCCCGAGGGGGAATGCGCCCGCTGCGCGCTCAGGCGCGCCTTTGCGGTCGAGCCGGCGACCCGCCAGGATCGTCATACTCGTCGTCCTCGCTCCGAAACACTCGCAAGCGCTGTACGACGCCCGACAGGGGCGGGACGTGCTCGGCGAGGCTCACCAGTCGCTTGATCGTGCCGTTGCCGCTCCGGACGCCCTTGGCCTCGACCGGCATGTCGGCGATTCGCGTACTGACCTCGGCGCGCGTCCTGGCGAGGCGCTCCGGGTTAGCGCTGAGCTCGGCTGCAAGCCGGCGCTTTTCCGCGAAGTCATTTTCGCTGAGCACTTTGCCGAACGAACGTAGACCGGCGATCTGGAAGTCGTGCTTCTTGAAGAGTCTGTAAATCTCCTTGACCCGGTCGACGTCGATTTCGCGGCCCAGGGTGTAGCTCTCGAACCGCCCCTCCATCGCGAGCAGCGCAGTCTCGGCCAGGCAAGCGTACGCGGTGCCTTTGGGGAGGCCGATGTCATAGCCGAAGTCGATGTCGCCCGGGATGAGCACCTCCCCGCTCTCGATGACCGCCACATCCGGCCGCAATGCTGCTTCCTTCGCGCCAATGTCCGGCGGGCGGGCGACATCGCAAATCACCGCTCCTGGCTTGCAGGTACTGATGTCGAGAATGCGTTGGCCGAAGGCGGATGTTGCCGTGACGACGAGGTCACAGTCGGCGGCGAGGTCGCCCGGTCGAAGCGCAATCGTCACCCGCGTGCCCGGCGTCTCCTTCTCCATGGTGCGCTTGAGGTCGATGAGCTTTTCAGGTTCGATCGACACGAGGACCACGTCGTGAATGGCCTGGGCCAGGAGCCGCGAGCACACCGCGCCAATCGATCCAGTCGCGCCGATGATCATCGCTCGGCCTTTGGTGAGATCGGTCGCGCCCATCTTGACCACGGCCTGCTTTGCGGCTTCGAGCGTGGCCGCAACCGTCAGGCTGTTCCCGCTGGTGATCGCGATAGACGCCTCGTGCGCAACGGTCGCACCCGCGTCACCGACGACGCTGGTGAACGCCCCGAGCCCCATCAGTCGGCACCCATGGCGCTCCGCCATCCTCGCCGCATCGTTGAGGCGGTTGTACGTGAACCGTGGGCTGTGGCGCATCATCTGCCGCGGTGTCGACCCGAGGGCGAAGAGGTGGCCCTCGATACGCTGGCCGGTGGTCGGCGAGCGCCCGCCCGCGATTCGCCCGACGAACATGGGCCGGAGGTAGGCGGCCGTTTCCTCGACGATGCGGTCCGGGAGGAGCTTTGTCCACTTGAAGTCGGGGTGCTTGTGGACAAACCCGATGTCGAGCGGGTGAATGACGAAGGCAAATCGATTGATCCCCTCCTCATCGGCCTGGAGGTAGCGGATGGCAGGGCTCCACGAGATTTCGGCCATGAGGTTGAGGTACGAATCCTCGGTGAGCGACGCCGTCGGATCTTCGCGCCACGCGACCAAGACCGCCTCGATGACGGCCGCCGAGTGACGCGCCATCGCTACGCCCTCCTCGAGCGACGGCATCAGCACGACGAGGATGGTCGTCCCGCGCGCGCGGAAATCGGCGATGTCTTCCTCGGTCGCGCTCGGCACGACCACCGTCTTCTTTCGCAGGTCGAGCGGTGCGAAGTGACGAATCATGCCCGTGTCACCGGCAATGACGTCGGCCCAACGGAAGTGCGTCGTGGCTCGGCGAGTCCGCGCGCCTCGCGGCGGCGAAATCTTGTCGAGGGGAGCGTCCTTGAGCACTTCGAGGGTCGGAGCATCGGCGGTTCCAAGCGTTTCGGGTCTGCCTACGCCCGGCACGTCGGGCACGCCGAAGAAGATCTCTGGATCGAAGTAGTCGACCCGCGGCGTCAAGCGGCCGAGCGCATGCGCAAGGCCGACGTGATTGAGTCCCGGCACCATGAGCACGCGCTTCTGGCTGAAGATCCCAGGCTCCGCGCGATTGGCCAGCACGACGCTCCATCGCTCGAGACCCCGCGCCGCGGCATCGCT
>Ga0224508_10001097_pt1 | contig 24661 bp, 25 predicted proteins | sample SF_Jan12_sed_USG_4_FD_170157 | JGI IMG/M metagenome (GOLD analysis project Ga0224508, IMG submission 170157) | Sediment microbial communities from San Francisco Bay, California, United States - SF_Jan12_sed_USGS_21 | ecosystem: Environmental > Aquatic > Marine > Sediment | place: USA... | reverse complement strand
CATCATGATATATTCTAATTTGACAAAAATTGATGATCTTCTACCATTGGGGCTGTCATCAAAATACTACCGGTAGTTTTTGATCTTAAGCTCCAAACTTATTTTTAATATAATATCTGTCTCCGAGTTTCAAGTATTACTCAAAGCTTTGATCGTTGCCTGTTGTCTGTGTGCAAAGATTTGGTTGAGTTTATCTTGTGCATACCACTCAAACATTTTTCCAACAAACCCATACCGTAACTCAAATTCAACATCATCTTCTATCTTGGTCTGATTTTCGTTTATTTTATGAAAGACATGGGTATGCCTCCAGTGTTTGAATAGCACATGATTACTCATCTCATCGACATATGTGTATGGCTTGCAGGCAGTGATCCTGGTCCTCCAAGTTACTCTAGTCAGTAACTTACTTGAAAATGAGGCAGTCTGGCCCACGGCTATTCTATCACTGCTTGATTCTATCAGTTGAAGGTCCAATCTTTTTGGAGTGATTACCTGTAAATGATGTAAATCAGTATAGAAATTCCATATCTTATCAATAGGAGCATCTACAACAAAAGAATGATGAAAGGTTCTCAATGGTATTGAGATATTACATTTGTAATATATCTCATAAATATTGTTTGATTAGTCTTAAAATCCAAAATTATTTTTTAGTTTGATTAATCTCTAAAATCATTACTCTGCGATTGTTGATTTGATCTACACGTAATGTAATTTTATTTTCTTGATTCCATCTTAGTTGTTTGATGATATCATCTGGAATGTTAATTCTGTGCTGAATATATTTTGTATTTCTGTCTTTTCCAAGATATGTTCTGTGTTGAAGTTTGATTGCTTTCATAATGATATATCATAGAATATTTTAAAAAAAGGAGAAGGGATAGGACTGAAATGAAGAATTGATATGTTTAGGCTCTATTCCTATCCCAACTAACGAATTGAACTATGGATTCAATTATGCAATAGAATTATTAGAACATTGTTAGATTTGCGGTATGATTTATTCAGTTATCATATAAAATAATAATATCTATTATCGTGTGACTAGATCAGGTTTTGTTCAAGGAATTCCAATGTTTTGTCCCATGCATCCTTTGATTCTTCAGGCGCATATCTGTCACCAGAAGGATTTGCAAAGGCATGATTCACTTCAGGATATATCGTAATGTCATTTTCTACTCCAACCTCATTCAAAGATGCCTCAAATTCTTTGACTGTATCTGGCGTAATTCCTTGATCGAGTTCTGCAAATATTCCCAACACTGGCCAGTCAATTTTGGATAGTTCTTCTGGTTCTGTGACTAGTCGTCCGTAATAGATTACAGTTGCATCCATGTCTTCATTGTTTAGTCCAAGGTTTAGGGATTGGGCACCGCCAAAGCACCATCCAATTGAACCAATGCTTGACGGAGTATAATTTTTTTCAAGATATGATACGGCAGTATTCATGTTGTCATTCCAGTATGACTGCCCAAATGAACCCATTAGCTGTCTTGCCTCATCTGCAGTGGTCCCCACTTTTCCATCATACAGGTCTACTGCCAAAACAACATAGCCATGAGATGCAAGCTTTTCTGCCATCTCTTTGATGTTGTCATTTAGTCCCCACCATTCATGAATCATTATCACTCCCGGATATTCTCCATCAACAGTAGGTTTTGCCAGGTATCCATTGGAATTTTCAAAGTACTGAACACTGGACGAATCAACAACATATTCTCCTGTCACAAATATTGTCGAGTTGTTGTTTTCATTTTTTTCATAGTTAGGTAGAACATGTATTGCCCATCCTCTTTCAATTAGTTTTTCAACAGATACAGGTTTTATGCATGCAGGTTGGCCGTTTGAGAATTTCAGTACCAGTTCCCGTCCTTCAGTGCATGTTACATCCGTAGGTTCAATCCCATCTTGAATCTGTTTTAGTGGAGGTAGAAAAACTGCAACAGCGTATGACATGTCATGCAAACTAGAGGAAAGCATAACAGATAGAATTACAAAAGTTACAACAAAAAATGAAATCTTCACAGATGTTGTCTATCTTTATGGTATTTTACCTTTGAGTGGAAAAATAACAATCAACTAAGAAATGAGGTCATGAGGACTGTTCTATAGATACAGATTTCTTTTCTTTGTTAGGACATGACTTTCCTTCTTTACGTTCTTCTCCTTCCTTGTACTCTCCTCCTCCATCAGGAACTGCATCAGAGGTTTGGGCAGTTGCTACGCCAAGCGGAGATGCAATTGCAAACACCGCTGCCAAGGCAATTATCATAGCAAAAGTCATTGTTGATTTGTTCATATAGCTAAGTATAGGGGGACTTTGAATTTAAGGATTGTTAAGGATTTGTACCAAATTGACTTTATTTCCGTAAATGTAATTTGAAATGCATGGTTGAAACTGCAATCAGACAGTCAATATTTCACGATGTGGCACACTTTGGTGTCCGCATCACAGTTGGCCTGATATTTATCATGCATTCACTGGGCAAGTTTGAGCCTGGATTTTTGGGATTCTTGGAAAAGTTGGGATTGCCACCTGAGATGCAGTTTCCAATTGCGCTGGCAGAATTTGTTCCCGGAGTACTGTTGATAATTGGCGGATTGACCAGGATTTCAGCTATAGTATTATCTATTGTGATGCTTGGCGCAATATTTGTGGTAAAGGGGGCTGAAAAGTTTACAGGTCAAGGCGGTACTGAGCTTGACATATTATTGCTTGCAATCAGCTTGGTGATCATTGTAATTGGTCCTGGCAGAATCTCAGTGTCATACATCCTCAAAAAGGTTCCCAGATTCTTGCAGTAGATTATTGATTTTTACTTTTTAGAGTCATTCTCTTTTTGCCTTTTCTTCTAGATTCTATAGAAATGACGAGATGATCTTCATCAGTCCATTGTAATTTTTTAATTATTTCATCAGGAATGTTGATTCTGTGCTGAATGTATTGTGTGAGGTGATCTGCACCAAGATATGTCCTGTGTTGCAGTTTGATCTCTTTTTTTGTCACAAATAACTAAAGATGGATTCTATAAAAGAACAAAAAAATGCCTTATTCATGTACTGTTCTAAGATACCAGCTGACAGTTCTGTACAGAAGGTATGTCACTATCATCAATACCAAAAGAATGGATACAAAGTCAAACAGTGTAAGATTGAATATGGAATTAATTGGATTTGGAGATACTGGATTGAGCTGCTCAGGCGTAATCTCAGGCAGTATAATTTTGGATTCTCCACCCCACATGTTAACACCAACAATTTCCAGTTCTGCTAGCTGCTGGTCTTGTGGCACTGAACTATAGCAGGCACCAATGGACTTTACACCAAAGCATTCAGGCAGTTCATCATAGGATACGCCATTTATTGACAATGATTCCATCACACCAAAGTTCTCATCATAGAAATATTTCAGCACCTTCATGTTGCCAGGATCTCTTTCTATATTTATCACATTGTCATCATCTACGTTTAGCTGATAGTTGTAATCAATTGAGAAATCATACCATGTATGGTCAAACTCGTTTGTTGTCTCTATGCTACCATTATCTGCAGTAATTGATAGTGTGTATGGTGATAATGCATCCAATCCAGTTGTCAACGGAATTGGCAAGACACCATCTTCTGTGTCCAGTAAATATTTCTGTGAGATGTCAATGATTTCATTTGGATCAAATGTTTGGTCAATTGTGGTGTCATACTGGGTAAATGATGATAGTACTCGACGAGTTTTTTCTAGAGATACTTGACCATTTCCTTCAATTGTGAGATTATCCAAAGAATAGATGTCATGACCATTTACAATTACAATGTCATTTCCATCCATGTCCAAGCCAGTTATTATTTGAGCAAATCCGTCATCGTCTGTATCAAATACTATTTTGTCATGAACATATTGATTTAATGACAAAGTTCCCTCTATGTCTTCTCGAGGAATCATCTCAATTGTAATTGTAACAGAATCATCTTGGGAACCCTCTGAATCAACTGCCAAGACATTTACTGTATTATGAAAGAAACTTTCAGGATACATGTACTCATCAAAGGTTAGAAACGTCACGTCATGGCCTGCAAAGTGATCAGACTCCAAAGTGTTGAATACGGTTGCATTCTCGTATCTTGGAATCTTTTTTTCCTGGTCTAGCACAACATCAAGTAATCCGGGATAGTCAAATTTTATTTTCCCATAACCTTCTTTCAAAAAGTTCGCAGTGCCATGTTTTCCAACCTCATAGGGAACTGTACCTGGAAACTCACTTGGAATTAACTCATCTGCAATTTCCTCAGATTTCCCGACTGGAATCTCATTTGTAATTATTCCAACATGATTGGCCTCATCCCATGTCAAATCAATTTCTCCTGAAAACTCTGAGAATCCAACTGTTCCATCAATGAAATCAAACTCCCAAGGGTCAGCACCCCAAGTGGAATAGAAATAATCATTAATCTTGGAACGTCTGTCCTCATGAATTCCAATCTCATCGTCAGGATTTGCATCTGTTGATTCAGAACCAAAGTAATGCAAAGCATAACCTATCCTGTCATCAAATGCTAGTTTTTCATCGTCTGACAGAACAGGATACACATAACTCTCATAGATTGGAAAATACTCCACCACTAATTCATCAATTGATTGTGTAAACTCGTCAATTTGCGGAACAATGTTGTAAAGTCTTGCAATGTAAGTTATCTCATGTTCACCAATGTCATCAAGTGAAGTTGCATTGAATACGGTATTGCCGCCACCATAATCAAATGATTGAGTCCAAGGTTTGAATCCTGGGATTTCCATTGTATTAACACAAAATGATTCATCACAAAAGAACTCATCTTCTAAAGATAGAGGATCATGAATCTTTTCGTATTCAATGAAGATTGTACCGACTCGCTCATTTTTGAACTCATAAAATGGATTGTGAATTACATTAATTGCATCCCAAACATAATAGGACTCATCTAGATTTCGTGATATGTACTCATCATCTTCTGTGAATTCCTCACCTACAGTCCACATGTCTACTGTCAAATTTGGCAGTCTCATTGGGATATTTTGAGTTGCCCTTGCAGTAACTGTAACCCAATTACAGTCCCAGCCGTCTTCTGTCTTGTGACAGACCCGTTGTTCTGCAAATGCCTGCTTTGACAATGATACTGCACCTGCTGCATATCCAGGATCAATTACTCCAATTCCTGCATCATTGTCTGGTCCCACTGCACCGCCTTTGATGCATGGACCACCGTTTGGAACTGTATTGTTTGGAGTTGATTCTATTGGACATGGTTGCCAGAATGCACCACAACCGTCTTTCCAGGTTGTTGTTTGGTAGTCAAATGCGTCACCTGGATAGAATGTCTTGTCAGGGTTGTTTCTGTGGAAGGAATCGTGATGTGATGAATAGATGTCAATCTGAACGTGAACAAAACATCTTTCTTTTATGAGATTTTCAGTGTTGACACCACCGCTTCCTGCAACTCGGTGAACAGCGTATAGCAGTATTCCATCGCCATAAGAATAGTTAATGTTTAATGGAATTACAAATGTTCCTAAAACTAGAAAAATAGCTAAGAGTAAAGATCTATAGTTCACTCTAGGTCATATTTTATTTTTTTAAAAAGGCAATATCAAATTTTTTCTTTATGTCAAACAATAAATCTAAAATAAAAAAAGAAAAAGAATTAGTTGTTAGTAATCATCTAACAAATTCTAAGACTAGTTTTGATATCTTTTGTAGCATCAATTAGTAATTGACCTTCTTGAGGAATCATAGACCCATTAGCGATGAATCCTCCCACCTTAGAGATGAATCCAGTTAGTTTACCATATGCGGCTTGATCATTGTTTGTATTCTGTTTATTGTTAATTGTTCTCGTCCTCTTGTTTATTTTCAGATACGATAAAAGACGATTTTAGTATTGGTAGTTTCTCCCAAACAAATCTTGAGTCATTATCATAATCTATTTCATAATCAAGGTATAGTTCGTCTTCTGATGGTGTAAACTTGTGAGAGCAGTTTGGACATTTTATTTTCATTTTCTTGTCTCCTCCGAAATAAAGTCTCCCTTTGGAGGATGAGACATTTCTGCTGCTAGATAACTGACAAATACTTCTTCATCTTCATTCTCAAAAATTAATTTATCAAGAGTAATCTCAACCATACCATTACAGTGGGAACATTTTATCTTCATGAAATGGTATGATTGAAAATAATATAACCCAACTAGTTTCCTCTTTTGGAGGATCATCCTCAGACTCTAGAGATTTTCAAGAAGATCATGTGGATTCTCTCAAGAATTTAAAGAGTTCTCTATTCATCAGAATGTTTCAATCTTGTAATTTTGTTTGTTCTTTTATTTTTTTATTTAGACGTAAACTGGAAAGAAGATTCAGACATTAGATTTCATAATTATATGTAGTATTTTCAAATTGAATTGAATTCTTTTAGTTGTTATTAAAAGTGAATTTAGTTTTCTATTTTTTCTCCTTCACCTACAGGTTCCTGATCAGTAAATATGCAATTAACTCTGCCAGCACCTCCTCCTTCATACAGACACATCCTGATTGGTTTTTCGTTTCGTAGTAGATCCAACATATTATGGAGATTTTCTTGTTTTATTACAGCATACCCATACCACTTTGAGTTGAATACATATGTTTGAGATGCTTGTAATGAAGTAACGCTATTATCAACTATTGAAATGTAAAAGAAAGTATCATTTTCTTTTGATGACAGTTTCAAATAGCCATAATTATTTTCAACTCTAAATCCACCTAAAAAACTCGTTGTTGCTGGAAATGGTCTGAAATTTAAACGATATGTTTCTATTTCTCTTCTTCTTTCAACCAACGTAATGATTCAAAGAAAATAGTAATTAAAGATGACATTAATTATCGATGTTGAAATTTTTCTTTTGACATTTCAAAAAAATCCATCAGATTATGATATCTGATCTTCAAAAAGAGTTATGAGAAATTTATCGATAATTAGTAAAAATAGTATCTCCTGTTTTTTACAAAGAATATTAAATTTCTCAGTACTAATCTCATAGTCATAACTCTTACACAATTGCCAACTTCTCTTTTTTAGGAGATTCAGCTTTATGCCATCATATGATATATAATACAACTTTCACACTTTGGACATGACATTGGTATGTCTATTTTCATTACTTCAATACGTGAAATTACAATAAAAAGAAGAGATAACTTGTAAATCAATCTGGAAATGAATTCAAGACATCACTTTCTAGTAGATTTGTCTTTGACTTTTCTCCTGTGGAGTATAGATTGTCCATAAGAATCTCAGAAATGACTAGTACATCAAAGATAATTCAGTAGTCAATTCTAAAAGGGATTATTTTAGGCAAATATTGTGAACTATACAAAATATTTGAATTGTAGTGACTGCAAGAAATCAGGACTGTATTGTGTACCACACAGAAAAGAGATTGAAATGAAACTAAAAAGACAGGAATTACTAAAGACATTACAGATTAGAGATGTAAAATTGCCATTGTACAAAAAGTCCATTAGAAATTTGTTTGAATCATATGTACAGTAGAATGCTTGAAATGATTCTCTCAAAGAATCTTCAAGGTTTGGGAGAATCCCAAAGAAAGGGCTAATCATTTACTTGATCCTCTTGAGGAGGATCCTAGACTGTCTGTCAAGATGTGGACTTTGATGAATTCTCTCAAGATTTTTAGATTCTCTTGTGGAGAATCAATCTATGTAAATTATGTATCTACCATATATCAACATAAAATGTATGCCAATAGTTTAATCGATTATAGTCCATAATCATTCCATGGAGTTACAATGTGGCTGTCATATAGATGAGATTGGTGGTGTATTACTAGTGGAATGTAAACCACACAGAGAAGGAAAATTCAGAAATTAACTAATTTTTCATTTTTTACAAGATTTCAACTAAAATCAAATTTAACACATGTCATCTTAAAATATCTAAAGAACGTATCATACAATGTTGCCTGAAACAGAATCACCAACACCGTCTTCAGTCTCTGAAATTCTGGAAAAACACACCATGGAGGTAATGAAGAAATTAGAGTCTCGTATTCCCCTTCAGATAAAGTCATACTCTGATTTTTCAAGGGAATACATGAAATTATTAGAAGAGATATATGATATCGATTTTACTCTGGAAAACAAGATATTTGGAAACTTTGGTATGGATGAAAAATCCAGAAAGTTACTAGACAACTATTTGGAGATGGGTTCCAGGTTTTATGCCTCACAAATTGATATCTCAAATGAATTCTTTAAGGGATATCTCAGTATGAGACTGTCTATGATGGAGTCATACAACAAATTTTTGAAGGAATTTTCAAAGAACTTTAGAGATAATAATAACACAAGTATGAAAACAACTACAGAAACAAAAATAGATAACAAATCATCGTAGAGATGTTGTTATTGAATTTATTTTACGACACCACATTACAGGGGATTAGTCTCTGACATTTCCAGTTTGATTTTTAATTTTTATTATTTTACTGAAACTGAGATAATCTTTTTACCATATGTACAGTCAAAGTGAATTCTTTTTTCAGTAGTTTTTCCACAAGAATGACATACAAACTCTATTGGTTCATGACATGTTTCACATTCTTGATTTGTTTCCAGTGTAGTTCCACAGGTTCTACATGAATTATTCATGTGGAATAATACATGTTAATTGATTTAAAGAGTATGAAAATTAGAGAGACCTAATTAGCTTGTTCTAATTTTTTAAATAATAAAATGTAATTTTGAAATATCTGATTTTTTTTATGATGTGATAGGTTCGTTAGAATCCATGATTCATAGAATCGTAGATTCAAAACACAGGAAAATTATTAGATTATAGATATAATTGCGAACTTTTTGATGGACCACTCCAATGAACCGGAATAATGAACTTTCGTGCCTAATTTATCCAAAATATCAATAAGATATGTGGATTTTGTTCCTGAAGTTCTTGAAGTTCAGTCATTTCAGGAACTTCCTGAAGTTATATGAAAAATAATCATTTCATTTTATGGAAAAATCTCTTCGATATGTTAGGAATGTATGGCTTGAAGGACAGGGAGCTCTATGTTTAGGAATTCCATCAGAGATTGTAAAGAGACTTGGATTGAGTCAAGACAGTTTTCTGTATGTGGAATTGGTTGATAATTTGATTGTGATGAAAAAACATGATCCTAAATTGACAAAAACTGAATTAAACAAAATAACTCTGCGTGATACTAATACAAAAGAAAATCTTGTTGCCATTGAAGAAAAATTAAATGGTGAAGAGAAGGAATCTGATAACCCTCTCAAAGGTATGAATCTTTAATCACAAACACCTTGACGTTTTCTGTATCATCAATCTGTTTGTCGTAAATCTCTTGTAACTTTTTGCTTGCAGACCACACATGACATGAATCAAATCCCATCTTTTTCCACTTTCTCATGTTGTATATGGCATGTTCTGGATGACTCAACAGCTCACTTGTTGATTCTATTTCCACACTGATTGACTTGTCTGAATCATACGAATACGCTATCAAATCAGTTCTATCCTCATCTTTTTCTATTCTTTGATCAGCTACTGTAAGAAACAGTCCCATAGCCAGATAATTTTTGATTACTTTTTTTGTTATCTTTGGAATGTCGTCAGCAGATCCTATGTCTTTGGGATCAAATGTGAAATATGTCTTAATTGATTTTTCAGACAGAGAATATTTCACGTTTCTGTTGGATTCATCAGCTTCCAGCAAACCATCTTTTGTCATCTTTTTTAGAGTTAATACAACATCATCTCTGGTTTTTGCCTGAAGTTTTTCTGTGATTTGTGTTAGCTGTAGTGGTTCATTATTTGTTTGATGTAACATTAGTAAAATCTGCCAGTGTGGCTTTGTCTCCGGCAAATCTACTGTGATGTAGCGAAGCCATCGATTGTTTTCTATCTTTGATATCTGCAAGAGAGATGTATTATCCTCGTTGATTTCAGGCTCTTTTAATTCTGATTCATCACTGGATACAATAACCGAATCTACATTTTCTCCTTCTTTTTCTTCTTCCCTCTTGCCATGCCCGTACAAGTCACGCTGATTTGCGATGAATTCCCTGATTTGCTCTTCATCCATGCGTAATTTTGGAAGGTCATGAAGCCAGAACTGTATGGGAGTTGGTTGCTCCTCGCCTGGAGCTGCCCTCATCTTTGTGGTCCACCTGAAATCCTGCTGGGATGCTAGCTGTTGAGTTAATTCTTTTGAGAATTTTGGATCCCAGATGTTTGCTATCTTTGATGCATCTTTTCCTGAGATTCTTCCAGCTAGTTGAGTTCCACAGTTTCCTGTAATCTCTTCTAGTAAAGAATCTGTGATTTGAGCTGTAGTCTGGTGTGCTAATAGCAATCCCAAATGATATGATCTTGCTTGCGATAGAATCATTGGTAGTACCTGCAAGTCTTTTACAATTTGGAATTCATCCAGAGTCAGTATCACATAATTTCTGTCCTCCTCATTTTTTATTCTGGCAGCTCTCTCTTGTATTGTAAACCAAAGCTTGATGACAAAAGCTTGGATTGCCAATGGTTGAATATGATGTGCCAAGTGTAATGCCGAGATTCTAACTATGGTGTATTGTCCTGGCTTTATCAAATCCTCAAACTTTACGGTTCCATGTCTTACACAGAATACTTTTTTCAATATTGGATCAGTTGCAAATTGTTCTACCCTGTTTAGTAATGGGGTGAACGATTCTGGTCGTAGTGCAGCAATTGATGTTAATGCTTGTTTTAGTTCATCACCTGGCATTCCCAAAGCCTTGAACATCACCTGTAGGAATTTCTCTTGTTCTTCTTGTAAGTTTATGATTATTTCATACATGTCAAGAAAAGTTGGCGCATCATTTTTGAGATACATGTAAAATAATAACACACGGAATATTCTTTCCATTTGAACAAAACTTTGCTGTTGATTGTACCATTCCTTTACAATCTCCATAAAGTATCCAACGTAACGTGATACTGTCTCTTCTCTTTTGTCAGGAGAATACTTTGGTAATTCTAATGGATTGATAGAAAAGTTTGTTTCATTGGGATCAAGAAAATGTACATTTCCATTACTAATTGATTGTTCGTCACATTGTTGGATGAACTTTAGAGAATCATCACCTTTAGGATCCAAGTAGATGAAACTATTTGGGAATACTCCATTGAGGTTAGACATCTCAAGATGCTTTGCTATTTGTCTTAGTAAAGTGGTCTTTCCTGAGCCTGTTCCACCTACCATATAGCCATGTCTGGAAAAATCAACTGGTGATATTACTGAGCATTGCTCATCAGTTGACTTTATCAGCTTTCCATAGAATGAGGATATGTTATTCTCTGAATTGTCATTTTCTGTCTCAGCTTTTTCAAAATATCCAATGTTAAATCCAATCTTCCTTGTATGCTTTGATGGTAATGATACATTCCTTGTTGTCTGGATATTCTCAGTAGTTGTAGGATCTGGTAGATGAATCAGTAATGGTAGTTCATCTGCATTTAAAATCAAAAATGGTAATGGCTTTCGTGATTTGTAGTTTCCAGAAAGAAGAGTCTTTTCAAAATAATCTTTGATTGCATTATTCAGTATCTTTTTTGGTGATGGAATTAATCTTAACTCAAACAAAGATATTCTTTGATAGTCTTTTTTTATTCCAGAGATTTTGATTGGTGATCCAGCTTTCTTGGGTTTTTTGTTATGGTAAAATGAATTGTAACTGTAATGGTAGTCAGTTAGATGATCATGATTTGATTTTACATCTGAAAATGAAATCAATTGTTCTGCTGAATCATTTTCAGTGTCTACCAATCCTCTAACACTCATTATTACTTGTGATTTCTGAATCTTTTTTGATGCATCAGAAATTAGTTCCTTGTAGTTATTGTAAAAATCTAAACCGTTTTCTGGATTCTCATAACTTTCTTTATTTGTAAAATCATCAATCCATGTCCTGTAGTTTTTACTTGTCACATGCTTTATCCTACGGTTTAGTCTTGTAAGATGATTTTTCAGATATTGGGTAAAGTTGTATGGTGCAAAGACAAACTGTATCCATGCATTGTTTGATAGCTGTATTGTGTTTGCAATTTGTGTGATTGTCTTGTGTGCATTTGTCTTATCAAATAGAGTGGAATAATGACCATGATACAATGATACATCAAATATTTGATACTCTTTTTTAGTTGAGGCATACCAGTCAGGAGAGATATTTTTTAGATTGACAAAGGATGTGTTGGGATAGACATTCCTAATTGATATTTTGAAATTCTCCAAATCTAATCTAGATTGAGCAATTAATACTATCCTGATCCGTTTTAATGATCCATTCCACCATATCTCAAAGGAACGAATCTGATTGTGATGCTGGTTTTTACCATTTTGTTTTCCTACTATAGAGGATGAAGTAAGGATTGCTGATTTTACATCCATTGTAATAGGTATTATTACCTCACAGCATGCAAGTGATCTTTTGTCTGTAGTTCCAAGGAATTCTTTAGTTTTGTCAAGCTGTCCGCTCTGCTTTTGAATGTTAGATAACGACCAGAATTTACCCAAATGAAATCAAGATAATATGAGGATTATGATAAAAGACCAGATTGTCTTTATCTTCATCAGATTATGATTTTGGATGATGACTTGATATTGCTAAATAGTGTAAGATGTTACGAGATTTCTTGTTTAATTATTTTAATACCAAAGCAATCACCAAAAACCTTCAAATCCTATCAGTTTTGAATTAGAGAACTAAACTAAGAATCTAATGCCCCATTATGGAATTAAACATGAACCATAATTGATAATGTAACTAAGAGGATTCGAGTTGTGATTTGAATTACTTTTAATTTTATTTCAATTGAAAAATAGATACACTTATCCAAAAAGGAGATTGCCGTACTTTATTGACTGTTTTTGGTAGTATTCAGATTAACAAGTATTATGTTGTCATGGTGATATTTTTAGCTGCAATTTCTGCAGGCATGATAATATCTCATTTTATGGGATCTGATGCGATAAAATACTATGGCAATCTCACATATCTGCCAGTAGGTGGTCTGTTGTTGGGTGTGGCATTTTGGTCCCTCAGACATTTTGGAATAGACGGAGTACATGGGATTGGATGGCTATCATTTACGGGATTTGCAATAATGTGGGTTTCAGCGGAGATCATATGGATTGTATCAGAGTTGATATTTCAGATAGACCCATATCCCTCTGCTGCTGATCTGTTTTATGTAATGGGATATCCATTCTTGCTTGTATTCTTGGTATCGTATTTGGTACCATTCAAAGAGGCAATCTCTAAAAAATTAATTATAATTGCAATTGCGTTGTCTTTTGTTTCTCTTGTGTTGTCCATCAATTTTCAAACTAATGAGATAGACATTACCAAAGTCAGTTTTGAAACGATAAAATCTTTTGATGTTGTATTTAGCGTGGCATATGTTATGGCTGATGGCATGATACTTGTACCGACTATCTTGGGAATAGGGCTGTTTCTACGCGATAATAATAGGAACAAACCCATGTGGTTTCTGATATTTCTTGGAGTCTTGTTTTCCCTTGTAGGTGATTCATATTTCATGATTCTAGAAGCAAATGAGGAGTACTATACAGGTCATCCAGGTGAATTATTATTTTACTTTGCTTATGTAATGATGGCATTTGGTGTTTATGGATATGGAAAAAATTATAAAAATTATTTTATGAAAACACAGTAGACAAAATAAGACTGTCATTTACAATCTCTTTTCTAATTGTAATTGCCATTGCAATATTGTTTCCATCAATTTTCAGATCAATTGCATCAAATGTTGATCTGTATACTTTGACTCGTTTGTTCTCTTCACTTTGGGTATATCCTGAAACCATAATGCATCCAGTAGCAAAAAGAGAACCTATTTTTCTGTAGATTGTTTTATCTGAATATTTTTGCAATTTTTTATGTGTTATGATTTGGGATACTATCATAGGTTCTTTTTTTAGTATGTTGATTATTTCCATGCAACCTTCATCTTTTATTACAGTAAATAGGTCATTTATGAGGTCAGTATCGTTTATGGTTAGTGTAACAGTACCTTTCATAGCCTTCTTGGAATTTGGCTCTATTACTGGTCTTACAAATCTCTTTTCTAATGCTCGAGCCCCATCTTTTCCATACATGTTAACCAGAATCCTATCCAGGGTATCAAACTGCTTTATTGCCTGTGTCAAGTCCATCTTGTACCATAAATACAACTCTTCCTCGATTCTTTTTGTCTCTTTTTTGCCAAGATTCTCTCTGAGGGATTTTTGTATATGACTAGAAAGCATGATATCTATACTTGACATTTCTGATCTTTGCTCCTAATTTGCCACGTATTCATTACTGTGTTTCATTATAGTACATATGAATAGAATTATATAAAATTCTTTTTATGATATGTATGTTTAGACAATTCTTAAATAATGAGAATTATATCATTCATGATATGAGAAGCATGAAATCTTTTACAACTGTTTTTTTGTTTCTAAGTTTGTTATCTGTATTATCTGTTACAGATTTTATAATTACAGATGCTTTGGCGTTAACTGATGACCTTGTATTAAAAGATCAAGAATCATGTGAAAATGAACTTGGAGGAACTTGGGAATCTCGCACATCTGGAGATTTGTGTACTGTATTGGATTTGACTATTGATTCAGATGACTCGTTACAAATTGATTCAGGTAACTTGCTACATATTGATAATAGTTTATTGATTAATCGTGGTGGTTTTCTGTATAACTATGGCGCTATCAATAATGAAGGAAATATAGATATTTATGGATACGGTTATTATTGTCCTCCTCCCACATTCTTAAATGAAGAAGATAGAGATCAGTTTATCTGTGAAAATGCTATCTTTGAAAATTACGGTACTATAACTAACAATGGTACTATATCAATAAATGGTATTTTATCCAATGATGGAACCATTGAGAATAATGGCGATATGGTCCGACATGGATATTCTAGTGCTTTTACAAATTATGGGGAATTCTATAACAAAGATTCCTTTATCTTTGATATGGGTGGAGGTGGCGGTACAAAAAATGAAATTAATGGGACTTTCATTAATAGTGGTACTATTACAATTTACGCTGGCATGGGCCCTATTACAAATGAATTTATCAATACTGAGACTGGTGAAATCGACCTTTCATTAAGTAGTGGATTCAGTATTGCCAAGAATGGTAGCCTCATAAATGATGGCACAATATCAAATTCCGGTATCGTTGGAGCCGGTATTATATTTAATGATGGCATTATTAAAAATAATAATTTTATTGCGTTCATGCCGAAATTAAACAATGAGGGTTCCATAGAAAATACTTGTGCAGGAATTATCGAGAAAGATGAAGATTCAGTTCAAGGAAATCCAATTTTAGAAACATGTGAAATAATTGTTCAAGATATAATTGTTGAGACTTCTGATCCTGAGGGAGCCAAAGTAAATTTTGAACCAAAACTATTACCTGAACCAAAAAAAGAAGTTCCGTCGATAAATTGCTCTCCTTTACCAGGTTCAATATTTGAAATAAAAAAGACTCTGGTTAAGTGTATTTTTAATTATCTGGATAAACCCCAGATAGAATCTGAATTTTTTGTAACAGTACAAGATACTATTGTCGTAGAACCCAAACCAGAACCCAAACCAGAACCCAAACCAGAACCCAAACCAGAACCCAAACCAGAACCCAAACCAGAACCCAAACCAGAACCCAAACCAGAACCCAAACCAGAACCCAAACCAGACAGTGATCCAGACAACGATAAAATACCAAATATAGATGATATTTGTCCAGACGAACCTGAAAATTACAATAGCATAGATGATGAAGATGGTTGTCCAGAAAAATCAAACGGTCATATCAACCTGCCAACAAGATCATATGTCATAAAGGATCAACAAACTCTGCTTGAACTACCAGTATCTGGGGAAGTCAAAGGATATCAAAGATTAGAGCCATTTGCGACATTTGACATAATATCTGAAGAAAACAGAATCAGCATATTGGATAATAAAATTTCAATAAAACCAAAACAGTCTGGTTCATTTTCTTTTCCAATTTCTCTTGATACTTTGGATCTAAGAGGCAAATACAGAATAGAAGGAGAATACAAAGGGGAAGTATTTGCATTAGTAGGTTTTGAGATATCAACAGATATTTCTCCAACTGCAGAAATTACCATTTTGCCAGAAGAAAATCATAGGGCAGATCAAAAAGTAATACTTTCTGCAACCAACTCAGTGGATCCGGACGGAATTATACAAGAATACTATTGGGAAATTCTAGATGATGATGGAAACAGAATAAAACCACCAATAAATGATGAGCAAACAATCGAGTTTACTTTTCCCAATGAAGGCCAATACGCAATAATGCTAGAAGTGACTGATGATGACCAAAATACGGATGAAGCAGTTTCAGTAATAGATGTAGGGCCAAACAATCCTGTTGTGTCTTTCTGGGTAAACCCAATGCATGTCTCATTCATAGCAGGTGTCATCCCCGAACAAATCACTGCAACTTTTGAGCTAAAAACATTGAATTTAAAAACTCAAATTACCGAATTAGAATGTGATGTAGTACCTTCAACTCCAGGTATGGATTGTGATTTTATTGAGGAGAATATCATTAATCTGAATAAACTTAATGAAATCAAAACTGAGGGTATCAATTTAACTTCAGATACTTCTACTCCTCCAGGTCAGTATCAAATGATCATTACTGCCAAGTATGATGGCAACAGCGGAAATAATTCCACATCAACCAACACGGAGATAATACTGGTAGACATACTACCAGTTACACCAAGAATTGAAATCACAGGTCCGTCAGAGACAAAGATATCATCTAACACCGAATTTGATCTAACAGTTTATGATCCTTCTAAAACAATTTCAAAAATAACCTTGGATTATGGAGATGGCAATAACGAATTCATCATATCGCCTCAAGATATGATAATAAACCATTCCTATCTTGCTTATGGTGAACGTACAGTCACTGCAACGCCTGAATGGGTAGATGGGATAACATTCAATCTAACTCCAGCTGCTCATAAAATCAACATTCCAAATCCCGCAGATGAAATAGAGGGTGTCATTGATAATATCACTGAAATAGTTGCTACCATCACTACGATAGGGGGCATCGTAGCTGGTGCGTATGTATGGTTTGTCAAAAAAAGAAGTAAGAAAGATGACAGCAACAATAACCATGATGTTACTAACAACACGGGTGGTGGTGATGCTGACAACGGTTCAGGCAATGGATTAATTTATTCCCAAAAAACAGACACTGATCCCCTAAACCTCAAATCATCTGATGCCCGTGAACATGATTCCAATATCTCTGTCTTATCTCCAGACTATCTGTCATCCATTCCAAAACAGATTCAAATATTATCCGCCGTTGATTCATCCCAAGAACAATCAGTTATACTGCCATCATCTAATACGCAACATTCCACAAATATTGCAAACAAAAAATCATGTACAATATGTAATCAAAGAATAGGCCATGATGCAAAGTTTTGCTTAAGTTGTGGAACAAGACAGATTAACAGCACATCATCTAAGACAGATAATACTAAACCAATAAAAGATGAATCGCAAATAGACTTGCAAAAAGAAAACATAGATAAAATAACAGCAGAACAGATACGTCTTCAAGAACAATTAAACAAAATACAACCCACTTCCTCAACAACACCTACAAAAAAAGATCTTGAAAAAAAGATTAATGAACTAGAATCTCGCTATGTCAAATTACTTACTCAGTCTCAAGTAAATGACACATCTGTAAAGAGATCAGCTAAAAAGACCACTCCCAGGATATCAGCTAAAACAAAGAAGACCACTAAAAGGACACCAGCTAAAAAGAAAACTAAAACAACAACACCAAAAAGAAAACAAGGAAGAAAATCACGATGATAGCCTCAAAGTACAATTGTCTTGGTATGATCAGATATTTCTTGCTAATTATACTAACCAGTAGATACTGCCTATCTAATTTTGTACATCGTACTAATTACAAGCAGAATAGAGTAGAAAAAGTTATCATTAATGATATACCAATTTTTAACTTGAATAACAATGGGATACAAAATTCTAACACATCACTTCAAATGAATTTAAAATCGACTATATCTTTTAAAAAAAATAGAATTACATTTATGATGGTATTTTTAATTTCTACAACTGCACTTCTTTATGTCCCATCATTAGGTGAGGCCTTTGCAGAATATTCTCCTTATATAGAAGACAAGGTAAAGTGGCATCTTGTGTATCTGTCAAATGATAGTGGATGTGAAAATGCATACTATCAGAGAATGAATCTTTATGATGAACTTGCCAGTAAATACATGGACTTGTACCAATTTGATGATACAAGACATGGTAATCCAGAATGCATTTCAGCAAGACAGTTTGATTCAAAATATCAAATGCCATCTGATCTTGAGTTACTCATAATAGTATTAGATGAGGAGCTCGGAGAGCGAGAATTACATCAATATAGACAGGGAGCCTTGTACTTTTATGATCCCGCAGTAAGTTTGCCTGATGTTGAGAACAAAAGCAACCTGCTAAAAACATACCACCAACATCTAATTGTAATATGTGATTGTGGCAGTCACAAATATTCTGAACCAGTCTGGCTGTTATCTCATGAACTATCCCACTTTGTTCTAAATTATTTGCAATATCCCAATGAAATTGCTGGTAATAAAATACATGAAACTGATCTAAAATATGATTCGTGCATAGAAAATAGTACCAGTAAAACAAATTATGAGCAAGAATGTGGCGAGAATATTAAGACAAAAATAAGACTAGCTGTGAATGCATATTCTTTTTCTGTAATGACACCATATCAAGACGCAGTAGGAATGAAATACCATTATGATGAATCTGTGGATGATCATAAATCAGTGGAAACGATAGAACAATTATGGGATGATGGAATGATTAGTCATGATCTCTATCAAATGTTTATAGAGGAACTTGAAAAAAACAACAAGCAAACACCCAAGGTGCCTAAATTATTTACAGAACCTCCAAAAGGAGAACCTGAATCTACGCATAACAAAGAATTTTCAAAGCATCTCCAAGGTATCCATGTCAAAGATATAGTGAAGAAGCTCAAAAACCCATCACAATCTCTCATACCTGAATCATCCCCATCACATCATGAATCATCGATCATACTAGTATCTGAAGAAATTGTGCCAGAACTTGGAACTACAGACGTAGTAATACGAGATAAAAACATAATATCAGAATCAAGAGTATCATTTACACTAGAATTTGATGGTAATGATGATAAAATTTCGTGCTTAGCTCCACTCATTGAGAACAACAAGTTCCATATACAATGTAATTCTAAACTAAAAGATGTTACAGTAAAATACAAAATATCCAATTGAATATGTTTTACACATCCAGTCTAGTTTCAATTTTTAAAGTCTAGGTTATTCTTGTATCCAATAACTACAACACTTTAGCATACTTGTTTAATTTACATTAATCTAAAAAATAGGGTTGAGTGAATTTTTAAAAAAAGAAAAAGTATAAAACAAAATAGATAGTTTTGAAACGAAAATTAGAATAGTTATTTCTCTAATACGATCGGATTTACACATGATGTTAATGAAGGAATCAAACTAAGTAGACAATATCCTAGAGGGAATGGAATCAGATAGAAATTCTTGAGCTGTAATTTTTTCAAATTTGAAATTAATTTAATAATCAAAAATAATAAAATAACATACTTAGAATTTCAGATAAAAACAAAAACACTGCAACACCAAACATGTAAGATATCAATGGTGGAATGCTTTGTACATACATTTCACTTGATTGTAACAGTTGACTGTTTCTTTTTATTCCATTTTGAGAAAACAGAAACACAAATGACTTAACATCAGGTGTTATGCTCATTGAACTCTCAGTAGGAATGACAAATCTCTCATAATTTCTTTTTCTGTGAACAACAAAGAATGCAAATATCTTTTTGATTTTTGATTCTGATTGAAAGTCTGAGAATATATCCAATCTTTTTGATCTGATAATGTCAGATATATTCAGAGATACATTATACAATATAACAAAAATTACAACAAGGAATAATGCTGCAATCAAGATGACTATTGGCATTATCACAAACTCATAATAAACAGGCAAGATTACTGCCATGGCAATTATGGCAAAACAGTCTGCCAAACCTGTTATTCTCCACTTCCAGATTGCTACACCTACAAATGCTGATGTAAGTATGGCAATGATGTGATATGGCGTTATCGTATGATAGTCCCAAATGTACAAGATTATGCCTAATCCACCAAAGATTAGCCACAAAATATCAGGAATTTTGCGAGTTTTGAAGTCAAAGATACCTGCAATACCTAACATCACTAAAAGTAAAATTATTCTAATCTGTACAATGTCAAATTCCACAAAATAACATCTTCAAAATTATAAAACCTGACTTTTCAAAAGGACCAAATTCATGTTATCAAAATATAACCTCAAAGTGGTCCTTTCATCTTATTGATTTGATAGATGAAAACAAAGTCTTTCTTTCTGGAATGTACATAACAACTTTGATTTGTTCATCTCTACATTTTTTAATTGTCTTGTTTTGCCACTCTACAAGAGACACAAAGTCTTGATCATAGTTTTGTAATTTCTCAAATATTGGTAAACTAATCTTTAGAAAATCAGAATTGACCCAATATACCAAGTTTCTATCTGTCAATTGTTTTACTAACCGTAATATGTGGACATGTGAATAAACTGCACTTGCACAAGACAAATTATCATCACATGATCTGTCAAATGAATCTCTAAACTTTGATATCATGTAATAGTTCATTCTGTTTGTGGGATCATTTCTTACTTTACAATACACTTGCGATAGAATACAAAGAGATTGAAATGATATATTATCTAAAATCATACATAGTGCAAACCATCGTCCCATTTGTGATAAATGATATGATTTACCATACTTTTTCTCATTACAATTTAGATAACCATTTGATTTCATTTGTAAAATAATTTTCTTGATGTAATTGTATGGTTTGTCATTTATTTGAAAAGTTATTTGTTTGATTGCTAATTGGTTATCAGGATACAATAATTTTAGAATTTGACTCGATGTGGAATTTTTATGAATACTCTTTTTGTAAAATAATAGGTTCTTTATCATGTGGTCTAGTTTTATCAGTTCACTATTTCTTGAAATCATTTACTTTTCTTATTATACGATATTCCAAAACAAGGAAAGTTTAGTATCCTTTGGAAACATCTTGAGAGCGGCAATCAGTTGTTTTGGAGAATCAAAGTTCTTGTGTTTTATCTGAGATTCATCAAATTGTAGATGTCTGGTGACATCCAGGGGTACTGAATAGAGTGATTTTGTGCCTACAGATGAGGTTTTTATGATGGAATGATTGTTTGAGGGTTCTATTTTGGATACGGCTCCAGTCTTTTTGTTTACTAACAGATTAGGTTTTCCTGTCTTTTCGTCTGGGATAATTATCATATTTGGAATGGATTTTTTGATTGTCTCTGTTTCTTCATTGTTTGTTGATTTTGAAGATGATTTAGATTTTCTCTTCTCTTTTTCTTTTGGTTTACCAACATCACTTGTCTTTGTTACATTAGCTACAGTTGACTCTTCTCTATTGTTTTCCTCATGTAATGCATCTTGTCTGATGTACTTTATCATACTATCAATCTGCTCAGGCGTTGTCCATGCAAATGAACCGTCACTCATTCCTTCTAAATCTCCCTTAATTTGTGCAATCAGTTGTAATTGATGTGACTCTTCTTCTAATCTAGAGATCTTTGAGATAACATATAATGGTACACAGACTTGAGAGGGAATTAGATTTCTTTGTGATAGATGGTTTACGATATTTTGTAGTTGTTCAATTGATTTTGCAGAGATGAAATTGGGATTTTTTGATAGAATAATTTTCTCAAATGGTGTTCCTCTGATGTGTAAAATGTCTAAAATCTCTGATTTTGGTAGTTACAGTTTCTCTTCAAGAAAATCAATTGCATCAAAGATTGATGCAGGACTGAGTGTCTCATTTTCTAGTATTTCAATAAAATGTTTCTTGACAATATCAGCTGAACCACTGCATTTGTCATCTGTAATAACTCCATTAATTTCTGAAACTCCTGCCTGTTTAGATCCCAGAATTACATCATGGTGATTGATTGCATATAGCTTACCATCATCATTTACTCTTGCAAACTTTACTGGAGGTAATGATTCAGGATCTTCACTTGCCATCTGGGCAAACTTGTTGATGTTAGATTGTGTAGAGATTCCAACAGTTACTGATGGTGACAGGATTTCAGATATTCTTACTTTGGTTTTAGATTCCAGTATACTCAATTGGTAAGACACCTCAACAAAGCTAGATGTACAGCACGTTTAGCCAAAGTGTTGTAATCTATTGTATTATTTTTCACAAGGAATAATATCCCATTATTATAAAAGCCAGAATTTGTCACGTCATGATAGTATCTTACAGCAATTCGTTGTAGAGTTGTAATATCTTCTATTTTGTGATCTTTTTGTGCCTGAGAGAGATGCAGATTCAGGTAAAATCTTTCTTTTGAAACAGAATTACCATCATTATGGAAAGACTGTTTTTTGAATACAACATTTTGCAGTTTTGGGGCATTCTTGACATTGAGGGATTTTTTCACAATCTCCTGAACCATTAATTCATCATATGGGATTGAATAGGTATGGCATGTCTGGTAGATTGCAATGCAAACTAATTTGGCTCTAGTAAAGGAATCATCATTTCTCTTTTGTCTTTTTAATTTGCAGAATAATTGCCATGCATCTTCAGCTACAAAGTTTGGCAAGTGAAGTTTCTTGCAGACATCGGTAAATTCTGCAATGCATGAATTATTTTTTTCTAGTTTTAGATTCTTTGATGTAATGAAATCTTTCAGATTATGATAGTCGGTTCCAAGCTGTCGTTGTTGGCAAATATCCAATTGTGTCTTTGATAAATGATCTGCATCAATTCTATTTTTAATTTCATGACATTCATCGAATCCAAACGTAACACCACAGTCTTTGCAGATTATCTCACCTTCAATTGATGTGGTTATGAGATTTGGTTTTTTACAAAAGCAGTTAGTTTGAATTAATAGTTGTTGATTCATGTTAATTTGAATTCAAATGTAATTGAGTTAAAAGGGTATTAGGCAAAACCATAAATTAGTGACGGAATTTCTTGATCAGAAATTCTAATCTGTCATCTGAAAACTTTTGCAATCACATATCTTGTAATTAGTATCATCTGAAAGTGACATATTCAAGAGTGGATGTTGTATTTTTTCAATTCCAATCAAATTGTCTAGTATGTTGATGGTTGCTTTTACTGATTCATGTTTGCTTTCATGATGACCGCATCTGCATTTGTCTTCATAACTGTAACTCATGATGTCTTTATCGTGTCCAATATGGTTAGTAACAACTAGCATTCAAAAAAGCTTAGCCTTTAGCTAGTGTGTATCCAATCTTTTTTGTGTCGTTTGATTCAAATTGGTTTTCTGTTTTGATGTGTTTTCTGCATTTCTCAAGTGACAATTGATGGTTCCAGAGTTGGAGTTGAAGGATTTTTTGATGATATACCACCATGCCCAGGATCAATACTTTGTTTTGGGTTAAGAGATGTGTCATGATGACATGGTTTTTCACAGACAGGACAGAATCGTCTGTCAAGAACAATGCACTGGCATATGTGGTTTTTGAGATATCCTTGGGCTGCCATGTTCCATTCTCCTGTCCCATTACAGTAAACACACTGCTTGTCTAGAAATTTTCCATTTCCTTTGCACATGTCACAATAGTTACCATCATCATTTTTTTCAGTCATTTTCTTATTTACCTGACAGGGATTCACGTAATATGGCCTTGAACTTTGGGTTTCGTGGTTTTGTTCTTAGTCGATATCCACAACAAGGACACCACAAACCTTCCCATCTTATAAAGATCTCACAAATCTGACATCGTTTTTGACCATTTAAGTACCTGCGAGAACCAGATCCATCTTTTTGGGCTTTGTGTTTGAGACATATTCCTTTGCAGGTCATTTCATTAGATTCCTATCTTTGGATATGTCAGAATAATTAAAAATTATCTTTACTACTAACTCAATATCCTATCTTTCACAGTATGGGCATATCCGTGATCAGGATCAATCTCCAATGCTCGTTCCACTATTGGCAATGTAACATCTGCGTCAAAGCCTAGCTGATCTAGTAGTAAAGCATAGTCTGTCAAGTAGAAGTGTCTGTCAGGTGACATCTTTAGTGCTTCCTCATACAATGGTTTTGCTTCTTCTAGTTGTCCGTCTCTGTGATAGTATGATGCTTTTCCTGCAACCCAATGTGATAACAGTTTGTCAGGATCCTCACTGGTAAACTCCATGGAATTACAATATGCTAATCCTTCCTCATATAGTCTCATTGCCTCATCAAGATTCCACTCTGATAGTTGTTTTTCTGCAATCATGTATCTTGCATCATATATGGAACAATCAAGGAGAGGTCCTTGTAAT
>Ga0224508_10001096_pt1 | contig 24667 bp, 26 predicted proteins | sample SF_Jan12_sed_USG_4_FD_170157 | JGI IMG/M metagenome (GOLD analysis project Ga0224508, IMG submission 170157) | Sediment microbial communities from San Francisco Bay, California, United States - SF_Jan12_sed_USGS_21 | ecosystem: Environmental > Aquatic > Marine > Sediment | place: USA... | reverse complement strand
CTTTTCACGGGGGCGCCCCACTGATGATCCGAATACCCGAATCGCGGCACTGCAGGGTCACTTGTGAGCTTTCTCCTACGAGGTCATTTTCTGCCGGCGATCACCCAACATTCTCCGTCCGTGGCTTTGGATGACGGCAAGACGACTACACGCCACGACATCCGTCGGGCCGCCTACTGCGAATCGGTTGGCGCCGGAGTCGGCGGCGTGATCGAGGCCAGGTAGGCCACGATTGCCGTCATGTCGTCCACGGTGAGGTTCGCGATCACCGGCTTCATCAGGGCCATCCCCGGGCCGTTCCGTGTGCCCACCTTCATGTCGTAGAGCTGGCGCATCATGTAGCTGGGCGAGCGGCCGGCGATTCCCGGGATAGCGGCCAGGCCCATGAGGTCCGTTCCGTGGCAGATGCCGCACTGTATCGTCTTGCCGGCTCCCGTCATCACGAGCTCCTCACCCTTAGCGAGGCTACCCACCGGCACGTACACGTTCCACCCCGACCGCGGGTTGCGAAGGTAGTTGGCCTGATGATCGTCCTTGGGTGTCTCGATGATTCGCCCCGCGAGTGGCTCGGTCGGCTCCGTTCCGACCGTGATGTACATGCCGCCCTCCTCGAGGTGCATCTCCGGGATCATGTCCGCCTCCATGACGGTCATCCAGGGTGTCCACGGCATCGCGGCGAAGTACTCGGCGGCCTCCCGCATCTCCTCCTCCGTCATCGCCGCGGCCAGCGCATTCATCGTTGGTGAATTCGGCTTCCGCGGATCGGCACTGTATCGCAGGCCGCTCGCCATGTCCTTCAATTGCTGGATGGTGTATTCGACCGGCTGTCCCGCCGGCGGTGCGTTCTCCGGGCGCCCCTTGCCATTCGGCAGGTGACACGATCCGCAGCCCCGGCCGCGCTCCGCCATCAGGCTCGCAGGACCATGTTTGATGATGTCGGTCATCGGCGGGTGGTCGCCGGGGAACCAGTCGATCACGTTGTGGCCGTCGCGGATATCCACCCGCGTATACGTCGCGCTGCTCCCCTCGACCGTCCTCGGCCGGTTCACTTCCTCCGGATCGTCTCCGGGGCGCAGGTCCCTGCTCGGCGGGATCTGGGCGCGCGGCTGGTCGCCGGGCTGCGGCGGGGTACTAAACGCGTACGCCCACAAAGGCTCAGGCTCGTCCTGTGCCTGGGCTTGGACGAACGACGCTCCTGCCGCGACATACGCGACAAAGACGCCGGATAGGAGCTTGACACGAGATCTCTGGTTCATCTTGGCCTCCCGATGCATGGTGCCTGTAACCGGCCAACACGCCGTTGGCCACGACAGGGGCGTGCCCGTTGTTCTTGTGGTCCGATTCTACCCGGTTCGGGCCGAGAATCTCCTAAAGTTTGCAAGAAAACGCTGTCCGAGAAGGACCTGGCGGTCTGAAGTTCCCCAAAAGCAGCTTCCCAAACAGCCCCCATTAACGCCTGCAGCGCTCCGACATAACTTCCCAGCCGTAAACCATATTGCGGCGCAGCATAAAACACGTCCCGCGGAACGTCCTTTGGTGCGTAATACCGCGTCTCCCCATGAGGACCGCGGCTATTCGTTCTGCCAATCTATCATCCATGAGGCCGAACGTGCTGTGGCGAGTTGCAGCGTCATAATTCTTCAAGCATACGCGCCAGCTCATCCACGTCGGGCGGTTCGTCCCCGCGCGGCCCCAAGTGAACGCACTCGTATTCGTGAAGCTGCTCACGCGGCGCCCAGGTCCATTCCCGTCCGAGCGTGAAGGTCTCCGTATAGTTTGTTGGGTCATCAACCAGAAGCTCCACCTGCAGATCGTTTGTTCCCGGCTCACGCCAGTATCGTTCCGTGACTCGCGCTTGCCGGCTCAGTGGATAACCTCTGTTGTTACGTATTACGTCAGCCATCATATGCGTCGTCTCTATGCTCAGCACGTCCCCCTCCCAATGGCCCACCGAGTAGCCGAGCTCGGTATGCGGCCGATCCGGCGATGGGGCTTCACCGTCCATGGGGATGGAACGAGTCGTATTGCCCCGCTCATACCGCATCACGATCCTTGCGTCCTCTTGCACGATCTCCATCGGACTGTTTGACCAGAGAATTCCGGGCATGAGATCCGGTGTGCAGTCGTCTTCCTGGTTGGGGGCCAGGACGAGGGGGTCGTAAGCATTGAATGCTCGCTCTCCCTCCCCGGTGAACGGATACACATCAGGTTCAGAAACGGCAATTGTCGCCACGAATACCGGGGGCGCGTAGAGACCGGAAAAATCCACTCCAGACCCAGGAGGTTGCGTACCGGGCACCTGCGCGTTCGCTGTCGCATGACCGACCATGCCCACGAGAATCGCGAAAAATGTCAACGTTCTCATCTCACTATCTCCGTTCTGTTGCGCCTATCGAACGTTCCCCCCGGCCTGTACCGGTGTCTCGGCTACTTGGGAGCCACGTCCAAGTTAAATCAATCGTTCTTCTTCCTGATATGCCAACGTGGTATTGACCGCTAATCCCTTCTTATTCGCAATCTAATACTACCGATTAAAAGGGCGGTAGCACCCATCAACGTGATTAGAACCAGTCTAAACCGAGAAATCGAGAATTACCGCTAGCTAAATGACGGCCCCAAGCCACTGAGCCCGAAGCGCTGCTCGTGAATGACCGTTTTGGAGACAAACGCGGACGTTCAGGCACCTGCCTCCAAGAATCGCTGAAGGCAGGATGGACCAGCTCGCTTTGAATTCTCGTCTCCACTGGACCATCATTGCGATTGGCGCAGAAGTACCGGCATTCCCGCCCTCGTGGTATTCGCGCTGATATTGACCGCGAAGGTCGCGGATGGATCCGTCAGAAACGACGGGCCGCCTTCTCATAGGATACCGTGCGCACTGATACCATGAACGAAGCATCGGTTGTTATCGCCCTGACCTTTCTATTCGCTGCCCAGTCCGCTTGGGCGCAGATGGAGTGGCGCGAATATCCAAGCATGGAGCGTGGCTGGTATCGGGATGCGGACATAGATTTCGGCTATCAGGAGCCTGGCGAGTTCGTTGTCGGTCGTCTGATGTTCCCGCAAGCCCGTCAAGGCTATGCGCTCGGTGTCGGCGGAGGCGATTGGCTGCGCGGCGGCACGGCATGGACCGTGGACTATCCCGAAGGCGATCGGACGTTTGCGCGCTTGCTCAAGCGATTGAGCATGATCGACGTTCGCCTGGTCGAGCAGCCCGTAAATCTCGACGACGAAGTCGACGCCTATTACTGGCCATTCCTGATCTCGGGGCTGGTGGGCGCCTGGGATCTCACCGACGCGCAGGTTTTGAAGCTGCGCGAGTATCTACTGCGAGGCGGCTTCCTGCTCTGCGACAGCTTTTACGGCACCGTCGAGTGGGAAGGCTTCGTGCGCGGAATGTTTCGCATCTTTCCGGACCGACCCATCGTCGATCTACCCGACACACACCCGATCTTTCATTCGGTCTACGATTTGAGCGACCGACCGCAGATACCGACCTGGCAGCATCTGCCGTACGGCTACCGCAACGACGGCGCCGAACCGCACTGGCGCGCGATCCTCGACGACGACGACCGCGTGATGGTCATGATCACATTCAACAACGATATCGCCGACGGCTGGCAGCGCGCCGACGAATCCCGTTATCCAGAAGAGGCGGCCAATGCGTCTATTCGCTTAGGCGTCAACTTTGCCGTTTATGCGTTGACGCATTGACGCATTGACGTCAGGCCGACATCGGACGCGACCCCTCACCGGCTACGATGACCCTAAGGCTGCATCGTGTACCCTTCGAACTGTAGCTGATGAACCATCGTCATCGCTGAGGCCGCAAGTTTCACGGGTTCGGCGAGCTCGCTCTTGGCGTACTCCCTGAAGCCCATCGACTGCCCACACACGTAGAACTGCACACCAGCCGCGGCCAGTTTCTGCACGAGATCGAGGTTCGGGTTCCTCATTTGGAACCGCGTCAGATAGGATTCATCATCGAGTGCGGTGACCAGTGCCGCACCATGCAGAACGACCGCGAGTTGCATGTTCTCTGTGGGCACGCCGTTTTTCCCATGCAAGTTCAGAAACCGTGCGACCCTGTTGATGTTGCGATTGACCGCGTCTCGGCCGCTGCTGTAATCGGTAATCTCCCAGACGACGCGATACACATGGTCTTTCAGAAGGGGCGCATCTCGATCTTCGATGGCAAAGGATTCACCGTAGCCATCGATAACCGGCCCCGTCGTGGGCTCTGCAGCCAAGAGCTGAGTGGAGAGCAGAAGGGTGAAGAGAGTAAGCGGGCCGCGTGTAAGCATTTTATTAGCTCCGGTCAATTCACGGATTGAGGAGCTTACCGCGAGAGCGGGACAGGTTACCAGTCAGAACCCGCACGGACCGGCGGTGCCGCATAGCGCGGGCTCTTCGATCCAGTGAGTGCGCGGCTGGTTGACTACGCAGATCTATAACTTGAGGTCACGATCCGCGAAGATAAAGGCTGAGGTTGGCCTTCACGGCGCGACAACAAGCGCATTTCTTGCGCCGCAGTCGCCGGAAGTTCAACTCGCGCTGAGTAACTACGATGCGCATGCCGGCAACCGCGAAGGAGCCCTGGCGGAGATCGAGATTGCCTCCCGGGCTTCGTCGTCGATTTGCCTAGGACACGCAATTTGAAGATCATGCGCCGTGGGCTTCGGGCCGCCTGCACGGGCGAGGGCTAGGGGGACGTCGGCGGGCTCACCAACCCTGAGGCGCTTGAGATCGACATCGTGGACTGATGGACTTGTGCACCAAACAGCGGAGGACGCGAGATCATGGCGCGAGCTAAGGCCGGGACCGCAAGGAAATCGCCGGGCGAAGAGTGGCCGGACCTGACGGAGGCAGAACGGGACCGCCGCTGGCGCGAGGTGCGCTGGCGCATGGACATGGCGGGGCTCGATTGCCTGCTCGTGTGGGGAAACGAGTCCAAATGGCAGTCGGCGCTCGCCAATAACCGCTACCTCACCGGCCGCGTGGCGCCGGGTTGCGTCCTCTTTCCGCTCGACGGCGAGCCGGTGATCTGGTCCGGCTTTCCCCATGACGTGACCAAGTGGGGAGCGCTCGCCGGCGGCTGGGTCGAGGACGTGCGTTCCGGTCAGGCGACCACCAGCAACATCACTGAGACCCTTCGCGATCGCCAGTTCACCAACGCCGCCATCGGTGTCGTCGGATTCGGCGAGACGCGTCCACGCGTCATCCCGGAGACCGTGCCCTACCAGCAGTTCTCCCGCATCACTTCGGCCCTCGAAGGCGCGCGGTTCGTTGACGCCGGCTGGCTCGTCGAGCAGGCCCGCATCATCAAAGGTCCCGAGGAGATCGCATGTATTCAAAAATCCGCCGAGCTGGCCAAAGCCATGGCCGACGCGTTGATCGCCTCAGCGCGGCCAGGCGTCCGCGAGACCGAGGTGTACGCCGACATGCTGCACGCCAACCTCAGCCGCGGCGGCGAGGAGGACATGATCTGGATCAGCTCGGGCGCCGTGCCGCCGCCCCACGGTAAGCGCCCGCCAGCTAGCCATCGCGTCCTGGAGGCCGGCGACATCATCGTTTGCGAATACCACGCCTGCTACAAGGGGTACCTGACGGGCGCCGAGCTGTCCGTCTCGCTCGGCGAGCCCAAGGCCGAGTACCAGCGCATTCACGAAGTCTGCGTTGAGACCCAAACCAGCGGCATCGCCGCCATGAAGCCGGGCAACCTCATCGAGGACGCCGTCCATGCCTTTCGCCAGCCCATCATCGACGCTGGCTTCGGTTCCGTCGAATGCGGCTTCCACGGCCACGGCTTGGCGTCCCCCGAGTTCCCGAGCTGTATGTACGGTGGCACAGCGGGCTCGTGGCAGAAGCATGCCTACGCCCGCATGCCGGCCATCGAGTTCCAGGAGAACATGGTATTCGCGACCGCATCCGACATCTATGATCCCGGATGGAACGAGGACACGGGTCTGATGATGGGACGGACCGTGGTGATCACGGACAAGGGCCCCGAGGAGATCACCGGCATTCCGCTCGAGCCCAAGATGATCGCGGTGTGATCGGCTCGATGCCGATGATCCGTTGAGGGGTGCCGGGGTGAGGTCGAGGCGCGCCGCGACTATGCTGTCGGCCGGTCGCATGCGGATATGAAATCAGCTAAAAGTAATGGTGACGGCGCTAGCGCTTGTCTCATTTGGAGGGCTGACGCAGGAGCGAAGCAAGGGCACAGCTGTACTTCACCTCAAGGATGCAGAGTACACAGTCCCGATAATCTGCGACAACCCAACCCGACCAGAGCTGGGATACCTGGATTCCCTCATCCAGCTCGGTGGACGGTGTAATGGCAGTGGAACTTGACATGAGCCCCGCAAGCATCCTACGAAACAATCTACCTGTCGCCCTTACCTATGACATGTAGACTAGCGGAGATCGACCACCCGGTCTCGATGGCGTGCAATTCGAAGCAAACTGCGGTTATCGTGATCCCAACGCCCCTTCGTATAGTCGATTGTCGAACTCGGACGCGCTGTAGCGGGAGATCGCCTCCGACGTCAGTCAGGCCACTACCCGATGACCGCTTTCCCCGAAAGCGGTCATTCGCGAGCAACTCGCGACCCCCTACGCCGCCAAGTGAATGGCTATTCTGGTCGCGCTGGCCGAAAATTGAAAAATCTCAGCATGCGACTCACTGATGTTATGGTGGTCTCGCTGCATGCCTGAATCCCGCATTCCAGCGGGGAGTGGCGGCGGCATTAGACTATCTGAAAGCTTCGTAAGGGAGGAGCCGGCATGACGCGCCGAAATACGTCGTCGTTGATTCTGTTAGTCGCCCTAACTGCCATAGCCGGTTGCAGTGAAGATTCGGCAAGACCGTTGGAGCTCAAGTTTGGCCATGTCGGCGCGCCCGGTTCCCTATACGCGGCCTCCGCCGAGGAATTCGCGCGACGCGCGAATGAGCGGCTCGGTGAACGCGCCACGGTGGTTGTCTTCGGCGCGAGTCAACTCGGGGGCGACGAGGTGCTTCTGCAGAAGCTTAAACTCGGCACCATAGATCTTGCGTTGCCTTCGACCATCATGTCGTCCACGTTCCCGGCGTTCGGCCTGTTCGAGATGCCCTATCTCGTCCAGGACCGTGAGCATATGGGGAGGATCGAAGAGGAGATCCTTTGGCCGACGTTGAGGCCGCTCGTCACCGAGCAAGGCTTTGACATCATCGCCGTATGGGAAAATGGTTATCGCCACGTCACGAACAGTATTCGCCCTATCGAGACTCCGGACGACCTGTCGGGAGTGAAGCTCAGGACGCCTAGAGGCGTCTGGCGCGTGAAGATGTTTCAAGCGTTCGGAGCCAATCCGACGCCAATGCCGTTCTCGGAAGTATTCGTTGCGCTGCAAACTGGGGTGATGGACGGCCAGGAGAATCCGCTTGCGCACACCGTAAGCTCAAAGTTCCATGAGGTCCAGCCGTATCTGTCGCTGACGGGCCATGTTTATTCTCCGGCCTATGTCACGGTTAGTGCTGGCCGATGGAGTCGGCTAGCCGAGGACGTGCGACAGATATTGGAAGAAACCGCGCGCGAGACTCAAGCGTATGTCTACGTCACGGCACAACGCATGGAGACTGAATCCCTTCAGCAACTGGCAAATGCCAACGTTGCCGTCAATCAACCTGACGTCGACCGCTTCATCGCAGCAAGCCAGGCTATCTATGAGGAATTCGGCGAATCCGTGGCTGGTGGGCAGGCGATCCTGGATCACGCGTTCAGTCTGGCCAGTGATTGAGCTCGGTGGACCTCGCGTTGCGCGCTCGCCTGGCTATTCTCGAGCCACTCCGTGACCGCTCCCCCGACTGGCAAGTACCGTAATGCCGTAGAGCAGTCTCTCGAAGTCGTCATGCTGATCTTGATGACGGCATTGACGGTCATCGTGATCGTCGGCGTCGGATTCCGTAAGGCTGGCGCGGCGTTGGTCTGGTACGACGAGATCGCATCTATCCTACTGGCCTGGCTCACTTACTATGGCGCCTCACTCGCTGCGCTGAAACGGGCGCACATCGGCTTTCCAAAACTCGTCTATTCAAGGGCTCCCCAGCTTCGGCTGTATCTCGTCGTCTGCCGGGAGCTAATCGTCATTGGATTCTTCGTTCTGGTCGCGTGGGCCGGCTGGCGAGTGCTGCTGATCCTGGACGGCACCTATCTGGCGAGCCTGCCCAGCGTCTCGGTCAGGATCACGCAGTCCGTCATTCCCATCGGGGCTGTGCTCTTCATCATCGCCGAGCTTCTAAGCTTTGCCGAGATCTGGCCGGCGTTGAGAAAGGCGACCAGGAAACAACTCGAATGATCCTGCTATTGCTCTTCATCGGACTGATCCTGCTGGTTGCGATCGACGTGCCGATTGCGATCGCTCTGGGCGCGGTCACAGTGATTGCAGTACTGCTCACCTCGGGCGCCGACGCCCTGCCGAATATCGCGCTGGTTCTGTTCACCGGAGCCACGAAGTTCTCACTTATCGCCATTCCGTTGTTCATTCTCGCCGGCGCGATCATGAATTCGTCCGGCATCTCGCAGCGGCTCATTGCGTTCGCATCGGCCCTGGTCGGGTTCGTTCGCGGCGGACTGTCCATGGTCACAACCGCAGCGTCGATGTTCTTCGCCGAGATCTCAGGGTCCGCTGTTGCGGATGTCGCATCGCTCGGGTCTATCTTGATCCCACAGATGAAAGCTAAAGGCTATCCGGCCCCTTTTGCGGCAGCCGTGACCTCGTCGTCCGCCACACTCGCTGTCATCATCCCGCCATCGATACCGATGATTCTGTACGGCGTCATGTCGGGCAGCTCCGTCGTCGAGTTATTCGTCGCCGGGATTATTCCCGGTGTCATCGGTGGCGTACTCATGATGGGGACCTCGTACGTGATTGCGGTTCGTCACGACTTCCCCGTCGAGGCCGCGTTCCAACTACGACGCGTAGCCGAGACGTTCAGAGAGGCGGTTTGGGCGTTGTTGCTCCCGGTGATTATTCTCGGTGGAATTTTTACGGGCTGGGTCACCGCAACCGAAGGCGCCGGCCTGGCTGTCGTCGCGGCCATCTTCGTCGGCGGCGTGATCTACCGGGAACTCAATTGGCAACGACTCCGCCACGCCATGGTCGAGGGCGCAGTGCAGACCGCGGTCGTGATGTTATTGGTCGCCACCTCCGCCTTGCTGGGCGAGTTTCTCACCGAACAACAGGTCCCGCAGCGCGTCGCTCAGGCCATCGTGGAACTCACCGATAACCGCTGGGTTGTACTCGCCCTGCTCAACGTCTTCTTCCTCGCCATAGGATTATTCCTGCACTCAGCCGCTGCGATCATCCTCGTAGTGCCTATCGTGATGCCGCTCGTGAATGCGGTGGGTATAGACCCCGTGCATTTCGGCCTCGTTGTTGCGCTCAACCTCGGAATCGGGCAGCAGACACCGCCCGTCGCAAGCGTCCTCGTCACGGCCTGCTCGGTCGCCAAGGCAGACATCTGGGATGTCAGCAGAGTGAATATCTATTTCGTCTCGGTGTTGTTCACGGTGCTGATTCTCGTGACCTACATCCCAGCGATCCCGTTGAGCCTTGTGAATTTGTTCTATCGCTGAGCCTTGTCAACGAATTATCCAGCAGCCTGCCTGGCGGAGCCAGATCATGCCCGACCCGGTCTATGTAGGAGTTGAGGATACCGTCGCGACGGTTGGACCGAATCGTCCGGAGAGGCTCCCTGAATGACCGCTTTGGGCCAAAAGCATAAGTCACTCGATATCCGCTTTGGCCGTCTGCTGAACTTCCCTTGGAGGGATTTGCGACAAATCTGAGAGTCCGCTATGGGAAAAGCGGACACTCGTCTCAGTTCTATTCTGGTAGTTGTCCCGGCGCTCTAAGCGGTAGCCGGCGTTGTCGGTGACAGGTTTTGGATTCCGTGACGGCAGGCAGCCTCCGCAGAATAAAATCCAGGCGTTTTCTAGCACTGCCTTTGTTCATTCGGCTGTAAGCTAACTTGAGGATGTCCCACGTAAGCCCTTCATCGTCTGCTTCACCGTGACGGATGATCGAACTTGCCGCCAACGCAGCCACGCTACTCGCTCGCTTGCGACGTGCTTCCGCGTACTTCTCTGCTCTCAGGCCAGGTAGCCAAGCCGCTTCAGTCGGTGACCAGACGTAGTAACACCATCTTCGCGGCGCTAACTCCTGCAGCGCAGAGACGTGGGAACTCGCTTCCCGAAGCGCCCGTTCCTTATCCTGTTGATGCCCTGGCAGAACTCTCATCCAACGCCTTGTTATACGTCGTCATGTCGCCCCATGCCTTAGGCCACCATTTGAACGCCATTAGATGTAAGACTCAACCTGTCTCTTGGTACCGACAGTCCGCACGCACACTTCAATTAGATATGCGTAACAACTCGATACAGGCTCATAACTTCTCGCTAACTGCTTTTAACATAACTCTGTGAACTGCCGTTCGTTGAGCGAAACCTGGCATCGCGAAGCGAAATTTGAATCGTTCGAGATCTTTCTACTGGCCGCGCGAGGCGGTCAAGTTCCTCGAGCCACTCAATGGGTGAGTGCGTAGACAACGATATCGACCCCCAGTGGGATCGCTTGACCCAATGCCAGTTCCTCTGGGTAACGATCATCATCTAGGTGTTTCCAAGCATCGCCAGAATCCGTGTTGAAGACACCTAGTCGAGACGCCAGCACGCGCGTGATTTTCGATGGATTTTGTAGCCCGGCTCGCCGTGCTGGCACCGAAGCCTCCGGTCTAATTTATCGAATATAATGGGCAGTGAACAATAGACCGATCCTATGTGACTCGCTGCGTCGATTTTAGGCGGTAAAAGGGTAGATCAAGGATTGGCCTTAATTTAAGGCTCTTGAGACAGACAGTGGGACATCATGATAACGATGTATTCTTTTAAGCGAAATTTCATCCTATTGGTCTTTGCATGGTTTGCCGGGTTCAGCCACTCGACCTATGGGCAGAGCGATTGGGTGGTTCGCGATACTTTTGAGCCAACAGCGCCGAGACTCATCTATACCGCCGCCCGTTCGATGGGCATGTTGCGCGGCGTGCAGGAATTCGACATATGGCAGACGTTGCGCTACGAAGGCTCGGGTGTCTATTACCAGGTAACAGATTCAGACCCGTCAAAGTGGCCCCGGGTCGAACTTGACAGATACTACGTGGAAATAGCCTACCCTGACGGAGGTCTGCGTCAGGATCTCACAACTTCTGAGGGCGAGCGCACGGTTTGGACTATTGCCGACGATTTCTCCTGGAACGAGCAGAACGTTGCACTTGAGGGACCGCCCGTAGGGGACTCGCAGACCCCTGCGCCTCAGCTTCACGATTGGCGGCAGAAACTGCTTGCGGTCACTCCCCCTGCTGCAATCAAGCTGGCTCATCAGTATGTCAATCAGGTGCAGGTGACGGAGCTCGAACACCGGACCTATGAGCTGAGTTTTCCCTATGACAACACGAAGATTCGGTTAAATCGAAATCGCCGTCCGGAGTTGGTGGAAATGGTCGTGAATCACCCCGTCCTGGGTCAGGCGACCTTGACTGCTGAATATTCGGGCTATCGGGATTATGAGCCGATTGATCCGTTGCTGAGCGACGAAATCATGAGTGGGTTTCGCTTTCCAAGCCGTATCGTGCAAAAGCTCGATGGCCATACGATTCTGGATGTAGAGATTGATACCTGTTGGTGCACCAACGCCTATGTCATTTTCCCAATCCCTGAGAACGTCATATCGGCGGCGGCAAGTCGCTGAGCTGGGTGCGGAGCCATCCCGTTAGGGCGAAATACGGCTTATAGCTCTAGAGGAGTGAATCTTGTGAATGAACTAAAGAAGCTAGCGCTTACAAAACTGTCCATGAGCATCTTTCTGGTCATTACTTGTGTGGTGGGCCTTCCGTATTCCGCGAATGCCCACCATTCCGTTTCTGCTCAATACGATTACGATTGGCCATTCTTTTTCGACAATGCGGTCTTTACCAGAGCACGCTGGATTAACCCGCACGTCTATCTCTTCTTTGAAGTAGAGAATGAGCAAGGCGAAGTCGAGGAGTGGACCGTTCATACCACCGGACTCGCGGGGTTGAACCGAAAAGGACTCGGTAAGGAGGCCCTCGTGGAGGGGGAAGCTTATACCATTCGTGGCGTGAGGGCTCATAACGGTGCGCCGGAAGGCTTCCTTGGGGAGATTGTCTTGCTGGACGGCCAATCGCTTGTTATATGGTCGGGAGATCCTTCGGGTAACTAGGAGGACAAAAGTGTGCGCAATAACCAGAAAGCCTAACCAAGCTTCTGATTGTCTCGATAGAGGGGAAGGACAGGCCATGTCAATTCGCGTGGAACAGTCTGGTAAAACGCTCAAGCCAGCGCCGACTATGTTCTGTTGCTTGCTTGCTGTTGTCGCCTGCACGTCCGTACCTCAAAGCGCCGCTGGCCAAAGCTTTGAGGGGAACTGGGTGGTAGAGGAGGCCGAAAGGGAAATGCGGCCTCATGAAGAGTTCCTGGGAGCGAGTGTGGTTTTCAATTCCGACAGCTCTTTCTCGATTCAACGGTTGCAGCGAACGCCTTGGCGCGGCACCTACAGTGTGGATCCAGAATCGGGGACCATTGACCTCACATTCCGGGGAAGAAATTTGACACCGCCGACCGATGGTACCGTCTGGGAGGGAATATATCGCTTCCACGCGGACGGTAGTTTGGAGATTAACACTGCCACGGGCTATGACGCTCGTCCGGTGGAGTTTATGACAGGCTACGATCTTACGTTGTTGACGTTAAGGCACGCCAACTAGGAGGGGAGTGGAAAATGCATATTTGGTCGACAACCGTTCTCGCAGTTGGAATCACCGCGGTTCTGACGGAGCATGGAGTAGCGCAGGACGTTACGCGTGAAGAGTTGCTCAGCGCGCCTATACCGCGCACGGAACAAGGTCATCCCGATCTTAGCGGTATTTGGATTGGTGGCGTCCCCGGATCACAGGGGTTCCGTAGTACCGGTGCGGGAGGAGCTTTCTACGTGGCGCGTAGTGATGACGGCAGTGCCGCTTTTCAGGTGCGAGACGGGAACTTTTTTTGGGTCGAGATTGATCAGGAGCTCTTTGTTAAGTCTGATCGCGCGAATATGCCTCTTTACAAGCCTGAATATTGGGAGCAGGTTAGATGGAATGAAGAGTACGGATATGAGAGACCGGTCGATCCTGGCTTCGGCTGCCAAGAGGTAGGCATTGTCAAGCGAGGCTTTCCAAACGAAATTATCCAGCTACCCAATAAGGTGGTGCTTCTTTACGGTCGGGCGCCTCCGGCTATCCGTCAAGTGCCGACGGACGGCAGACCGCTGAGATCAGAGGATGAATACGAAGGCCTGAATCAGTTGGGTGGTAGCTCGGTGGGCCGCTGGGAAGGAGACACCCTTGTTGTCGAAACAGTGGATTTTCCTGACGAACTTGTCTGGTACTCCACCAGAGGGTGGCCGATGAGCGCGACCGCAAAGATCACTGAGCGATTTACAAGACAGGGAGACGTGCTCAGGCTTGAGATGACGGTGGATGACCCGGCATTTATCCAGCCCTGGGAAGTGCGCCCGATTGAGCGGCAACCAGACCCGAATCCAAACGCCTTGTTCCCCCTGACTCCTGTATGCATAGAGCTTGCTGGCGATTCAATATCTGGGAAGCGCTTTGGAGAGCGCTTTAGGTAACGCTAAGGTGCTTTGGTTGTAAGATGCTCGTTAACATCGATTAACGACGTTCCCGCCGCGGGAGCGATACGAAAAGCTTGATGCAGTGCTCCCTTACTCGAGCACTTTCCCGCCGGGCGCCACTACCCTGATCAGCGCCATCGACCTGGAGCCGTCCACAGCGGGGTTTCCGGTCACGGTGACTCGGTCCCCGGGCTTGAGGTCATCGGTCCTCCAGCCTCTCCGATACAGGGTCCCCGCGGAGCTCGTCTCGGAGTCCCAGATCACCGCTTCCTCGGTTTCCCCTTTCACCTCCACTAAGATCCGGGAATGAGGACTGATCATGCGAAATTGGACGACCGTTCCCGTGATCGTCACGGGATGCTCGTCGTCATACCTCGCCGCGGTGTTGTGATGTCCCAACACCGAACCGGCAACGGCGAGTAGCACTGCCCCAGCAGCCAGACCTGCGAACCATCTATTTTTCATTCCGTCTCCCCCATGACTGTCCAATGGAGGCGATGAGTCTAGTCATTTTTCTCCTCCGGATATGCGTCAACCCGCATATTAACCGTTAATCGACGTCCGCTTCCGGCCAAGAGCTGTCAAAGTCGATGTTCTGTCGCCCAACAGCTTCTTCTCTCCTGATCCCCGCCAGTTCTGCAGCGCGTATGCGCCCGGCTGGCGCCGCGGTTTCACGCGAAGCGGCCCGCCGCCTGGGCGGAGGCCCAGGCCCACTGGAAATTGAAGCCGCCGAGGTGCCCGGTGACGTCGACCACCTCGCCGATGCAGAAAAGCCCCGGCTGACGCGTGCACTCCAGGGTTTGAGAAGACAGTTCGCCCGTATCGACCCCCCCCATCGTGACCTCCGCCGTGCGGTAGCCCTCCGTAGCCGCGGGTCTGATACGCCACTCGTGAAGCTGCGCTGCGAGCTGTCGCAGCGTCTCGTCGCGCACATCCGCCAGGGGCGTCTCGGTGGCTGTGGGCCACCAGAGGTTCTCGAGCTCGAGCGCCAGCGCCCGCGGCAGCATACAAAGGACCGTTCGCACCCGCGCGTTGGGCTTTGTCGCCTTCGCCTCCAGCAGCACCGCGGCCGCGTCGTGGTCGGGCAAAAGGTTGAGACGGATTTCCCTGCCCGGTTCCCAGTAACTAGAAAGCTGCAGCGCCGCCGGACCGCTGAGCCCGCGATGAGTAAATAGAATATTCTCCGTGAACGACGCCTCGGCGGTGCTGAGGGTGGCGTGTACGCTCACGCCTGAGAGACGTCCCGAGAGTGCCTGCATCGCACCGGTGAAGGTAAACGGCACGAGGCCGGCCCGGGTCTCACGTACGTTCAGACCGAACTGTCTCGCCAGGCGGTAGCCGAAGTCGCTCGCGCCCATTTTCGGAATCGATAGCCCGCCCGTGGCGATCACCAGCGATTCGCCGGAGAACTCGCCGTGATTGCACGTCACGTGGTAGCGCCTGTCGTGCGTGACGGAGATGATGTCACAGTGAGTCAGGATCGACACGGTTGCCTCGTCACATTCGGCAACCAGCATGGTGAGGATATCTTTCGACGATTCATCGCAGAAGAGTTGCCCCGCCGTCTTCTCGTGATAGGCGATGCCGTGTCTTTCCACCAGAGCGATGAAGTCCCACTGGGTGTAGCGGCTGAGCGCCGAGACGCAGAACTTTGGATTGGCCGAGACGAAGTGCGAGGGGTCGCAGTGCAGGTTCGTGAAGTTGCAGCGGCCACCGCCGGACATGAGGATCTTCTTGCCGATCTTGTTCGAGCCTTCCAGCACGACGACGCGCCGTCCTCGCTGCCCGGCCGCAATGGCGCACATAAGTCCGGCCGCACCCCCGCCAAGGATAATGATGTCGTAGTCCTTCACTGCCACACCATATCAGGAAAGATCGGAGGCGCTTTCTGGGTTCGCAAGGTTTGGGTCGGCCCACCGGTTTATTGGGACGCGCCGCGGACCGCCTTCATTTAATCGGCTAACCGGACAAAGTCCGGGTCCCGCCGATCTCTGGTCCGCTCAAGAGCCTCAGCCATACCACAAGTATTAAGCTCGTTTAAGTCGCACAACTTTCATGACTTCGATGTCCATTCCCGCTACCTGTTCCGATTGTGGGTAGTAGGTGAGATTTATCCGAGCACCTTTCAAGCTCCGGTAGAGTTTCTTGCGACTATATCTAAACGGGACTTCATATCCGTCCAACATTATCGTATTGAGCACCCAGCCATTCTTCTCGCGCTGCACGTGACTCACCACTCTGGCCATATCGAGCTGATTGAGTCCCCGGTTCTTCTCTAGGAGCTTATCTACCTCAGACTTCACGAGAGTATCCTCATACTTCTATCTCAAGGAACTCCGAACTAGAGATCTAGACTTACCCGCAATGTCCGCTTTCGGCATAAGCGGCCGTTGGTTACCGTTAATTTGTGACGCTTCTTCTTCCAAGAACTCAATGAAATCTGGGGGCGCAAGCCCAACCCACCGCCCGCGAATTACTCAGACAGAGTCTGTACCTGGTACATGGCGATCAGCATCGGCGACGGGCTGATACCGACGCTGCCGATCCATTGCTGGTAGAGCTGCGCATACTGGCCGCCGCGGAGCAACCGGGCGATGGCCCGATTAGCGACCAGACGGAAGTCCGCGTCGTTACGCCGCACCATCAGCGCATAGGGTTCAAAGGAGTACAGCTCGTCGGCGAAAGAGTAGCTGATATCGGGATCCTGCTCTACGGAGGCCATGGCCTCCCCCATGAGCACGATCTGATCCGAGGCGAAGCCGTCGACCTCGCCATCTCGAAGCTGTGCCATGCCTTCGCCACGGCTACTAACCACGACGACCTCGGCATCAATGAGGTTCTCTGTCAGGTGGGCCCGAAGCGCCGCCGCGGACGTCGTGCCTTCGATCACCGCGACACGTCGCCCCGATAGATCGGCTAGATTGGCGACGCGGTTACTTCCCATGGACAGGATGGTCCCGCCGGTCACGAATGTCATCAGGGTAAAATCGACCTGTTCCTGCCGGCCGAGCGTCACGGTCGTTGCACCGCATTCAATGTCGATGTCCCCATTCACCACCGCACCAACCCGGTCCTCGATCGCTACCGGCACGAAGGTTACCTGCATGTTATTTAGACCGAGGTGTTCCCTGACAGCTGCTGCGATTCGCCGGCAGAAGTCGACAGAATAGCCTGCAGGCTGGCCGTCTTGCTCGAACGAAAGTGGCCGGGCATCCGTGCGGTAGCCGATCCGAAACTCGCCCCGCTCCGCAATCCGCTCGAGGGTACCTTGCGCCAGCAGCGAGGTTCCGGGTACCGCCAGCAGAACAAGTACCAGTGCCCTCCTGGCCAGCCGCGATGAACTCATGAGACGTCTCCGTTCGTTGAGCCACGCAGTCTATCAGTGATCGAGGCCTATCGCTTGCGACATGGATTTCATCTCTTTTTAGTTCAGCGGAAAGCGCGCGATACGATCCTGATTACTGCCGATCCAGATCTCGTTGCCAACTCGGATGGCCGCGCTCGCACGTTGCATCGCGGCGGTTCGATCCGCTCCGCCGAGGCGCGAGAAAGCCAGCGTCTCCGGATCGACTTCGACCGCCGTCCAACCCGCCGGGCAGCGCGTTCCGTTGCACGTTGCGGGGTCGACAGGGTTGCGGCCGGCGATCAGAAGCTTGTCATTGCCGTCCCAGTGAACGTTGTCCGGGATCATAGGCAGTGACACCGTGCGCTTGCCGATCGGCGTCGCAAGACGGTCGAACCGGACCAGTTCCTGCGTACCGCTGGCGGCAACGTACAGGTAACGCTCGTCTGCCGAGACATCGATGCCGTTCGGCAGCGACAGTTCGGTGCCGGCCAGCGGTCGCAGTCGGCCGCCCGGATGCCATTCGAACACGCGGCCAGTGATTGTCCCGGGCTCAACTTCATCGTTCCTCACGTTCGCATCACGCATCCTGGTCGCCACAAAGCCGCCGTCGGCGAGCCGCGCGACAGCGTTGAAGTAGCCGTCCGGCTGCAGAACGACGCAGCCCTTCCAGGTGAGGATAGGCGCCGTGCCGCGAAGGTCGAGATCGTAGATTTCGATCGCTTCTCGTTCGCCGTGGCTCGTGGTGTAGATGCTGAAGCGCCGGGGCGACGTTTCGGCCAGGCTGATGCCGTGCACGTCGAAGGCCTCGAGGTTCAACGGGCCCGGACAGTCGGGATAGGCGTCGGTATCGTGCTGCAGCCTGAAGGCGGCGCCGTGTATCAGTTCGGACCGCGTGTCTGCTGCAGGATCGATCAGATACATGTGACCTGGGGCACGATGACCGGACGCAAGCACGAGACCGGTGGATCCGACATTCACGACATCCTCCGGAACGATGAAGCCACAGAGATAGGTCAGTCCCTGCTCGTCGCGACAGTCAGACGAGGGCGCGCCGTTCGCATTCTGAGCGAGGGCGGGGGATGTGACGTCGACTGTGAAAAGAACGACGGCGACGGCAGCCGCCGCTCCCCCTGCGTGATGAATCTTGTCAAGCGACCGCATGTCGTGCTCCTTTTCCGCTTCCATCGCCGCTTCTGCGATGCTGCGGGGCCATGAAACTCCCGTCGAGGGCGACGATGTCCCGGAGTTTACATGTTTCGAGCGGTCCGCTGCCTACGCGCCGCGGACAGTAGGAGCGGCACCGTCACGTCACGGAACAAGGTCAGCTTTCGACCAGGAAGAGAATATCGTTAATAGAGGACCGCTTTTGGGCGTTTGCCGCCCTTCGTGCGGAGCGATCTGACCAAACTCTGAGCGTCCGCTTCCGGAAAAGCTGACCCTCAGCTATACGACCTAGAACCCTCGCCCCTCGGGCGTATGTACACCCGGCGCCACCAGCCAGAAGCGTTAGCGCGGACTGGCTGTCAGCCATTTGACATAAGCCAATCTTAGGATAACTATGGGCCGCTAAGAACAACTAAAAGGAGTCGTATCACATGAAGCGTCGGGTTCGCAGGTTATTCTCGAAGAGGCCGCTTCATCCGGTTTCGGTGCGCAAGCGACCCGTGACGATGGAGGAAGATCCGAACATCGCGCAAAAAGTCGAAGAACAGCGCGCATGGATGAAGGAGCATGGAATCGAGGACCCTCTAGTTCAGCGGAGATCGCCGCCGTCTTCCAATCGACGGGTAACTCCGAAAGAAAATCAGGATCATTCCGGTACGCACAGAGGCTCGAGGCCATGATGACTCACGTCCGCAAAGTTGCTGTTGCCTCTGGATAACCACGACTGGTCAGCGTATCCGGCGCGATCTCGCCACTCGGCGACAAGACGTAGCGACTTAGCCGCCAACCGATCAAGAAACTACTGTCCCCCCAGGATTATCCGTGACCTTGAGTTCATTGGTCTAAGGCTCCGCTTTACGTAATCACCCAACGAACTGGCGATGCTGGGTTTTCTGCCGCAAATACGATGCCCATGGCGACCTCCGTTGTGCCGTTCAGAGCAAACCCGAACCTAGCATTACTCTCACAAGCCCGCAGGCTACTGCCACGAATCTAAACGCGCCTGAAGCGTATCTGAACGGAGCATAAATTAGCTCTTACAACAGCCTCAATTTCCGCTTTTTGCTGTCGCCAATCTCGCCCGTCTGGCATTCGCGACAGTTTGTCGCAACGGGCGTTCATTGTTCTAATGGTCGTGGTGAAGTTCTGATTTCAAGACGTTTTCTAGCGCTCAGTTTTTTGTTTGATGGTTGACTAACTAGATCAGGAACTGGAACCTTTGCGCGACCTGGAACGTGTTAGTTGATGTGAGTTCATTAAGCGAGGCGGTACGATGCGAGCGAGCGACGTTAGTGTTCTTCAAGCGCCGGATCCAGGCGATGCGTACACAGATCCCGACTTCTTGCTCGTAGAAACCTTGCCGGATAAACGGGGTCGGACCCGTACCACGATTGATCGCATCTCCGCTTGTGGGCAGCGAGGGAGGGGCTGGGCCGTAAAGGCTGTGGGCCCATCTCTACCGGTCGGGCACTCAGCGGCCCGAGAATGGGCGGTCTCCTACGCCGCCGCGAACGGGATTCCAGTGGTCTACGAACGCGACCTGCTTGCCTGATAGAGGACCGCGCGGCTCAGCGAACGACCGCTCCTCTAATCGGTCAATCGGGATAAAGCGAATCCGAGTCTACGAATGACCTAGCATTGAAGTAATTGTCTCATGAGGTCGCGACGTTTAGCTCTGTTCGTCTCGCCTTGCCGAGAAGAATGCGCGCTTCGCGACTGCTCGTCGACCCGATCAATCTCGGATTGGATTCTCTCCTTGCACTCGCTGGTAGCCTCGGCCCGGCGCTGCTCCTCATCACGCCGGGTAGTAGCGGCGTCCGACGCCTCAACTCGTGATCTAGATTCTGAGGGTGTCGCTGCCACACTGAACGCCGATTGTTCGGCAGTGGGCTCCTTCTCGTCCTCGGCTCCGCAAGCATCAAGCGTTTCTGCGAACAATAGTGGCAGCTCGTCACACGTAATGTTTCCGAACGATCTAGCCGCACACTTAGACTGTGCTAAAGCAGCGATTCTCTCCGCTGAAACGTCTTCACTCAATCGGTACTGAAAGACGTAACTGATAAGGCCTACTGCACCCCTCGAGAGCGAGTCCAGCCCGCCGAATCTATCGAACACCTCAGTCGAGTCGGCACCACCCTTCATTGACCTAGCGGTCGTGAGCGCGAAGCTCGTCGCTTGGCTGCAGTCAACGGAGTTCGATCCTGCGCCTGCACCGATCACATTCGTGATGTTTTCGCTATCAGGGCACGGTGTCTGGGAGTACGTGAAGCTACCGTCAGTGTTTCGACACTTGTAGATATCCGCTTCGGCACCATCGCACAAGATTATCGTAAGCAGTGAGATTGAGAGAATCGACACAGTTTTCGTTGAGATCATCGCGGCTTCTCCGGAGTGTGAGAGGCTCCAACAGCTGCGATGATTCTAGCGACCACCCAGAACCAAGTATGTGACCGGTTCCGCTGATACGGTCGCAGCCATCGCACAGGTCATTCTTGGCGAAACGTGCTCCGAGACAAACGCCTCCAGCTGCTGGGCCGACTCGACGCGGACCTGTACGCAGCGCGAAACACAGCGGTGCCCCGTTCAGACAGCGTTTCCGAGTTCGCCGGACTGGCCTGTTTACATTCCAGCCTTTGGTGAGTATCTGGCATTCAAGTTGCTACCGCATGAGCAGGCTCCTGCATCAGCTGCAGAACGGCCCGACCTGATACCAGCGCCGGCACTTGAATCGATCCTCGCACTGGCGAAGTTGGGCACCGTACTCTCTTGCCTGCCAGTCCACGCGCTCGGCGATGCTTACTACCTCCGGCTTGTCGTTATAGCTGGCGCGAGCATAGCCGCCGCGGCCTTCATGATAAGCCAGATACAGGCGCTTGGGATCCCATTTAGAAATCCCGAGGCTCTCGCTGCTTTGGTGGTTGTACCAGCCGATGAAGTCCAGAGCGTCCTTTATGTCCGAGCGGCTTTTGAAGAGGCCTCCGTTCTCGTCTTGGTACTCGTCCCAGGCCTCGTCCTGTGCCTGGGCATATCCCTCCGCCGACGATTGCCGCCGCAGAGGAATGAAGAGGAACCAGTTCCGGGCTGGCTTCGCGTCGCTGACGAAAGCGGATTCCTGTTTCACAAATGACATCAGAATGTGCGGCGGCGTACCCCAGTTCTCTTGGGATTCTCTGGCTGCGTCATACCATTTGGGATATTGGTCAAATATCGCGCACAGGTCTTCCTGGTACCGCGGTGGTGCCGACGTGCAGCCTGTCATCGCTGCAAGGCCTAACGACAGGAGAAAAATCATCATCTTGACTGAAATCATGTGCATCGATTGGTGATCCGAATTTCCGAACGTGGCTTAGTACCTACATAGCCACTGCTAGTGACGCAAAGCCTCTGCACTCTCCATCCTTGCATGCCGCCTAACTCCATCGTTCGTTGCGCAGCAGTGAACGCCTGCTTACGCCCAGAACCGGCCATCTTTTAACGGTTAAAGGGCGCTCTGACGTACACGCGGTCGCTCTGAAGCTGAGACGCTAGACAGAGAAAGTGTGTAATTTACATGAGGCGCCGCGGTTCGCAGCCCGTGGTCGGTGTATTCAAACTCATCCGAACTGAATCCAAGAGACTCATAGAACCGTCGAGCCTGTTCGTTACCGGGTAATACCCACAGCATGATCTCAGCGAAACCTCGAGCATTCGCGTGGTCCAGAGCAGCGTTGATCAGCATCGTTCCAATCCCTTCTGATTGCCTATCGGGGTCAACGTAGATCGCCATGATCTCCGCTGTGTGGTCGTCGAATCTATCGCCCCGAGCCCGGGTGACGCTGCAGAAGCCCGACAATCCGTCTTGCTCCGCAACGAAGAATCCTCCGTCGTGAGTTAGCGTCAATGGTGCCCACCTCAAAGCCATCGCTTGAGCCGAGAGCTCATGCAGCTCGCTTTGGGGCACTAGGCCCTTGAAGGCGATCTTGCTCGCGCTTACGTGAATCTCTGCTATACGTGCGGTATCAGTGGATCTTGCCTCCCGGATTCTTACTTTCATCGTTCAACCCTCAGCTTAAGGAAACCTGGTCCAAAGGCTAGAGCTTGAAAATAGCGGTTCGGATGCAAGAAAGTGACGAATTGTGGCCGTGGGGCCTTTCGCTAGTGTCCGCTTTCGGCCAACAACGGTCAGTGGCTGTATCAGACAGTCCCTGAAATCATGGTGGTGATGGGTGGACTTGAACCACCGACCTGCGGGTTATGAACCCGCGAGATGCCCGATTTCTCAACGTTGACTGCCATTCATCCGAACGCGGGTGTTTCTTAACTATCTGTTATTCATAACAATAGTTCCCTTCAGACAATTCCCTTGTATTCCGTGTAGTTGATACAATTTGCCTACACAGCGCCTACACGGAGCGGCAAGGGACATGAAGCAAAACTTCACCGCAGAGCGAGTCGATAATTTTTTGTGCGAGCCAGGAAGGCGCCAAAGCTTTCTCTGGGACGCTAAGACGCCTGGTTTGGGTGTGCGCGTAACGGCGAATGGGGCCAAGTCCTTCGTCTTTGAAAGCCGCCTGCATGGGCGGACGCTACGGGTAACGATTGGTGACCGGCGCACGTGGAAAATCGACAACGCCCAGAAAGAAGCGACGCGACTGAAAAGGCTCGTAGACAAGGGTATTGACCCCCGGGTAGAACGAGCAGAGCAGCAAGCCCAGGCAGAAGCGATACGCTTAGAAGCAGCGCAAAAGAAGATTCTAGTAGTAGACGCATGGAACGCCTACTTGGCCCACCATAAGAAACGCTGGGGGGATCGCCACTTCACCGACCACGTCAAGCTATCGCAGGCCGGAGGCGAAAAAAGGAAGCGCGGCAAAGGCGTGACGCTCCAGGGCGCTCTACGTCCTCTGCTTGAGAAACGGCTAGCAGATGTCGATGCCAGAGTACTAGGGGAATGGGTAGTACGCGAGCGCGAAACGCGCCCCACCAAGACTCGGCAGGGCTTTGAGCTATTTCGAACGTTCTGGCGCTGGTGCGGCTCACGCCCAGAGTATGCGTCTGTGATCGACGTGTTGGCCATTGAGAGCAAGGACGTTCGTGCCGAACTGCCAAAACGAAAAAGCCTTAAGCACGACGTGCTACAGCGAGGGCAGCTTCGCGATTGGTTTGCTGCCGTGCGCAGCCTGAGCAATGCGACCGGCAGTGCTTACCTCCAAGCGCTGATTCTCACTGGTGCTCGCCGTGAGGAGATGGCGGCACTTCGGTGGGAAGACGTGGATTTCAGATGGGGGAGTATTTGGCTAAAGGACAAAGTGGCACCGGAGGGCCGAAAGATTCCGTTGACTCCGTACCTAGCTAGTTTGCTGAGCGCCCTGCCTCGCAATAGCGAGTGGGTATTCAGTAGCCCAACGGCGGCTAGCGGTCGAATCACCGACCCCCGCATTCCGCACAATCGTGCGTTGTCAGTCGCAGGACTCGGGCATGTAACGTTGCATGGGCTACGCCGCAGCTTTGCTAGCTTAGCGGAGTGGGTAGAGATGCCGGTTGGAGTAGTTGCACAGATCATGGGTCACGCCCCTAACGCAACCGCAGAGAAACACTACATACAGCGACCGCTCGAACTTCTAGCCGTATGGCACGGAAAGTATGAGGCATGGATTCTCAAGCAAGCGAGAGTCCACTTTAAGCAACCTAAGAGCAAGCACACTGTTGAGCATCGGTACCAACCAAACCTGAAGGTGGTCCGCTAAACTCTTGGACGTACCACCAGACTAGGCCGGCCAGCCGAAAAGCGGGAAACCTTCGCCCGTCTGTCTGGTGCTCTCTTCGAAGGCGCACAGGAAGGAGTGCGGCGTGGCGACGGAGTACCGAAATTCGAGAATCGATTGGAATTACTGGCTGAATATGCCGTATGTGAAGTTGTGGCAAGCTTGCGCTCTGTCTCTACAGATCGATCCAGATTCGATGAGCCCCATGCACGACCGATACAGTTCCGGACCCGGGGGAAGATGGGTTCCCGGCGAAGGATTGAATTCTAAGCAGCGAGAGGTAATTCACGAGTTTAAGAAACGTGTCTCCCTACTCCACGCTAATCGGCTCAATCGCGAATTCTTCACCTATTCTGGCGGCCTTATGAACTTTGAGACGGACGTTCGCTTGCCTGAGTTCGCAAGATGGATTGTCGCGGTTGGTCGCGATCCGGTCTCGCCAGAACTATTAGGTCTCGTTGACGGGGATGGCGACGCGAACAAGGTTAATCACGGCCTCAGTGAAACAACTGCGTCGTGGCAAAACGAATTACCGAAGGAAGCGCGAGAACGAAGACTCGACAAGTATAAATATCAGTGGCCATTGTGGAAGGAAGGCCTAAAACTGCTCGAAAACGCCCCTAGTACCAAAGTGGCGACACTTGCTGACGATCTACGTCCGATAGCAACTCGACTGGGCTTT
>Ga0224508_10001095_pt1 | contig 24698 bp, 23 predicted proteins | sample SF_Jan12_sed_USG_4_FD_170157 | JGI IMG/M metagenome (GOLD analysis project Ga0224508, IMG submission 170157) | Sediment microbial communities from San Francisco Bay, California, United States - SF_Jan12_sed_USGS_21 | ecosystem: Environmental > Aquatic > Marine > Sediment | place: USA... | reverse complement strand
TCCGCGAAGTAAGGTTGGCGGCCGGCGCCGAGTTTATCGTCGTTATCTGCGGTCACATCATGACCATGCCGGGACTGCCGCGAGTCCCTGCCGCCGATGCGATTCGCGTTAACAGCGAAGGGCAGATCGAAGGTCTGTTCTAGCGCGGGCGCTCAGCCGCCGGAGCGGTCGGGCAGGACAAAAGAATGCCTGGCCCGGTCGCTCCACAACAATTCGTCACTGTAATGACGCGCGAGGAGGTTGTCATCGCGGTTGAACAGGTCGTCATTGTTACGGCGAAATGCGAACCAGCTCTCCTCATTTGCAGCGTTGCGGCGTTCTGCGATTAGCAGCAGATAGAACCAGCTGATCGTGTCGTGGTACTTGCCGGGCACGCCCAAACGAGCGGTGAGGCGGCGCAAAGCTGTGGTGAATCGTCCGATTGCCTCGCCAAGCGGGTATTCACGCACATACAGCCAGCCCAGGTAGACGTGCGCTTCGTGATCGAATTCGACGGCATCGATCTCGCCCGATTCGAGGGCGGCAATTGACACCCCGGGTTCGGCGGCCGCATTCATCAGTTGTCCTCCTCGAGCGTGTGGCTGTCAGCCGCCGTCAGCTCACAACCATAAACGATCTTCAACTGGCTGATGACCTTGCGGGTCTCGCTGGTGAATGGTGCTTTGCCTTCGAAGCTGTGGAGCACGATGCCCTCGAGCAGATCGCCTAGCGACAGGTCGGCGTACTCGGCGAGGCCCTTGAGAACCTTGAGCAACGATGATTCGATACGCACGCCGGTCTGTGTGCGGCTGACTAATTTTTGTGGCATCCGCGTGGCTCCTGGCTTAGATGTTACCATGTTACCTAAGTAACAGTTCGTCTGTCAATTGGCGTACTATTGAGCGCCCGTGCCAAAAGCGGGCGGGCTCAAGGGATTGGGGAATGCCGACAGAAGAAGAACTCAAAAAAGGCTTCACTATCGGGGAGTGGGAGGTATTGCCGGCCCGCGGCGAGCTGCGGCGTGGCGGTGATGTCGAAAAGCCGGAACCCAAGGTTTTTGGGGTACTTTTGGCATTGGCAGGGCGCAATGGGGATCTCGTCACCAAGGACGAACTCGTTGACGAGGTCTGGGACGGCCGTGCGACGGCCGATGAGCCGATCATTCGCTGCGTCGCCCTGTTGCGCAAGCACCTGGGTGACAAGGACAGGCCCTACCAGTACATCGAAACGCTGGCCCGGCGTGGCTATCGTCTTGTTCAGGAAGTCAGCCTGCATCAAGCGGCGGAGCCGGTCCCGGACCCTGGCCACGCTGCAGCGAAACCCAAAGGCCGGCTGGTCACATGGGCCGCATTGGCGATCGCCGGCATCATCGCCGTCACGGTGTATATGCGGCCGCCGGAAGTCCCGGTTCCTGTCGGCTCGATTGCGGTGCTGCCGTTCGAGAATCTCAGCGGCGACCCGGAGCTGCAGTACCTGGTTTCGGGGTTCAAGCACGAACTCGTCAAGACGTTGAGTAATATTCCGGATGTCTCGGTCAAGGATGTGCAGGATCCTTACACCGGCATGGAAGTGACCGTGATCGCGTCCCGATTGGGTGTCGAGAGTGTGTTGAAAGGGGGAGTACAGCGCGAGGGCGAGCGGTTGAAGGTCAATTATCATCTCGCGCGCGGGTCCAACGGTATGACCATTTCGACCGACAGCATACTGGTGTCAACCAACGAAGTATTCGACGGTCAGGAGCAGCTGGCGGGCCTGGTCCGCGACGGTCTGCAGGGGGAGTCGGAGCAGGTACTGGTCGCATCGAGCCGCCCGGAAGACCAGCAGGGCCACATCCGGTACATGCAGGGACTCTACGCGTTTCAGCAACGCGGACAGCCGGGCAAGCTCGAAGAAGCCATGGCATTGTTCGAAGAGACGATCACACTTGATCCAGGATTTGGTCCTGCGTATCTCGAGCTTGCGATGGCCTATGCATTATTGCCCGATGCGCGCGGTGCGCCATTGGCCCAGGCCCATGCGCGCGCGCTGGAGATCGTGGAAACGGGAATCGGCGCCGACGCGAGCATCAGCGATGCGGCGGATGCGGTTGTCGGATTCGTTCACCATAAACGCAAGAACTGGTCGCTCGCGGAACAGGCTTACCGGCGTGCCACGTCCGCGCCGATCGTGGATTCGAATGCTTACAACTGGTACTCGTTGCTTTTGTCCAACGTAGGTCGCCTCGACGACGCACTGTTGCAGGCTCTGGAGGCGCAACGTCTTGACCCGCGTAACGGCGTGATTAACAGCCGCGTTGCAATCGCTTATGCCTGGCTCGACCAGCGAGACGCCGCGGCCGAATATTTTGAGCGGGCGAAACAACTTGGTGGCGTTACCGCTACCTTGCTGTTGGCCAACGCACTTGTGCAGCATCGTGCCGGCGATTTCGCTGCCGCACAGCAAAGCCTGTCTGAGGCAGTGGCGCTGGCCGGCAGCGATACCGCATGGATCGAACAGGGCTATCTGGGCCTCAGAGACACCGCGCGACGGGAAGCAAGCATTGCGGCCCTGGATGCCGCCGCCGCGGCGAAAATCATCAACCCGCAGATAGAGTTGACGATGCGTACGATGCTCGGCGACACCGATGGTGCCATGCAAATCGCGCGGCAGCTTGCGCGCCGCGACGGGACGTATGAAATGGACCTGCTGTTCCTGCCGGAACTCCTGCCTTTGCGCCTGCGGCCGGATTTCATCGAGCTGGTTGATCGTCTTGGCGTGACCGAATACTGGGACGAAGCGGGTTGCGTCTGGCTGGGAACGGCCATCGAATGTCCCGAATCGCTGTAACAGCAATTATTCGTCATCGACTTTTCCACGTGTACGCTTGATCTGTCCGCGGCGCCGTTTCGCATCAACCCGTTTCTTCTTAACCCGTTTCGACACGTACGATTTCTTTGGCGGTTTGTCTTCGCTCAATGCGTTGTCGATGATTTCGCAGAGGCGCTCGATTGCCGCGCGTCGATTGCGTTCCTGCGTGCGGTATTCCTGCGCCTTGATAATGATGACGCCGTCGGCTGTGATCCGGCGATCGCCGAGCGACAGTAACCGTTCCTTTTGTTCTGTTGATAATGCGGTCGAGTTGCTTGTATCGAAACGCAGATGAATGGCGGAGGCGACCTTGTTGACGTTTTGACCGCCGGCGCCCTGGGCGCGCACAGCAGTAAGCTCGAGTTCGTCCAGCGGAATCGCGACCTGGTCCGATATGTCCAGCTTGTCAGCCATCAGTAACGTATCGCCCCTGATTTGTGTGAAAATGCGCCGATTCACGGCGAAATGACCGGCCCATGCAGAAACGCAACCTGATCATACTGGTTTTTTGTCAGTTGATTTCCGCAACCGGATCGATTGTTTTCGTCACACTCGGACCGATCATCGGTGCAAAGTTGTCGACCAACCTGGCGTGGTCGACATTGCCCGTTTCGCTAATGGTCGTGTCCGTAGCCGCGACCACCGTTCCCGCGACGATGCTGATGCGCCGAATCGGGCGCAGCCACGGGTTTGCGGCCGCGTCAATTTCGGCCATCGTCGCCGTTGCGGCTGCCATCTGGGCGTTGCAGTTGTCGAGCTTTGCGGTTTTTCTCATCGCAACGCTGCTGTTCGGCATCAACATGGCATTCACACAGCAATACCGGTACGCCGCTGCGGAAAGCGTCGCTGCCCGCTTCGTACCTCGTGCGATCTCGTTCGTACTGATCGGCTCAATCGGCGGTGCCCTTGTTGGCCCGGAGCTCGTGAAGCGTGGCCAGCTGTGGGCCACGGATTTCCCGTTTGTCGGAACCATGATCGCAGTCGCGTGTTTGTATGCCGTGCAGTTTGCGTTGTTCCTGTTTCTGCAACGAACGCAAATTGACGATGGGCCGCACGTGGACGCCTCAAGCCGGTCCTCGCTCGACATTGTCAAGCAACCGGTTTTCCTGATTGCCGTGCTTGGCGGGACGGCCGGCTACGGCTTGATGACGCTGGTCATGACAGCGACACCGCTCAGCATGAACATAAATGATGGCTACTCGCTGGAGCAGACTTCGAATGTGATCCGGGCACATGTGCTCGGCATGTACCTGCCGTCGCTCGTATCGGGTTTCCTGATCGAAAAACTCGGCGTCATTCGCATGATGTTCGTTGGCGCGCTGGCGTTGGCCGCGACGTCGATTGTCGGCCTGCAGGGACATGCTTTTCTGCACTACTGGTGGGCACTGGTAATGCTCGGCATCGGCTGGAATTTTTTGTTCGTTGGTGGCACGACCATGCTGACGTATACCTACTCAATAGCCGAGCGATTTCGGGCACAGGGCATTAGCGAATTCCTTGTCTTCGGCACCTCCGCGACGGCGTCGTTACTCGCGGGCATCGTAATGTCTTATTTTGGCTGGGATCGGCTGATGCTCATTCCCTTGCCGATTCTTGCCATTGTTTGTGCCGCACTCATTTGGGTGCGCAAAGACCGTTTGTTGAATCGCAGCGCGGCTGCAGTACCAGCGCAGGAAAATGCATGAGCAAAAAGCAAAGTGAAACCAGAGAACTGCTCGAAGACGCTGCGCAACGCGGCATTCGGTACCGGGAGGAGAGTGGCAGTCGGGGCGTTGCGCCAGCGCCCGCAGCAGTCGCGCGGGTAGAGCAGTTCGTTGAGCCACTGCCGGATGACGGCACGAGCGGCGGCGAAACAATCAGGTTGCTGGACGAAGTCGGATCGCCCGCGGCTGTCGCGATGGCCGGACCCCGGTTTTTTGGTTTTGTCATCGGTGGCTCGTACCCGGTCACGGTCGCTACGAACTGGCTGGCCGCCGCGTGGGATCAGAATGTCGGCATGCACGAAGTAACGCCCGCAGCCGCAACCCTCGAGCAGGTTGCGCTGGACTGGATGGTTGATCTGCTGGGCCTGCCGCCGGAGACGGGTTGCGGTTTTGTGACGGGCGCCACCGTTGCCAACTTCACTGCGCTTGCGGCTGCGCGTCACCGCGTATTCGAAAATGCAGGATGGAACGTCGAGTCACACGGGCTGATCGGTGCGCCACCCGTTAACGTGATCATCGGCGACGAGGCGCACCCGACCCTGACGAAATCGCTCGGGTTACTGGGATTGGGTCGCGACGACGTGACGCGCGTCCCGGTCGATGAACAAGGCCGGATGATCGCGCGAAAATTGCCGGCTATCGACGGGCCTACGATCGTGTGCACGCAGGCAGGCAATGTGAATACCGGTGCGTTCGATCCGATCGGCGAAATCTGCGACGTGGTTAGACCCCTGGGCGGCTGGGTTCACGTGGACGGTGCTTTCGGTTTGTGGGCGGCTGCAGCCGACGCGTATCGGCCATTAATTGCCGGGTTTGAACGAGCGGATTCCTGGGCAACCGATGCGCACAAATGGCTGAACGTGCCTTACGACAGCGGCGTTGCGTTCGTCCGAAATCCGCACGAACTGCGTGCCGCGATGTCGATTACCGCCGAATACTTGCCGACGGAATCCGAGTTTCGCAATCCGTCGGACTTCGTGCCCGAGTTATCGCGCCGGGCTCGTGGTATCGATATCTGGGCGGCACTTCGAACGCTCGGGCGTAAAGGCGTTGCAGAACTCGTCGATCGTTGCTGTCGTCACGCGCAGCGATTTGCCACCGGGTTTCGCGACGCCGGCTATGACGTGTTGAACGATGTTGTATTGAACCAGGTACTGGTGTCATTCGGCGACGCAGAGACGACGCGCCAGGTCATCGAAGCAATCCAGAAGGACGGTACCTGCTGGTGTGGCGTTACGGTATGGCAGGGCCAGACCGCGATGCGCATCAGCGTCTGCAACTGGTCGACCACTGATACCGATGTGGAAATGAGCCTGGAGGCGATGACGCGTATTGCAGACCAGTATCGGTGAGACGATCATGAAACGCCTGTTTGACGACAACCTGTACCAGTTCACATCGCCACAACAAAGTTATTGGGAGGCGACGGCCGAGCCGGTTACATTCAACGACGCGCCGCTCGATACGGATGATTCCTGTGATGTAGCCGTTATCGGTGGTGGCTACACCGGGCTGTCGGCGGCCTACCATCTTGCCCGGGATTACGGCATCGACGTGCGGGTGCTGGAGGCCGGGCACATTGGCTGGGGCGCATCCGGACGCAACGGCGGTTTTTGTTGCATGGGCGGCACGGGCGTTCACCGGCAGGGCCTGGTGCGGCTTGTCGGTATGGAGCAGACACGAGCGTTTTACCAATCACAGGTGAGTGCCGTCGAACTCGTCAGGCAGATCGGCGCTGACGAAGGCATTGATTACCAGGCGCAGGGCGAAGCGGAGGTTGAAGTAGCGCATACACCCCGCGCGTATGCGCGTCTCAAGAAAGACTATGAGTTGTTAACGAACGCGCTCGGACTTGCCGCCGAACTGGTCAAGCCTGACGAGTGTCGCGAGCGCTTCTACGATTCATCAGAACAATTTGGTGCGCTGGTCAGCAAACCTGCATTCGGCCTGCATCCGTTGCGATACTGCCGCGGCCTGGCCACTGTCGCCAATGCGCGCGGCGCAAGACTGCACCGGCACAGCGAGGTGATTGAGTGGTCGAAGGACGAAGGCGGCCGGCACCGGCTGGTGACTCGAGGCGGCACGCTGCGAGCACGCCGGGTCATATTTGCCAGTAACGGCTTCATCCAGGAACAACTGCGTCCGGAGTTCTTCGCGCGCACGATACCCGTAATCAGCGCAATCATCGTTACCCGCCCATTGACTGCGGACGAGCGAACTCGCCATCACTGGATCACGGAGCACCCATCCATCAATTCGCGGCGCATCCTGAATTACTATCGCGTCCTGCCGGACAACCGTTTCCTGTTCGGCGGGCGGGGCGACGTGCGCGGCACCGTTGCCGGGGAACGGCGCACCTATGACAACCTGGCGAAAACAATGGGATCGATCTGGCCACACTGGCGCGATGTCGAGATCGAATATCGCTGGCACGGTCTGATCTGCATGACCGCGTCGCTATGCCCAACGCTTGGCCAGCTGGAGGACGATAACAGCGTCTTTTTCGGTTTCGGCTATCACGGTAACGGCGTGAATACGGCAACCTGGAGCGGCAGGCAGCTGGCGGACTGGATCGGAAAAGGCCGGGAGCCCGCTGAGCTCCCGGCCATTGTTCGTGGTCTCAGCAGGCGCTACCCGCTGCCGGCGTTGCGCAAGAGCTATCTCGGTCTCGGGATTTTCCTGTCGCGACAACTCGATCGATTTGGCTGATCAGAACTTGTAGACAAATCCGATCGAAATGACCGGCCAGGCCTTGAAGTCCTTCATCTCGTCTTCAAGTTCGAGACGTTCCGCTTCGAGCGCAGACTGGAAACCCGGGTCCAGCGCGAGCAAGCCGTCTGCTTCCAGCGTGACCTCGGGTTCGCCCTGCCACAGAACACCAAAGTCGAGGTTCAAGCCGACTTTGCCGGCCAGCGAAAAGTCGAAGCCAATGCCGAGGTATGGTGACGTGCTGCCGAATGACGTGATGCTGGTGAGCGTGCCGATCCCGGCGCCCGGGTAGTTGATGCCGCCAATATCGAGATCCGCAGCGTCGTCGTTAAGCATCTGGAACTCGTTGCCATTGGAATACAGGCCTGCGGTAACACGCATCGGGCTGACGGGGAAATGGAAATTGCCGGTGGCGTAGACATTGTCGAGCGCGAGCGTCGCCTCGTAGGGAATTCCGGCCTGGGTGCCGTCGTCTTCGAAGTCGTACGCGTTTGCGCCGAGTCGAATATCGAGATACGGCAGTGGCTGCCAGCTTGCTTCGAGGCCGAGCCCCAATGTGCCGGCCTTCAGTCCGAGGCCAAAATCATTGTCCGCGTTGGCTGTGCCACTGACCATCAGTGCCAGCACCAGCACGCCAGCCCTGCTGCGTGAGATAGTCATAAGTCACCCGTTTGCCCAAACGATTGTGTGTTTTCGTACCGTAATTGGCCGGCGCAACGGGTTCTGTGCGGCGCATCACACGCTGGGCAGGTCGCCGGCCGCATGCAAACGCCGAAAAACTGCGAAATTCGGGCAAAACAAGGCTATAGCGTGGGTTCGACCATCTTGTCCTGGCCCCAACGCAGGAAGATTGCGGAACGGGCGTCCGGGTCAATATTGACCCTGTCGAGGTCACCCTGGACGTGGGGCAATGCCATCAGTCGCTTGTCCATGATCTTGAACCAGGCCCACGGCACATAGGCCAGCAGGTAGACGCCGAAATAGCCGTTCGGGAGCTGCGGTACACCGTCAAAATTGCGTAGCGACTGATAACGCCGCAGCGGATTGGCGTGATGATCGGAGTGGCGCTCGAGATGAAACAGCACCAGGTTGCTGTAAATGTGATTGCTGTTCCACGAATGATGCGGCGCACAGCGTTCGTACTTGCCATTGACATCCTTGGCCCGCAGCAAGCCGTAGTGCTCCACGTAGTTGGCACTCGTCAACTGGAACCAGGCCAGCAGGTTATGGATGACCAGGAAAGGAATCATGATCCAGCCGAATATTGCCAGCAGGCCGAGGGTAATCAGTGCGGAGAGCGAGAACGACTGCAGAATCTGGTTACCGGGATGCCATTGCGACTTGCCGCGGCTGGCTAGCCGCTCCTTCTCGATCGCCCAGGCTTCAAGAAATGCGCCGGGCATCTCGCGTAATGCGAATTTGTAGATGCTCTCGCCCATCTGCGAGCTGGCCGGGTCGTTCGGCGTAGAGACATTGCGATGATGGCCGCGATTGTGAGCGATCGTAAAATGGCCGTAGGCGGGGACCGCGAGAACGATCTTTGCGAGCCATTTCTCAATCCGGGAGTTTTTGTGTCCGAGTTCATGGCCCGTGTTGATCGCGAGGCCTGCAACCAGGCCTGCCATCGCCGCGAGGCTGACGAAGCCCCACCAGCTGAGATTCTGCGTTGCCGCATACCAGGCGACGCCGAACAGCGTGACGTAGTGCAATGGCACGACGATGTAAGTCAGCCACCGATAGTAGCGGTCGCGGTCGAGTTGCATGACCACTGCTTCGGGTGGGTTGTTCGTATCTTCGCCGCAAACCCAGTCAAGCAACGGGCCCAACAAATAGGTGAGGGCAAGCGGGAGCAGCAGCCACAATTCGTTACCGGTGTTCGCATGCAGGAAGATGCCGATAAATGGTTGCAGCGGGAACAAAACAGACAATGCCCAGAGCCAGCGTTTGCGATCGACATAATGAATGGCCTCACCATCTGGTAAAGCTGCTGTGTAGCCCTTCATCGCCCGCGGTACCTCTCGTAAAAAGCTCGTCTGCACGCAATTATCCCCCGAACCGGCGGCTGCTTCAAAGGCCGCGTCGACCGGCTTACCTGTCGGAAAGTTATACAATCCTGTGTTGCACGCCGGCCCGATGTGTTGGAGGATGGGGAACACAAGGATTACAAGCCCCGCACATGGAGTTGGTGTTCATGGATTCGATCGAGGCGATCAACGATCAGAGGTCGCTGGCCGAAAGGCGTAATTTCAGCTGGCGCACGGTGTTTTACGGTTTCGTCCGTTCGCGACGGCACGACCATCGGCGCGACGATGAAGAGGACGTGCGCTTCATCGACTGGCATCACCCCTGGCTGTTCTTTCTCTCGGTTGGCGTCATGCTGATGAGTTGCGTCGACGCATTCATGACTTTGCAGTTAATCGACCGGGGCATGGTGGAAGCCAATCCCGTGATGCAGGCGGTCCTCGGGCACGGCACTACCGCCTTTGCCGTCAGCAAAATGCTGATGACCGGCACCGGGATCCTGACGCTGGTCTTTCTTGCCCAAGCGAAGTTCATGAATCGCTTCCGCACCGGGGTGTTCCTGACCGTTTTTTTCAGCCTCTACGCCTGTCTCATCTGTTACGAATTCGTCTTTCTGCTGAAGTACCTGTAAGACCGATTCCATTTCCAATATCAGTGGCTTGGGCTACACTAGCCAACCGTTTTGCGAGCCCGTTGGGTAATGAGCGATTCTCTCAAGGAACAGTATGCCTCGACCCCACTGTACGGCAGCAATGCCAATGCAGTTGAGGCCCTCTACGAGAAATTCCTCACCGATCCGGCGGCTGTTCCCGACGCGTGGCGTGATTATTTCGAGACCCTGGGTGCGGATGACACTGAAATCGTACATTCGGCCATTCGCGAGGAGTTGCTCGAGGGAGCGAAGCATCGTGCCCGAGTCACCCGCACGGGGACCGGTGGCACGCGTGCTGTTGCTTCCTCTGCCGAGAAACAGGCGGCCGTTTCGACTGATCCAGGTGTACAGCCTGCGCGGTCACCAGATCGCCGATATCGACCCGCTGGGCCTCATGAACCGCCCGATACCGGGCGTCCTGAAGCTCGATTACCTGGGATTGAGCGACGCGGACATGGACTCCGAGTTCTACACGGGCGGCCTGGCCGGCCATGGCAACGAGCGCATGAAACTCCGCGACATCCTGTCAATGCTGAATTCGATGTACTGCGGCAAGATCGGCGCGGAATCGGCGCACATCTCACGTGCACGCGAACGCTTGTGGCTGCGCAAGCGGTTTGAGCAGGGGCAGTTGACGGACTGGCTGACGACCGAAGAACGAATCTGGTTACTGGAGCAGCTGACGAGCGCCGAAGGAATCGAACGTTACTTGCATACGCGTTACGTCGGCCAGAAACGGTTTTCGCTAGAGGGTGGCGAAAGCCTGATCCCGGTCCTCGACGACCTGATACAACAGGGTGGAAAGTCCGGTATCCATGAGATTGTGATCGGCATGGCGCATCGCGGCCGTATCAACGTCCTCGTGAATGTTCTCGGCAAGTCTCCTGAAGAGCTGTTCGAAGAATTCGAAGGCAAGTACGACCCTGAGGAACTCAAGGGATCGGGTGATGTGAAGTATCACAAGGGCTTCTCGGCCGATATGAAAACGCCTGGCGGGAACGTTCACCTTGCACTGGCTTTTAATCCGTCGCACCTTGAGATTGTCAACCCGGTTGTGGAGGGGTCGGTGCGCGCTCGCCAACAACGCCGCGGTGATTCGGAGCGCGACGAAGTACTACCCATCCTGATTCATGGCGATGCAGCGTTTTCGGGGCAGGGCGTGGTTACCGAAACGTTCCAGCTATCCCAGACCAACGGTTTTCGCACCGGCGGCACGATCCACATCGTTGTTAACAACCAGATTGGCTTCACGACGAGCAGGCCGTCTGACGCACGCTCCACCGATTACTGCAGCGATGTCGCCAAGATGATCGAGGCGCCGATCTTCCACGTCAACGGCGATGATCCTGAGGCTGCCCTGTTCGTCACCCGGTTGGCGCTGCAGTACCGGCAGAAATTCAAAAAAGACGTGGTCATCGACCTGGTCTGCTACCGGCGCCATGGCCATAACGAGGCCGACGAACCCGCGGCGACGCAACCGATCATGTACGGACGCATCCGTAACCACAAGACAACGCGGCAAATTTACGCCGAAAAACTCGTTGAGATGCAATTGATTGACGACGATGGTGTCGCGGGGATGCAGGACACGTATCGCGACCGTCTCGACCGGGGCGAACCGGTTCCAAAATCAACGCTGGGAATGATCGGCAACGAATTCACGGTCGATTGGAGACCCTATATTGGGCACCATTGGGATGAGATCGTCGATACGACCATCAGTCCGGCAACCGTTGCTCAGCTTGGCAAAGAGCTGACGACCTTGCCGCCGGACATAAGACTGCACGGGCGTGTTCAGCGCATAGTCGACGAGCGGCAACGCATGGCAGCCGGTGAGATTGATGTTGACTGGGGATTCGCGGAGACGATGGCTTATGCCTCGATGATTCGCGAAGGCAATGACGTCCGACTCGTCGGGCAGGACGCCGGCCGCGGCACATTTTTCCATCGACACGCGGTATTGCACAATCAAGTGAATAACCGTGAGTACACGCCTCTGCGCGAGCTCGTCGATCGACCGAATGCGTTTCGTGTCATCGATTCGCTGCTATCGGAGGAGGCCGTACTCGGCTTCGAATATGGCTACGCAACAACCGATCCGGAGACGCTGGTCATATGGGAAGGCCAGTTCGGCGATTTCGTCAACGGCGCCCAGGTAGTCATCGACCAATTCATCAGCTCCGGCGATGCCAAGTGGGGTCGTCTCTGCGGCATGGCGCTGTTCCTGCCGCACGGCTATGAGGGTCAGGGACCGGAACACTCGTCGGCGCGCCTCGAACGATTCCTGCAGCTTTGCGCCGAACACAACATGCAGGTTTGTGTGCCGTCTACGCCGGCGCAGATGTTCCACATGTTACGGCGCCAAATGCGGCGCCCGTTCCGTACGCCTCTGATCGTGATGACGCCGAAGAGCCTGCTGCGCCACAAGATGTCGGTGTCACCGGTCGAGACACTCTCTGCCGGTGAGTTTGAACTGATCATTCCGGAGACTGAGCAACTCGACAGGAAGAAAGTACGCCGCGTCGTATTTTGCAGCGGCAAAGTCTATTACGACCTGCTCGAAACCCGGCAGGTGCACAATGTCGATGACGTAGCCCTGATTCGCGTCGAGCAGTTGTACCCGTTCCCGATCGACGCATATGCCGCATTGCTTAAGGAATACGACCACGTTGACGACATTGTCTGGTGCCAGGAAGAGCCGCAGAACCAGGGCGCGTGGTACCAGATTCGGCATCGCCTGCAGGAACCACTCAAGGACCGGCAGCAACTTTATTATGCAGGCCGTTCCAGTGCCGCGGCACCGGCAGGCGGCATCTTCAAGATTCACCTGCAACAACAACAGGAACTTGTGGCAGCTGCACTTGATATAGAAATCAGGGCGAGCAAGTCGGCCAAGCCCAGGAAGACCAAACGGAAGAAGAAATGAGCATTGAGATCAAAGTTCCGCAATTACCTGAGTCGGTGAGCGACGCGACGCTGATTGCGTGGCACCGCAATACCGGCGATGCGGTGACGCGCGACGAAAACCTCGTGGACCTCGAAACTGACAAGGTCGTCCTCGAGGTTCCCGCGCCCGCTGCCGGCGTACTGCAGGAAATCAGGATCAACGACGGAGCGACCGTTGTCGCCGGCGACATACTCGCGATTCTCGAGGAAGGTGCGGGAGTCGCGAAGGCAGCCGCCGCCCCGGCTGCGAAAAAGGAGGCCCAGGCGCCGGCCGTGGCAGCGGCAAAAGGCCCCGTCAAAACCAGCCCGGCAGTTCGTCGGTTGCTCGAGGAACACGACCTCGATGCGACGATGGTCGTTGGCAGCGGCAAGGACGGTCGCATCACGAAAGCGGACGTCATGGCGTTTCTTAAGGGTAACGACAGCAGCAACGTCACGCCTGGCGATCCCGCACCAGCCGTCGTTGATGATGCCGTGCAAGTCGCGCTCGAGCGCAGTGAACAACGAGTGCCAATGACGCGTCTGCGGGCGCGCATCGCTGAGCGACTCGTTGAGGCGCAACAAACCGCGGCGATGCTCACTACATTTAACGAGGTCGACCTCACCGAGGTGATGGCGCTGCGTGCGAAGTACCGCGAGCCGTTCGAAAAGCAGCACGGCATCAAGCTTGGTTTCATGTCGTTTTTTGCGAAGGCTTCGGTGGACGCGCTCAAGAAGTTCCCGGTCGTCAACGCGTCCATCGACGGTAGTGACGTCCTCTATCACAATTACTACGACATCGGTGTCGCCGTGTCTACGGAACGCGGCCTGATGGTGCCCGTACTGCGCGACGTCGATCAGATGAGTTTCGCGGATTTTGAAAGCGGGCTCGCAGACATGGCGAAAAAGGCACAGTCGGGCACGATCGGTATGGAAGAGCTGACCGGCGGGACCTTTACGATTACCAACGGCGGTATCTTCGGGTCAATGATGTCGACGCCAATTCTGAACCAGCCGCAGAGCGCTATTCTCGGCATGCACAATATTCAGCAGCGCCCGATGGTCATCGACGGTGAGATAGAAGCGCGACCCATGATGTATATCGCACTGACCTATGACCATCGCATCATCGACGGCAAGGACTCGGTACAGTTTCTTGTCGCGATTAAACAGGCCCTGGAAGACCCGAGCCGTCTTTTGCTGCAGGTCTGATTGGCATTCCGGACCAGGAGTCAATGCGCACAATGAGCAGAAGTTACGATGTAGTCGTGATTGGCGCAGGGCCGGCTGGGTATATCGCTGCGATTCGCGCCGCACAGCTCGGAAAAAGCGTTGCCTGCATTGATGAATGGCAAAACCGCGACGGCAAGTACGCATTTGGCGGCACCTGCCTCAATGCCGGATGTATCCCTTCGAAGGCGTTGCTCGAATCATCCGAGCTCTATCATCGCGCGCAGCATGAGTTCAGCAGGCACGGCATCGTGACCGGTGACGTCAACATGGACATCGCCGCCATGCAGAAACGCCGTGCCAGCATTGTTCGGCAGCTGACCGGCGGTATCGCCGGCCTGTTCAAGGCCAACAAGGTCGAGGGCCTGGTCGGTCATGGCAAGTTGCTCGCCGGCAATAAGGTCGAGTTCACGCCCGCCGAAGGCGATCCGGAGACCATTGCCGCCGGTAATGTCATCCTGGCATCAGGATCGGCGCCGATTGAACTGCCGATGGCGAAATTCGACGGCGACCGGATCATCGACTCGTGGCATGCGCTGGAACTTGATGCTGTGCCGCAGCGCCTCGGCGTTGTCGGTGCCGGGGTGATCGGACTCGAGCTTGGCAGCGTGTGGTCGCGTCTCGGCTCGAGCGTGACGGTCATCGAAGCGATGAACGACTTCCTGTTCATGGCGGATCGCGATGTTGCGGCTGTTGCTGCCAGGGATTTCAAGAAACAGGGCCTGGACATCCGCCTGAATGCGAAACTCACGCAAGCGACCGTCACCGGCGACACGGTAGCCGTCGAGTTTGATGACGCGAGTGGCGGGCAGACACTTGAAGTCGATCGCCTGATCGTGGCCGTTGGCCGCAGGCCGTTCACGGATGGCCTGTTTGCTGAAGACGCCGGCATCCAGGTTGACGATCGCGGCTTCATTGTTGTCGATGACGAATGCAGGACGCGGGTCAAGAATGTCTATGCGATCGGCGATTGCGTGCGTGGGCCGATGCTAGCGCACAAGGGATCGGAAGAGGGCGTTATGGCAGCCGATCTGATTGCCGGCGAGATCGCCGAGGTCAACTACGATGTCATACCGTCCGTGATTTACACCGCACCCGAGATCGCCTGGGTCGGCAAGACTGAAGCGGAGGTCAAGGACAGTGGCCGCCCGTACAAGACCGGTTCATTTCCGTTTGCTGCGAGCGGTCGGGCGAAAGCCATGGAGCAGACGAGTGGCATGGTCAAGGTGATCTCTGCGTCAGACGATGACGAAATCCTGGGCATCCACATCGTTGGCCCAATGGCTGGCGAGTTGATTGCTGAGGCTGTGCTGGCGCTGGAGTTCTCGGCGAGTACGGAAGACCTGCAGCGAACCATTCATGCCCATCCGAGTCTGGCGGAAGCAGTCCACGAAGCGGCGTTGTCGGTCGACAAGCGCGCGCTCAACTACATGAATCGCTAGTCCGGCCGTTCCCAGAATTTGGCGTTCTTTATTCCGAGTTTTTTCGGGTCGAAGGTGTACACTGTGACCCCGGCTTTACGCTGTTCCTCGTAATCCCTCAGCGCCTTCAGTGCGGGTTTTCCCATAAAAAACAGAATCAGGATGCCAATGATATTGAGCCAGGCCATGATGCCGACGCCGATATCGCCCAGTCCCCAGGCAAGGTCCGCGGTGCGGACTGTGCCGTAAAAAACGGATCCCATCAGCACGAATTTAAGGATTGTCAGTTCTCCGGGGAAACGTATTGACCGCCTGATATAGGCGACGTTGGTCTCGGCGATATAGTAGTAAGCCAGCAGCGTCGTGAACGCGAAGAAGAATAATGCAACGGCGACAAACGTCTTCCCGAACCCGCCCATGACGCTCTCCAGTGCAAGCTGTGTGAACGCGGGGCTATTCGCCTGCACGTCGCTTGCGAGCATTCCGCCGCTGACGGTGGCTGTAACGCCGTCGACGTAGTACTGGTTCGTGATCAGGATTATGAATGCCGTGGCCGAACAGACGAACAGAGTGTCGATATAGACGGAGAATGCCTGGACAAGGCCCTGTTGTGCAGGATGCTCCACCTCCGAAGCAGCGGCCGCGTGTGGGCCAGTTCCCTGGCCCGCCTCGTTCGAGTAAACGCCACGTTTCACGCCCCAGCCGATCGCGGCGCCGAGCCCCGCCATCGGTGTAAAGGCGTCCGAAACGATCAGCGCGATGATCCCGGGCAGGTCGGATACGTGCATGACAATAATGCCGACTGCCATGACGATGTACCCCAGAGCCATGAATGGGACAACGACCTGCGTAACGTGTGCGATTCGCTTTACGCCGCCAAAAATAATGAAACCAAGTATTGAAACAACGACGACTGCTGTCGTGAGTTTCGTAAAGCTTATACTGCCAACGGCAGTTTCCAGGATCTCTTCGCCACCAAAGGCAAGTTCAACGGCATTGCCGATGCTATTCGATTGTACGCCGGGGAGTAGCACGCCGACGGCGATGATCGTGGTGATCGCAAAAATCCACGCATACCATTTCTGCCCCATCGCCTTTTCGATGTAGTAGGCCGGGCCGCCGCGATACTGACCTTCGTCTTCTTCCTTGTAGATCTGGCCCAGCGCAGATTCGACATAGGCGGTAGCTGAACCCAGGAATGCGACAACCCACATCCAGAAAACGGCACCCGGGCCACCGAAACCGATCGCGGCGGCAACGCCGGCGATGTTACCGGTGCCGACGCGGCCCGATAATGAAACCGCCAACGCCTGGAATGATGAAATTCCTCGATCGGATTCTTTGCTCGAGAAAAGCAGCCGAATCATTTCGCGAAACATGCGCACCTGTACGAAGCGCGTCAGTATGGAAAAGAATAAGCCGGCGCCCAGACACAGGTAGATAAGTGCGTCGCTCCAGACGACGTTATTAATGGTGTTGACCACGTCCTGCATGCCGGACCCCTTGTTTTTCTGATTTTCGGCCACAGGATAGTAACCGAATTTTATGATTACAGCGCGAGGAGGAGAAAACAGTGACAGCTTCCCCGCAACAAATATCTCGCGCTATAGTGGCATTTCACTGATACGGGAGACTCGCTATGACCTGGTGGGCATGGTTGATCTTGGGCGCAGTGTTGCTCAGCGCCGAACTTTTCGCAGTCGATGCGCAGTTTTACCTCGTCTTTCTCGGCGTATCTGCCGCGATTGTTGGCATCGCCACGATGTTCGGCATCGTCGCCCCCGAATGGGTGCAATGGCTTGTCTTCGCTGTTCTCTCGCTATTCTTTTTCTTTACGTTTCGGCAAACGCTGTACCAGAAGCTGCGCGGCAGTGGCGAGGACTTCCCAGAATCGATTTCCGGTGAGAGTATCCGGGTCGAGGAGGGCCTTGCACCGGGCGCCGAGGTGCGTACCGAGTACCGTGGCAGCAAGTGGACGGTGCGCAACGTCGGTGAGCAGGCAATTGACGTTGGCGCCCGCGCCAAAGTAACCAAGGTAGATGGTCTCACACTGCACGTCGTTGCAGAGTAATCCACTTAAGGGAGTTGGAAATGGACATGTCACTCATTGTCGCGCTTGCGGCCGCATTGCTTGTCATCATCATACTTGTAAAGACGGCTGTCATCGTGCCGCAGCAGAGCGCCTATGTCGTCGAGCAACTTGGCAAATTCAATCGCAAACTCAATGCTGGGTTTCATTTTTTGATTCCGTTTTTTGACAAAATCGCGTACAAGCACACGCTCAAGGAACAGGCTGTCGACATTGCCGAGCAGGTCTGTATCACAAATGACAATGTCCAGGTTGGTGTCGACGGCGTGCTTTATATGCAGGTGCTCGATCCGGCGCGTGCTTCCTACGGCATTGGCAACTACATGTTCGCCATTGCGCAACTGGCGCAGACAACGTTGCGTTCCGAAATCGGCAAGATCGATCTTGACCGAACGTTCGAAGAGCGCAGCACCATTAATTCGAATGTCGTTGCGGAGCTCGACAAAGCCTCGGATCCCTGGGGTGTCAAGGTGCTGCGCTACGAGATCAAGAACATCAATCCGCCGCATGACGTCCTGAGTGCAATGGAAAAGCAGATGCGCGCCGAGCGTGAGAAACGCGCCGTTATCCTGACATCCGAAGGTGAACGCGATGCCAAGATAAACGAGGCCGAAGGCGAAAAGCAGCGCGTCATCAAGGAATCAGAGGCGACTAAAACCTTGCAGATAAACGAAGCAGAGGGTGAAGCACAGGCGATCCTGGCGGTGGCAACGGCGACAGCCGAGGGTCTCCGGCGTGTTGCCGACGCCGTAACCGATCAGGGCGGGGCCGAGGCGATGCAGCTGCGTATTGCGGAGCAGTACATCGGTCAGTTCGGCAATCTCGCGAAAACCGGCAACACGTTCGTCGTACCTGCGAATCTCGCAGACCTGACTTCCATGATGGCGCTTGCGACGGATATCGCGAAGCGTAAAACCGGATCGGCTACTGCCTGACCGGGGATCGATTACTCAGGTTTTGCGCCGGATCGAAATGACATTCGGCAATTGCTCGAGACGTGTGATTGCGGTGCTGAGGGTCGGCAAGTCACGAATCTCGAGGCTGATGGCCATGACGGTTTCCATCGACTTCTTGTCCGTATGTGTCGTCAGCTCGGTGACGTTGGCATTCTCGTCCGCGAGTACGGTGCTGATATCACGCAGCAAACCACTGCGGTCCATCGCGCGTAGCGTCAGGTCCACGGGGTAGGTCGCAGACTCGGACCCGCCCCAGGCCACCTCGATCGTCCGTTCGGGAGACTTCTGATTCAGGCCGAGGAAGTTACCGCAATCCTGGCGATGAATACTGACGCCGCGGCCCTGGGTGATGTAGCCGCTTATAGGCTCCGGTGGTACCGGACGGCAACAGCGCGCGAAGTTGCACATCAGGTCGCCAATTCCGCTAACCGACACGCCACCTGAAGTATTGTCGTTTCGTTTCGCCGGCCGGCGCGGACGAATCCGGTCGGGCATTTCAGTGCCGCGCAGGTGCTGCAGCGCGGTCGCGATCGAGGCCGAGGTCAGGTCCCCTGCACCCAGGGCAATGCAGAGCGCTTCGGTGTTCTTTTGTTTGAGCTGTCGAGCGATGTCGTCGGTTGCGACGTCTTTGACGCCCAGGCGGGTCAGCTCACGGTCCAGGATCTCCTTGCCCTGGCGCTGGTGCTGGTCGCGGTCCTGTAAGCGGAACCAGTTACGAACCTTGGCGCGGGGCCTTGCGCCGGCAAGGTAGCCGAGTTTGGGGCTCAGCCAGTCGCGGCTGGGATGTGAATGACTCCCCGTGATGATCTCGATCTGGTCGCCATTTTGAACCCTGTAAGTGAGCGGCACGATGCGGCCATTGACCTTGGCGCCGCGGCACCGATGACCGACCTGTGTGTGGACGTAATACGCGAAATCGAGTGGGGTTGCGTTGGCCGGCAACTCGACGACATCGCCTTTTGGACTGACAGCATAGACGCGGTCTTCGAATACGTCGTCCCGTATTTGCGCGAGCAGATCCTCGCCATCACCGCTCGGCTCCAGGAGTTGTCTCAGGAACTGGATCTTCTGGTCGAACGCGGCGACCGATGTGCCGCCCTCCTTGTAACGCCAATGAGCCGCAACGCCGAGTTCGGCTTGTCGATGCATGTCGTGCGATCGAATCTGTATCTCGACGGTCTTGCCCTCGGGGCCAACGACGGCGGTATGCAGCGATTGATAGTTGTTGTCCTTCGGATTCGCGATGTAGTCATCGAACTCGCCAGGCAGGTAAGACCACAGGTTGTGCACGCAGCCAAGCGCCGCGTAACAGTCCCTGACATCATCGACGAGTATGCGCACCGCGCGAATATCATAGAGACTCTCCAGGCCGCGGTCTTTACGCTGCATCTTGCGCCAGATGCTGTAAATGTGTTTTGGTCGGCCGCTGATTTCGGCCGTAATTCCCTGCTTTTCCAACTGGCCCTGCAGTTCGGCTTTGACCTTGTCGATGAATTCTTCGCGTTCGGTGCGTTTTTCCTTTAGCGCCTTGGCGATCGACAGGTAGGTCTCCGGATCGAGATACCGAAACGCAATGTCCTCAAGTTCCCATTTGAGTTGCCAGACACCCAGTCGATTGGCGAGGGCGGCGTAGATCTCGCGCGTTTCCACTGCGAGTGTCCGCTGCCGCTCAGGAGTATCCGCCTTGGCGCGTCGCAACCGGTACAGTTGCTCCGCGATCCTGACCAGTACCAGGCGCACGTCGGCGACGACGGCAAGCAGCATCTTGCGTAGCGCCTCGGATTGGCTGACGGCCAGGGCCTCGCCGGGATGCCAGTCCTCGGGCAGGGAGAACCGACCCAGCTGCACCATGTCAGTAATTACATCAGATATAGTAGCTAAATCATTGTTTTCTAAATCATTGAGATCGAGTAAATCGTCCCTGACCAGCGGGTAGGCATGCACCGCTGCAAGCAGATCCGGCGACAGTCCCAGCGACGCAACGATCGCGGCAATGTCGCGGCCTTCCTTGATTGCGGCATGCATCGCGGGGCTTCCTGGCAGGCTCGCGCAATACTGCCGGACCGATTCAACGAGGTCCGCCGACACGTCATCCTGGATCGAGTTTTGCGATGGGTTGTGTGACATTTCGCCCGCAATCATTGATGTGCCAGCATTAGCAATAACCGTTATCATACGCGCAGATTTTGGCCCGTGGTGGCCGGGTCGTGTTTGGGCAAAGCAGTCAATCATGGCAGGACATAGCAAATGGGCGAATATCCAGCACCGGAAGGGCGCCCAGGATAAAAAACGCGGCAAGCTTTTCACCAAGCTGATCCGCGAAATCACGGTGGCGGCGCGCATGGGCGGTGGCGACATTGGTTCGAATCCGCGCCTGCGCCTGGCGGTGGACAAGGCCAAGGCGCAGAGCATGCCGAAGGACAATATCGAGCGTGCGATCAAGCGCGGATCCGGCGATCTCGATGGCGCGGACTTTCAGGAAATACGATATGAGGGATACGGGCCGGGAGGCTCCGCTGTGATGGTCGATTGCCTCACAGACAATCGTAATCGTACGGTAGCGGCAGTTCGGCACGCCTTTTCGAAGTTCGGCGGCAATCTCGGCGCGGATGGCTCCGTCAATTACCTGTTCAATAACGTCGGCCAGCTGCTGTTCGCACCGGGCAGCGACGAAGATGCAGTGATGGAGGGAGCGATCGATGCCGGCGCCGAAGATATCGTCGTTGATGACGACCAATCCATCGAGGTGCTGACAGCGCCCGAAGATTTTGAGGCTGTACGCGACAAGATGATTGCTGCAGGACTCGAGCCGGAAACGGCGCAACTCACAATGCGCGCCTCGACCAACGCCGAACTTTGTGCGAAGGAGGCCGCTTCCATGATCAAGATGCTCGAAATGCTGGAAGACCTGGATGATGTGCAGGATGTCTACAGCAACGCTGACATTTCCGACGCTGTGCTGGCGGAACTCTAGAGACCTGTCTTGAGCGAGGAACGACGCATACTTGGCATTGATCCCGGATCCCGGCTGACCGGCTTCGGTGTCCTGGACTTCGACGGGGATCGACCGACGTATGTTGCCAGCGGCACGGTCAGGAGCCCCGATGGCTCTTTTCCGGAGCGTCTTAAGCGGATCTTTGTTTCGGTCCGTGACATCGTCGACGAGTATCGACCGGATGTCGTCGTGATCGAAAGTGTCTTCATGGCTAAGAACGCCGGCAGTGCCCTCAAGCTCGGTCATGCACGGTCCGCCGCACTGTGTGCGACGTTCGCCTTCGACGTCGAGGTCGTCGAATACGCGCCGCGCGAAATCAAGCAGGCGGTTGTGGGGACCGGCGCCGCAAGTAAAGAACAGGTGCAGCACATGATCGTGTCCCTGCTGCAACTCGATGGTGCGCCGTCCGTTGATGCGGCTGACGCACTGGCGGCAGCCCTCTGCCACGGACATCGTCGCACCTTGAAATCAGCGCTGGACGCTCGTGCGGCAATTGCGAGCGTCCTGTGATCGGCTCATTGCGCGGCCAGTTGAGCGCGAAGCAGGCACCACTGATTATTATCGAGTGCCAGGGCGTCGGCTATGAAATCGAGACCCCGATGTCGACATTCCTCGAACTGCCACCGGTCGGTGCAACGCTGTTTCTGTTCACGCACCTCGTTGTGCGTGAGGACGCGCACATGCTGTATGGCTTTGCTTCCGAAGAGGAGCGCGGCCTGTTCCGCATGTTGTTAAAGATCTCCGGTGTTGGAGCGAAGATGGGACTCGCGATTCTGTCGACCATGAGCGTCGACGATTTTCGGCGTTGCGTTGAATACGAAGATGCTGCAACGCTCGTCAAGGTCCCCGGTGTCGGTAAGAAGACGGCTGAGCGGCTGATTATCGAGATGCGCGACAAGATCGACAGGCCGACTGCCGGGCAGGGCGCGCCCAGGCTATCGGTCGTCGCGTCGCCGAAAAGCGAGGCCGTCGATGCCTTGATGGCCCTTGGCTATAAAGCGAACGAGGTCAATCGCCTGATTGGCAATCTCGATACCGATGATAAGTCGGCCGAAGACATCATCCGTCTCGCGTTGCGGCAATCGGCGCAATAAGTCATGCCAGGGATTGAACACGATCGCATCACGAGTGCTGAGTCACGCACTGAGGATCGCGCGTTTGATCGGGCGATCCGGCCGAAGACTCTTGCGGAATACCGCGGCCAGCCCGCCGTCAATCAGCAGATGGGAATCTTTATCGAGGCCGCGCGGCGCAGAGCCGAAGCGCTGGATCATGTGCTGATCTTCGGTCCACCAGGGCTGGGCAAGACGACGCTGGCACACATCGTTGCGAATGAGATGGGTGTCGGCATTCGCCACACCGCGGGACCGGTACTCGAGCGCCCGGGGGACCTTGCGGCCATCCTGACGAATCTCGAGCCGAATGATGTCCTGTTCGTCGACGAGATTCATCGTCTCAGTCCGGTGGTCGAGGAGGTTCTCTACCCCGCGATGGAGGATTTTCAACTCGATATCATGATCGGCGAAGGACCGGCGGCCCGTTCGATCAAGCTCGACCTGCCACCATTTACCCTTGTCGGGGCAACGACCAGGGCCGGACTGCTGACGTCGCCGTTGCGCGATCGCTTCGGCATCGTGCAGCGGCTCGAGTTTTATTCGATCAACGATTTGCAGGGGATTGCAGAGCGTTCTGCCGGGATCCTGAATCTGCCGATAGAAAAGCAGGGCGCCGGCGAGATCGCAAAACGCGCCCGCGGCACACCGCGCATAGCGAACCGCTTATTGCGCAGGGTCCGGGACTTTGCGGAGGTGGAGGCCGACGGTGTCGTTACAGGCGCTGTCGCAGTCAGCGCGATGGATATGCTGCAGGTGGACCCAAACGGTTTTGACGCAATGGATCGACGCCTGCTGCAGACAATCATCGAGAAGTTCGACGGTGGCCCGGTCGGAGTCGAGAGCCTGTCTGCGGCGGTCGGCGAGGAGCGTGGCACGATCGAGGATGTGCTCGAACCCTACCTGATACAGCAGGGATTCATGATGCGCACGGCGAGGGGCCGTGTGGCGACCAGGAATGCATATCTGCATCTCGGTTTGAAGCCACCGGCCAGCGGGTTGCCGGCAGAGCTACCGTTGTTTGACGAGGACTGAGTAGCGGATGACAGCTGCTGATAACGCCGAGCCGTTCGCCTGGCCGATCCGGGTTTACTACGAGGACACCGATGCTCAGGGTGTCGTCTATTACGCGAACTATTTTCGCTTCATGGAGCGTGCCCGGACCGAGTGGTTGCGCGCGCTGGGCGTGGACCAGCGGGCGCTGTTGAACGATGAGCGGCGCATTTTCGTCGTCACGGAAACGCAGGCGGCGTTCATCGCGCCCGCGAGATTCAACGACGAGGTGATCGTAACCGCTGGTCTCGCCAAGCTGGGACGTGCCACCTTCGATATCGAACAGAACATCTATCTCGGCAAGCTGGACGGCCCGTTGCTGTTGCGCGGCACCGTGAAAGCGGCATTTATTGACGCTGATACGTTACGGCCGAAGCGAGTGCCAGCATCCATTTTTGAGGAAAACACACTATGACGCCTGATATGTCTCCGATCACATTGTTCTTTGAAGCGACCTGGCCCGTACAGGCCGTGATGATCATGCTGGTCATCGCGTCGCTCGTGTCCTGGAGCATTATCTTCACCAAACGCCGGCTGATTCGTCGCACCAAGGCCGCGTCGGACGAGTTCGAGGCAAGTTTCTGGTCAGGTGGCGACCTGAATACCCTGTACCAGAGCGCTACGCGTGAGCGTGGCGGCAGCGTTGGCATGTCGAGTATTTTTGAAGCCGGGTTTCGCGAGTTCAACCGTGCGCTGCAGGCAGGCGGCGTCAATGCCGACAAGGTAGTCGAGGAATGCCGGCGCGCGATGCGGGTAGCGCAGATGCGCGAGGTGGATCGGCTTGAACAGAGTCTTGCCACGCTGGCGACCATCGGCTCGACGAGCCCCTACGTTGGCCTGTTCGGCACGGTTATTGGCATCATGAATTCGTTCCGCGGTCTGGCCGGCGTACAGACGGCGACCATCGCGATGGTGGCGCCCGGCATTTCGGAAGCACTTATCGCCACGGCACTGGGCCTGTTCGCTGCGATCCCGGCTGTTATCGCGTACAACCGCTATGCCGAC
>Ga0224508_10001094_pt1 | contig 24707 bp, 17 predicted proteins | sample SF_Jan12_sed_USG_4_FD_170157 | JGI IMG/M metagenome (GOLD analysis project Ga0224508, IMG submission 170157) | Sediment microbial communities from San Francisco Bay, California, United States - SF_Jan12_sed_USGS_21 | ecosystem: Environmental > Aquatic > Marine > Sediment | place: USA... | reverse complement strand
ATATGTCACAGGCCGATCCCAGCTCCCGTTTCCGCTCACGGTTGAAGACGTGGAGCTCAACCGGCCGCTGATCGTGCATCCGGAGCGCGGCTTGCTGATCGAAATCCAGGCCCGTGTCGAGGAAACCGAACCCGGAAGCGGAGTCGAGCAACGTGTGTACGCGGAGATTCGCTCCAAACAGACCGGCTTCGAGCAAGCCCATTTTTCGGCTCGCTTCGAGCTTGGTGCTGCGACGATGCCGCGCGAACAGACCGGCGAAATCCCAACCAGTGCGCTACCCATCCAACCGAAGGAACATCTCTACGGGTCGGTTCTTTTTCAGGGGCCTCGTTTTCAGCGCATCGACGAGGTCTACGCGCTCGACGCCAAGTGCTGTCGCTTTTCCGCAACTCAAGGCTTCGCGGGCGAGCAGGAGAGTTGGCTCTTGGGTGACCCGTACTTCCGGGACGCGCTCCTCCAAAGTCTGCAGCTTTGCGTCGTTCCCGACCAGTGCCTTCCGGTGCATATCGATCGCTGGGAGATCGCCGAGCCCGCTGCGGCGCGACCTTCGAATCGGCTCTGCAAGGCCGTCATCGAAGGAAAAGAGGACGATACGTACATTGGCACCATATCGTCGGTGAACGCCGAAGGCTTGCCGATTGAGACCATCGGCGGATATCGCGCTCGGACGCTCGTGCGCCGTCTGGAATGGCCCGGCGCCGAAGAGCTCGCGCTCCGTGGTTCGCAACCGGTTGCCGAGCTCGATTCAGTGCCCAGCAACGGCGGTGCGAGGACGCAAATCAACGAGCTTCAATCTTGGGATGGCGGCGTGTTCTACCGCGACGTGCCTGGGTATGGGCCCGAGGGCCAATCTGCGTTCTGCAGCAGGTTTCCGCTGACTGCGCAGGACGCTTCCTCACCCAGTGGCTCTCTCAACCCTTCCATCTACTTCCGTTGGACGGGCAAGTTTCGGGAGATGGGCGTCCTCAACACGGATGGCGTCTACAAAGGACTCTTGGAGATGCTCGGATCCAACGAGGTCATGTCCGCTACGAACGACTGTGAGACGCGCATCCTCAAGGTGCCTCTGCGCAACGACCTCATCGAGGGACGATACTGGATGGAGTGCGTCAACAGGGGCGATGCAAGCCAACTCTGCGAGTGGTGGCGCATTCCCTTCCCGAGCGGCAAGCCTGAGTTGATCGCATGGACGCGGATGCGCACATCCGCAATCAAGGCGGTTCGTCATGGGGTGATCGCCGCCACCGAGTGGCCCGATTTCTTCTACGACTACCTCAAGTCCATGGCAGGTGATCCAATCGAGCCGACCAAGGGGCCCCAGCTCGACTTGGACCTCGGTGCGTGCCTCTTTGCCAAGGCTCCCGGGCCAAAGCCCGGTGTCCCCCTTGCCGAGCAGAGTTTCAGCACGGCACAGGAAGACGCGAACGTCGTTGGCAACATTTACTTCGCGAACTATGCCGTATGGCAAGGCCGTGTAGCCGATCGGTTCTTTCACTCCGTCGCGCCGCACTATTTCGAAGATAGAGGTGCGCGCGGCGAGTTACACCGGCCAGAAACGAACATTAGCCAGCTTCGCGACGCCATGCCATTCGACGAAGTCAACGTCGTGATGCGGCTAGATGAGCTCTACGAGCGCGGCGCACGCCTAAGCTTCGACTTCATGCGTCGCGAGCGCGAGGGAGTCACCAAGCTCGCCGCCGGCCGGAATCTGGTGTCCTGGGCAATGATTGAACGCGGCGCCGCACCAAGGATCCTCGACTGGCCGGACGAGCTGCGCGACGCGATGCTAGGCCGTCTGGATGAGCGAGCGACCGCCCTCAAGAAGTACGCGTAGCGAATCGGCTCGGTCTTCGGGCGCGGCAGCGGGCTGAGGCACGAGCCTGGGCGGTTGGGGAGGCCTTTTCGTAGTGGAAATCCCCGCGATGGAGCAGGCGGCCTGTTTGGTCGGGGTTCGCCACCTTTGCTAGACTACTCGGCGAGGTGGAGGAACCGTCTACGAGTCGCGGGGGCATCGGGCCTTCTGCGGATGCAGAGCTCAAGGCTCTCTTCGAGGTCGACCGCCGTTACCGGAACGTCCACGCGCTTTCCGCCGGCGTTCTGGTCGCGGCGCTCTTGATGGTGTTGTTCGTTCCTGTCGGTTGGTTCTTCATGCGAGAGCACTTCCTGCTCGTCCAAGGTGGACTGACCCTGTGGCTTGCGTCGTTGATAGGGACGTGGGTGTTGATCCGCAAGCGCCCAGAGTGGGCGCTTGAACACAGCGACGACTTGGTGTTTTGGCTCTTCCTTTTCGTCTCGATGTTCAGCGACTTCCAAGTTTGGATCGATACCGGGTACGATTCGCCATATGTGCTGACGCTCATGTTTACCCTCGTCGGGGTTAACTTTTTCATCTCCTGGCCAGCGAAGCGTTCGGCTGCGTTTAGCCTCGCGGTCTACGCGGTATTCATGGTGCCTTTGCTCTTGGGCCTCGTGCCGGTCGGGCATGCTCGCACCGCGTTCCTCTACCAGGCGGTGTTGTTCGGTGTGGCTCTCATCATCGTGGGATTCCAGCGGCATCGCTTCCAGCTCGAATTCCGCGAGTTCAGCTCGCGGATGGAAGCGCAGTCCGCTCGAAAAGACTTGGAACGAGCCTACGAGCAGCTCCAGGAGCTCGACCAGATGAAGTCGGAGTTCTTCGCCAACGTGAGTCACGAGCTGCGAACTCCGCTCACGTTGATCTTGTCACCCGTGGATGCGCTTCTAGAAACGCTCAGGCCCGGAGCGGATCGCGACTCGCTCAAGGTCGTCCGTCGAAACGCTTCGAGGCTCTTGCGCATGATCGACGACTTGCTCGACTTGGCGAAGCTCGAGGGAGGTGGCCTGCGTCTTCGCATCGACCGGGTTGATTTGAGAGACCTGGTCGAGCAGGTCGTGGGCAATGCCCATCCGGCGGCGACCGCCAAGCATATCGAGCTTTCGTTTGCTTCGCATGGAGAGCCCGTCGAGACCTTTGGCGATGCACACCGACTCGAAATCGTTCTCACGAATCTGCTCGGCAACGCGATGAAGTTCACCCCGGCCGGCGGGAAGATCGACGTGCGAATGCGACACCGGCCAAATGGAACGACCGTCGAGATCGCCGACACGGGTCCGGGGATCTCGCAGGAAGAGCAAGCGCAGATCTTCGAGAGGTTCCATCAAGTGGAGCGCTCGGAGCGACGTCACCAGGGTGGCGTGGGCATCGGCCTCGCGCTGGCACTCGAGCTCGCGGAGCTCCACGGTGGCTCGCTTTCCGTGGATAGCGAGCTCGGCAAGGGCGCCACGTTCACGCTCTTCCTCAAGCGCGGACAAGAGCACTTCGACACGGAAGTCGTGGAGCGGCGTCACGGCCAGACGCCGGAGCATCCCGGTCGGCGCAAGGAGGACCGCCTGAGCGAGGCGCCAACTCCTGACGAAGCGGCATCGACGGCGGGGCTCCGGATGAGCGAACCTCCCACGGAACGCGTTCTGCTCGATCGCGGACGAGTCCCGAGAATTCTCGTCGCGGAAGACGAGGATGACCTGCGAGGCTTCATCGTTGGTTTGCTCTCGCGAACCTATACGGTTGACGCCGCCCGAAACGGGTCGGAGGCGCTCGAGCTCCTGAAGAAGCATCGCCCGGACCTCGTGCTCACCGACGTGATGATGCCAGAGGTGAGCGGCCTGGATCTCGCTCGCACGCTCAAGCAGGACCCTTCGCTGAGTAACATCCCCGTAATCCTGCTGACCGCCCGCGGCGAAAACGAAGCCGCGCTCGAAGGCTTCCAGGCGGGCGCCGATGATTTCGTGTCGAAGCCGTTCCACGCCAACGTCCTCCAGGCGCGAATTCGCGCGCATCTGAAAATGCGCAGCTTGAGTCTACAACTTGCCGACCAGGCCCGACTTGCATCCGCAGGAACGCTTGCTGCCGGCCTCGCGCACGAAGTGAAGAATCCCCTCAACGCCGCGTTGAACGCGGTGAAGGTGTTGGAGCACGGCGGTTCATCGAGAGTGTCGAACGAGAAGCTGATGGGCGTGGTGATCGATGCACTCGGGCGAATCGACGGGATTATTTCCGCGCTCGACGCGCACGCGCGCCCGGCGGACGGCGATGACGTGGTTCCCTGCAATGTTCGAAAAGCCGTGGAGGCCACACTCAATCTGCTCGATCATAAGCTCAAGCACGGGGTAGCCGTCCATCAAGCTTACGAGACAACCGGGGAAGTGTTTGCGCCCGCGAGGGCGTTCAATCAAGTCATTCTGAATCTGCTCGATAACTCGATTCGCTCGGATGCGGCGAACATCTGGATCGAGCTTCGTCAAACGGACAAACTGATCTCCGTGGCCGTCGCGGACGATGGCCCAGGGGTTCCGCCCGATGTGGTGCACCGCATCTTCGACCCCTTCTTCACCACCAGAGTGGAAGGCGAAGGGACGGGGCTCGGGCTCCACCTCAGCCGACGAATCGCCCAAGACTGTGGCGGCGAGCTGAGGTACGAACCACGGCCCGGCGGGGGGGCGCGCTTCGTCATGGAGATTCCTGCAATGGATCTAGCGGCCTGATTGCTGGGGCGTCCGCGCCTTGGGCAGAGCTGAAACCGCTTCCCACAGCTTCGGAGCGTGTGATGGTTCACAGATTGGACCACACGGTGGGCGACCTCATCGCACCTGCACAGACGTTCGACCCCTTCTTCGCAGCAAGCGTGCGAGGCGATTCTAGGGGCTTCGGGTTCGAGCGGAAGAATCGCCAAGGGCCGTGGTGTTACGCTAAGCTGAAGGCAGAGGCCCAGGGGAGGGGCGCGCTTCGTGATCAAGATAACCGCCATGGAGCAAGCGGCATGACAGCGCACGTACTATTCGTCGACGACGAAGAGCCGAATCTGATCGTCTTTGAGGCTGTTTGTGGTGATGTATTTCCGGTTTTGACCGCGTCGAGCGCGGCGCAGGGACTCCAGCTCATGGAGGAGCACGAGATTGGAGTCGTCCTCACCGACCAACGGATGCCGGGGATGACGGGGATCGAGCTGCTCGAGAAGGTCGAAGTCGAGTACCCCGATGCGATTCGTCTTTTGATCACGGCCTACTCCGACTTGCAGGCAGCCGAAGATGCGATCAACCGCGGGCATGTGCGTCGCTACATGCGCAAGCCTTGGGAGCCAGAGACTCTGCGCGCCGAGCTTCGCGATGCAATCGACCTCTACTCTCTCAACACACGAGTCCGTGAGCTCGAGCAGCGTTTACTCGAATCGGAGCGCGCCTATTCGTTCAGCGTCGTGGCCGGCGGGCTTGCCGACGAGCTCCGTAGTCCGCTCGGCTGGATTCGTAACAACCTGACCGTCATCGAGACTTCAGTGAAAGCGGCGGCAGCTGCGCTCGCCGATCCGAGCCCGAACATGACGCGCGCGCGCGGTACGCTTGCGCAGGTCGACGCCGCCGTGGGCGATGCGCGCGACGGGGTGAAGCGCATTTTGGAGCTCACCGAAAAGATGGCCCAGGCGCCGGAAGAAGCGGAAATCGAGGTCGTGGACTTGGCGGACGCGGTTCGGGTCGCGCTTCGCAAGGCGGAGAACAGCGGGCTTCGCGGTCGCGCACTCATCGACGTGGCCACCGGCGTCGAGCCCAAGGTCATGGCGACGCGGACCAACATCGTGCACATCGCCCTGAACTTGTTGGCAAACGCGATTCAGCGGGCGGCGTCACGGCCGGGCGGCCAAGGGGTCGTACGGGTCACGACGGCGATGCTTGGCGACGAGGCCGTGCTCGACGTCTCGGATAACGGGCCTCTGCTCTCGGCCGAGCAGATGGAATCCGTGTTCAAGCCCTTTGGCGTCGGCGGACGCTTGCACGGCGCCGGCGTCGGCTTGGCGATTTCAAAGCGCATCGCCGAAGAGCTTGGCGGCCGAATCGAAGTCAGCTCGACCGTCGATCAGGAAATGCTCTTCCGGCTGATCCTACCTAGCGTCCCGAGCGGAACGAGCGGAACATGACCGCAGAAGCGAGGCCGGCCTTGCACGAATTCGGGCTCATCTTCGACGAGAACGCCTGGCCGCTGGCCTATGTCCGGTTTCCCTCAAAGCCGCTGAGCGACGACGGCCTCGAGTATTTCATCGAGCGCTACACGGCAATGGTCGAGCGGCGGATCCCCTTCGCGACCATCCTGGACTCCAGGGGCCTGACGACGGCGATCACGGCCTATCAGCGAAAGCTGTTGACCGATTGGTTCGAGGTGACCGGCGAGCTCGCAGGCGAGTACCACTTCGGGATTGCGGTGCTGATCAACAACGCGCTGATTCGCGGCGCGCTCAAGGCCGTGACCTGGGTAAAACCGGTCCCGGTTCCGATCACGCCGTTTGGCTCGATCGCGGACGCAGCTCCGTGGGTGCGTGAGATCTTCGGCGAACAAAGGATCCCGATCACGCCTGAGATTGAGATGCTGCTCGCGGGACGGAGCTAACAAGCCGGTCGCGGTTGGCGGTCGTTGTCCCGCCTCACCATCTCGGCGCGCGTGCCCGCTACTTTACGGCGTAGCCGGCGGCGCGGACGACGGCTTCGAGATCGGCGGCGGGCACCAAGCCCTCGACCGTCGCCTGGCTGGGGTCGAGGGTGACCATGGCCGAGGTGACGCCATCGGCATCGCGAAGGGCGCGCTCGAGCTTGCGGACGCAGTTGTTGCAGGTGAGGCCTTCGACCTGGAGCGTGACGACGGCAGGACCGGCGGGCGCACGGCGGCGAAGCCAAGCGCTTCGAAGGTCATCGACGACGAAGTAGACAAAGAGGCCGGCGAGCAGCACGGCGGATGCCCAGGCCCACCAGGGTTGGCCGTGTTCGTGGATCAAGCTGCCGAGGGCTTCAAAGGGAATGAACGCGTCGTACACGTAGGCGAGTCCGACGCTGCCGAGGACGACGGTGGCGAGATACACGGCGAGGACGCGGCCCCCAAAGGCCCGCTTCACCGCGCCGATGGTGGCGATGTTGGTGGCCGGGCCGGCCATCAGGAACACGAGGGCGGCGCCCGTGGGCATGCCCTGGGCGATCAGCGCCGCGGCAATGGGCACCGATGCGGTCGCGCACACGTAGAGAGGCAGGGCGATCGCAAGGGCCGCCAGGCCGGAAACCGCAGGGTGAATATTGGACCAACCGGCGATGGCGCCCGGCGGAATCCAAACCGTGATAGCGGCCGATGCCACGACGCCGAAGACGATCCACTTCCAAATGGGCCGGATCACGTCAACCATGTGCTCGAAGAAACCGACGGTGCTCTGCGGCGCCGGCGCTTCTTCGAATCCCTCGATGCCTCGCGCTTCGGTGTGGAGGGATTCGGTGACCGCACCGCCCGCGAGCCCCATCACGAGCGCGCTCAGGCATTTGAAAATCGTGAACGGCCAACCCAGAAACGAAGCGCTCACCAGCAGCGAGTCGACGCCGGTTTGCGGCGTGCTGATGAGAAAGCCGACCGCCGCGCCATCGCTCGCGCCATCCTTTTTGAGGCCGAGCGCTGCGGGAATCACGCCGCAGGAGCACAGGGGCAATGGCACGCCCAGCGCAACGGCCTTGGCAACGCCGCCGGAGCCGCGGAACTGACGCCGCGTGAAGTCGCGTGGCAGCAGGACGTGGAGCGCACCGGCGGCCGCAGCTCCCAAGAGGAGCCAGGGCGAAAGCTGCAGCCATACCTGCCACATCGCGTCGAGCATGGGACAGGTATGCGTCTGCGCCGGCTGCCGCGCAATCCCCGAGAGAAGACTAGAGAGAGACGTCGCCTAGGCTGTTGCCCTGGTACCCAGCTGCTTGCATCCCGCTGATGAGCACGGTCGCTGGGTGCGCCCGGTTGCCGTTCACGTGCTCGCCCGGGCTCAAACCGCCCGCGCGGCCAGCCATGAGCATGACCATGTTCTCGACTGAGTGCGTTTGGTTCTGCGAGCTGGCGTCGTTGAGCTGAAGCCCATGGCCCGCTTCGGCCGTGAAGACGATCACGCTGTTGTCGAGCACGTTGCCGCCCGCCTCTGGGGTGCTGCGCAGCTTGTCGATCAAGTACGCGTAGTGCGAGATGTGCCACTGAAGTAGGCCGGCGGACGGAATCTGACCGCGGTTGTTCGGGTCTCCGTTGTGGCCGACTTCGTGCAGGTCGCCGCCGACTGAAGCCCAGCGCGCCGGTCGCGTGGTTCCCGGCAAGGTCCCGAGTCCATCGGCGATGGGCCGGGCGTTCATGTGCGACTGGAAGGCAGTGATTTGGAGCGATGCTGCGCGCGTGAGGTCGCAGACGAACGCCATGTGGATCAGATCGGCGAAGATCCGGGAGCGCGTGTGCTCGTCGCTGTACCCCGACCCGCCCGTGACCGAGCCGCTGCCGCCGCCCTGATGGTCTCCGCCAATCGGTGGATCGGCGCCCGGGTCGGTTGGTACCGAGCACTGGCCGCCGACATTTGGAGGCAGGGCGTTGATTCGGTTTTCGAGGTCGCGAATCTCATCGAAGTGCCGCTCGAGGCGTTCTTGGTCAGCGCGGCCCAGGTTGTTCACGAGCCTGGCGCGCTTTTCGAGCACCAGGTCGAGGACGCTTCGGCGCGCGCGCATCTCGAAATCGAAACGTGCGGCGTCTTCGTCTCCATTGGGGACGAAGCCCGTGAAGAGCGAACGATAAGCGACCTGAGGGCTGGCCTGCGCCTCGATGCGGGCGCCGCTCCCTCCTCCGGGGCCATATGAAATGTACTGCCGGCCCGCGAAGCTGTAGCCGCTGACGTAGAAGCCCGGCTGCGAGCGAACCACCAAAGACCTGTGGGTCGTCTGGCCGGCGTTCAGCTCGGCGATGACCTGATCCGAAGTGATTCCGTTGCACACGTAGGACGGGGACGTAGAGCGGGTGCCGGACAGCAAGGGGCTGCAGCCGCCGCCGTGGAAATCACGATAGGCGCCAGCCGATGGGACGGCGCTTCCATCTGAGGAGCTCGCGTTGAACGGAATCGCGAGGTTCGAGACCATCGTGAAGTCGTTCTCCATGCCCTGAAGCGGCAGAAGCGGCGTCGTGAGGGCGAAACCTCGGCCGTAACCCGTGTCGGCGATGAAATGTCCGCCCTCGGTGACGCTTTGACCATCGATCCGGCTTTCGTTCTTGGCGTAGTTGTCGCAGCCGAGCGCCTGGCCGGCGAACAGGATCGCATAGCGCGCCGGGGCGCTTTGCGCAGCGCTTTGTCGCGCCGGAAGCATGCACTCGAGCAGCGGCAAAGACACCGCGGCGCCTGCCATGCCTTTTAGAATCGCCCTGCGATTGATCTTCATCGCCATGATTAGAGCCTTTCCTGGGCGCGTCGCGCGAAGCGTTCGGACGCGATGAAGTCGACGATGAAGGCCTTGAAGTCGTGTTGCCCCGACCGAAACGACTCGACCATCTCCTGGAGCAGCTCTTGCTCGTAAGAGCTGGCGGGGCGGCCCAAGGCAAAGGTCAAAAACTGCTGCACGGCGCAGGCATCGACGTAGTCGTTGTCGACCAGCAGCCGGGAGAGCTCCGCCGGCCCTGAGAAGTTGCCGACGTCGACGATCTCGCCCGAACCCTCGATGACGCACTCGGGCAATCCATCGTCGTGCTCGCGGTAGCGGCCGGCCACGTCGTAGTTCTCGAGGCCGAAACCGATCGGGTCGACGAGGCTGTGGCACGAGGCGCAGCTGCTCGATTGGTCGCGGTGCTCGGCGTAGCGTTCGTATTTGCAGACGGCGTCCATCGCGCCTTGCGGCGGTTGGTCGGCGTCGACGTTGGGCGGCGGCCTCGGCACGTTCTCGCACATGAATCGCGTGCGCACGAGAATGCCGCGCTGGGTCGGGCTCGTGTCTTCGAACTTGCTGAAGGCGGCGAGGAGGCTGCCGTGGCCTAGGATGCCCGCGCGTCCCGTGCCTTCGTAGGAGACCCACCCTTCCCCGTCGGGCGGCCGCGGAAGGCCGTAGTGGTCGGCCAGGGAGTCGTCGACGAAGGTTTCATCCATCGTGAAGAGGCGCAGGTAGCTCCCGGGCTCGTCGAGAATCACGCGGTCGATGAGGGCCGAGGTCTCGCGGTTGAACGCGGCAACCAGCTCCGGGCTATGCGGGATCGACCGGTAGCCGAGCCACATCGAATGGAAGCGATGAAGCTGGTTGCGCGCTTTCGGGTCGCCGAGCATGCGGAGGGCTTCGGTACGCCGGCCTTGAGGGCTCTCCAAGCTACCCGCTCCGGCAGCAGCAAAGAGTGCTTCGTCCGGCATGCTCGCCCACAAGAGGTACGACATGCGGCTGGCGATTTCATAGCCGTCTAACTCGAGCAGCCCGGGCGTGTTGCCCGGCGTGCCCTGTTCGACCCGATAGAGAAACTCCGGGTCCTGCAGCGCTGCCGTGACGGCGAGCTGAGCCGCGGTGTAGAAGTCGTTGTCGACGGCTGCGTTGTCTTCGGACGCGAATGCGAGAAGCGGCATGTAGGCGTCGATGTCTTGCGCGGTCACTTCCCTTCGAAGCGCGCGGCTCAGAAACGAATCGAGGAATGCGCGAAAGCATTGCTCGTCGCCACCGCCCGTGGGCGTGCATGGCACGAGCTCAGCACGACGGCCGGCGTCGCCGATCGCGCGCTCGGCTACTTCTTCGGCCAGAGCTTCGAGGGACGTGATGAGCGCCTCGGAGGCCTGCTGAATCGTGTAGTCGTTGTCGAACGGCCGGAACTCGTCCTCATTCAAGAGACGCGCAGCCGGTGCGCTGTCTTCTCCCAAGAGATCGCGGAGCGTGTTGTCGAGCTCGGCTTGGGAGAGACGGCGGGCGCCGCTTTCGACGGCGAGGATGGGATCGACCGCAGGCGGCCCGCTGTCGGTGCTGCGGCCGATTTGGCCTGAACAGGAGACGAGGGAAGCCAGCGCAACGACCCCAGCGACGCGCGAGAACATCTGTTCAATATTTCAGGCGATACAGCCGTCGTCGACGAATTTCACCCGAAAGTATGATCGCGCTGCGATCTTTGGCTTAGAAGCCCTGTAATTTCAGTCAGTTTCCTCGGTGGAGAGTGTCCCTCTTGGGGGGAGGAGGGCTCGGAGGTTCATGGCGGCGGGGGCGGGGGTGCCTCGGAGCCAGGCGACGCCGCCTTTCTTGAAGCGGAGCCAGTGGCCGTCGGCGTTGCCGATGGTGAGGAGGGAGAGGGCGTCGCTCATCCAGGGCTCGTGTCCAACGCAGGCCACGTGCTCTCCTTCGAGCGAGGCGAAGAAGTTCGGATCGGGCGGGCCGGCCAGGCCCTCGGCTGCGATCAAGGGCCCATCGTTGAGAGGGGCGAGGAGCTCGGCCGTCTCCAGCGCGCGCAGCCATGGGCTGTGGTAGACGCGGTCGAACCGAAACCCTGAGCGCGCGAGACTTCGAACGACCAGCTTGAATCGCGCCCGGCCTTTGTGGGTGAGCGCCCGTTCGACATCAGGAAGCTCTTCGCCTCTTTCTTCTGCGATCGCGTGGCGTATTAGGAACAGGTCCATACTTCGTCATTCCTCTTCGAAGCCGGTGAGCTTCAAGCCAGATTGTTTCACGAGCCGTTGCTCGCGTTCGAGGTCTGCGCGCGCGAGCGGATGAGTGTCGAGCCAATGTTCGTTGAACGTGAGATTGAGCTTGTTGCCGTCGGCGCTGAGATGTGGAAGCGAAACGACCTCGGGATCGCGGTTTCGATTGAGGAGCACTGCAAGCCGTAGCATCGCACAAAGACGCATGGCGGTCATGCGAAGCTCGGTCGGAAGCGCCTCGAAATACGATTCGTCGAGCTTCCGGCGATGGCCGCGAACCAGCGCTGCAACCAAGGCCTGCTCGTCGCGCGAGAAACCCGGCAGGTCGGAGGAGTCGACCAAATACGCGCCATGCTTGTGGTGGCCGGTGTAGTTCACCGCCAGGCCAATCTCGTGAAGCTGTGCGGCCCAGGCGAGCGCGTGGACGGCGTCGACCGATTGCAGGTCCCAATCTCGAGCGACCTGGCCGAGCAGGCCGAGCGCCGTGGCTTGGACGCGGTCGGCGTGGCCCTGGTCGATCGAATATCGATTGCAGAGCATGGCAATGGTCCGATCGCGGGGGTCTTCGTCTTGGATGCGGCCGAGCATGTCGTACAGGAGACCCTCGCGAAGCGCCGTGGGGGAAACCCACATCTCCTCGATGCCGAGTTGCTCGAACACGGTGCTCAGGATGGCCACCCCTCCGGCAAGAACCGGCCGACGGTCGGCATCGAGCGCCGGAAGCTCGAGCTTATCGAGCCGGCCCGCGGTGACCATCGCCTGCTCCAGATTCGCAATCCCTTCGGCAGTGATGGTGCCGTGGGCCCAGCCTGCCGCCTCGAGAATCGCGGCAACGGAGCGAATCGTGCCCGAAGCGCCATAGGCTCGATCCCATCCAGCCGTGCGCAGAGGCATCTCGACCGGCTGGAGCTCGAGGCCGGCGGCGAGCTTGGCTTTGCTCATGCGCTTGCGGCTAATCTTTCCGTCGCTGAAGAACTGCTTCGTGAAACCGACGCAGCCCATGTACATGCTGTGCACGGAGACCGGCTCAAAGGAATCCCCGACGATGAACTCGGTGCTCCCGCCACCGATGTCCACTACGATGCGCCGGGCGGGGGCGCCCGCAATTCCGTGCGATACGCCGAGGTAAATTAGACGCGCTTCTTCGCGGCCAGGGATGATCTCGATTTGATGGCCGAGGGCTTCACGGGCCTGGCTCAAAAGCTTGCGGGAGTTGCGGGCCTTGCGAAGCGTGTTGGTTCCGACCGCCCTGACCTGCTCGGCGCCAAAGTCCCGGAGCCGTTGACCAAAGAGCGAGAGGCACTTGAGTGCGCGATCCTGCGACTCGTCGTCGAGCGCGCCGTCGTCCTGGAGGCCCGCAGCCAGCCTCACCGGCTCGCGAATGCGATCGACGATTTGGAGACCTCCGTGATCGACCCGCGCGATCACCATGTGAAAGCTGTTCGACCCTAGGTCTACTGCAGCCAGTGACTCCATTCGCGCCTGGGCCGCACTCTAGCCTAGTTCGCGACGGATGCTGCCGATTTTCGAAGCCATTTAGCGCTCGATGTATCCGATCGCCTCGAGGTGTGCGGCAACGTCTTCGTCGAGCTCGACCGAATCGGCGACAACCGCGTCTTCGTGCGCAAGGGCGCGTTGCTCGAGCAGCGCCCTGGTCGCCATCCGAACCTGATCGGGAGACGATTGCGCGAGGTTCTCGCGCTCGCCGGGATCGAGGTCGACGCGATAGAGCTCGATGGGCGCGAGGCCCCTCGGGTTGTCGCGATTCGCTGTGATGAGCTTGTACTCATCGGTGCCATCGAGCTCGCGAACCGACTCGAGGACGTTTCCCTCGTGGCTTTCTTCGGCGTAGACGACATCGGTGCCTGTGAAGAGGTCGCCGCCCTGCACGCCCTCGGGAACTGGCGCATCGACGAGCTCCAAGACCGTGGGCATCAAGTCGATGCTCTGGACCCAGTGGCGCACGACGGTTCCACCTCGCCGGCTCTGCGGAAGCTTCACCAGCAGGGGCACGCGAACCTGCTCGTCATAGAGCGTCGTTCCATGCCAGAAGCCCCCGTGCTCGTTGAACTCTTCACCGTGGTCGCTCGTCACGATGATTGTGAGCGCATCGTAAAGCCCGCGCTGCTGAAGCGCGTCGAGGAGCTTGCCGAGCTCGCGGTCCCAGTAACTGATCTCGCCGTCGTAGAGCGCAGAGAGCGCAGGGGCCTCGGATGGGTCGGGGTGTTGGTGCGCGGCGCGCGCGTAGCCGCTGCCATCGTAGGGATGGGCAAAGTACGGGTCGTGCGGGTCCATGTAGCCGACGAAGAGGAACCATGGGGCCGCGGCCTGCCGGTCGATCCAGGCGGAGAGGGCCGCGTTGACGGTTTCGGCGTCTTGATACGCCGTGCCGGGAAGCACCTCGCCTTGCATCGCGCGCATCTTTTCGACGCGCTGGCGAATGAACTGCATCAGCAGAAGCTTGGCGCTGGCGTCGTCGGCGCCGAGGACGAACTCCGGCTCGAGGTAGACGTATTCGTCGAAGCCCTGATGGAAGTTGAAGTACGGCGCGACGTTGAAATTGGTCGCGTACCCGGCCGTCGTGTAGCCCGCGGCTTTCAAGGCTTCGGGCATCGTCGTCACCGCGTCGGGGAACGCATCGCTCTTCGACATGACGCCGTGACTCGATGCCAGTCGCCCGCTCAGAATCGACGCAAAGCTCGGGCGCGTCCAACTCGAATTGGCAAACGCCTGGTCGAAACGAATCGCGTCTTCGGCGAGCCGATCGAGACTGGGCGTGCTGCCCGCCTCGTAGCCGTACATCGGCAGGTGATCGGCGCGCAGGGTGTCGACTACGATGAAGAGCACGTTGCCCGCTTGGTCGTCGGCAGCCGCGACATCATCTGAACTGCCGGCGCGCGACATGCGGTCGCTGAGCGCGAGGTTGCCGGCCAGTGCGACCCCGAACACGACCAGCAAGCCGATCGCTGTCGAAGCATGAACCATGCGACCAAACCTGGGGCGCTTGGACAGCTTCCAAAGGCCGCGGGCGATCAGGGCGCTCATGCCCGCGGCAACGAACGCGCAGCCGAGCAGGACCGCCAGACCAATGGCGCTCTTCCAGACGAGCTCTTCATGAAAGAGGTCGCGACGAATCCGAAAGGCGCTGAGCGCAAAGGCGAACATGCCAAAGATCGCGGCAGCGAAGTAGCCGAACGCGTCGTCTTCGTGCAGCGCGTAGCGCTTCATCCAGCGCCCGGTCAGGGCGGTCACGAACCCAAGGCCCGCGCCAAACGCACCGCAAAAAAGCCCGTAGGCAAGCGGGCCATAGAAGAAGACACGCGCACCGGTCGCGCCTGCCGACGAGAGGGCGATGACCAGCGCCTCGCCCAGACCCACCAAGATGCCGCCCATGACGCCTGCGCTGAAACCTACGACGAGGCCACGCAGGGGATGCGGCCAGGCCTCCCGGGGCGCCCGCGCGATGGCCTGACTCACGAGGTCTTCGCGGTTGGGGTCCTCGACGCGGATCTCGGGGTTGTATCCCGACTTCCGCAGGAGGAAGAACACCCCGCCAAACGACGAGACGAACATCTCGCAGGCGAAGCCGAGCGTTGGAATCAGAACCGCAACCGCGAGGGGCAAGCCGACGGCAGGCGAGGTATAGAGCGCTACCGCGGCCGCTTCTCGAAGCCCGATGCCGTTGATCGAAGCGGGAATGAGCGTTGCGAGGATCTGAAGGGACGACGCAAAGAAGACTTCGCCGATGCCGAGCTCGACGCCGAGCGCGCGCGCTGCGCAGACATAAATGAGGTTGTTGAAGGCGTGCGTGCCAACGCCGAGTGCCGCGGCCTGGATCAGCAAACCCGCCTTCCCCCGGTAGGCGCCTACCGCGTCGATGAGGGTTTGAACGCGTGCGCGAATCCCTGCTGGGACGAAACGGACAAAGAACAAAAAGAGCTGCGGCTGCGCGAGGAAGGCGAGGCCGACCACGATGATCGACAGAAAAAGCGCGTTGACGAGGAGCACGCCGTTGGTGCCAATGAACCGCATCCCAAAGATGCTGCCGAGCATGACGACCACACCAAAGGCGAGCTGGCCGAGAATCATCTCGACGCCGATCGTCGCGGTTGCGCGGGCGGTCTTGCCGGTGTGCTTGGCGACGTCGTAGATTCGCCAGCCACCAAAGCCCGTGAAGCCACCCGGCGTGAAGGCGCCCCAGAAGCGGGCGATCATGATGGAGCCGCCAAGGAAGCGCCATTTCGCGAAAATCCCCTGGCCGACGAGCAGACGCTGCCAGCGCACCGTGCTGAACCCGATGGCGATCAGCTGCATGAGCACAGCGGCGGCGACCCAGCTCCACCTCAGGTCGCTCAGGTGTCCGAGAAGCTGCTCCGCACCATCCCGGCGAAGCACCTTTTGAAAGATGAACACCAGCATGCCGACGGAGAACACCAGCTTCAAAACGAAGAAGGCGATTCGTTTTGGATTTGCGCTCACGTCCCCTGCGCCCCGGGTTAACCGGTACACGCTAAAGGGTCAAATTGCCTACGCCGACGAGGGGTTCCGGCGCTTAGTTGCGCGGAGCGGCGACGGTTGGTAGCGACGCCCCATGCGACATCAAGCGGTGACTCGATTTGGGATTTGGGCGCTCTTCTTTGTACTGGCCTGTCAGGGAGGCGAGAAGTCGGCGCCCACGCAGGCTCCTGCGGCGGCCGCACAGGGGGCGAGCCCGGTGAAAGAGGCTAAACCGGCGCCGGCTCCAAGCAAGACCGAAGCATCGACCGGCTTGCCCGACTCGCTCCCAAACGGGCTCCTTCTGTCGTACTCCCAGTTCGAGGTGGTCGACGGCAAAGCGACGGCAAAGCCGGGCCCTGCGCGACTGGACATTCTGACTCGTGAAGCCGGCGAGTGGAAAACCGAAACCCTGGAAGATGCGCAGAGCAACGTCTTCCACAAGGCGATGTTGCTGACACCGCGCGGGCAGGCGCCCGGCATCCTGACCCTCGGCGGGTCGGGCGCTTACGTGAAGCTCTGGCGTCGAGCCAAGGGCAAGCTCCAGCCTAGCGTGCTGTGGCAGGCCAAGTTCGGGGGGAAGTTCAACCGAATGCGCGATGCCGAGGTCGCAAACCTCTATGGCGACGGCATGTCGGCCATCGCGGTTGCAACGCACGACCAGGGCGTGGTCGCCGTCCTTCGGCAGCGCGCGAACAAGTGGAAGGTCGAGCGAATCGACGCGAAGAAGGACACCTTCGTTCACGAGATCGAGATCGGCGATCTCGACAAGGACGGCACGCTCGAGGTCTACGCAACGCCGAGTGAGCCGAACAAGCTAGACGCCGAAGCGCAACACGGCGAGGTGGTGCGGTATGTGCCCAAGGACGGCAAAGGACCCACCATCGTCGCGGACCTCGGGAAGCGGCACGCCAAGGAGATCTACGTCGGCGACGTCGATGGCGACGGAACCGACGAGCTCTACGTGGCGGTCGAGGCATTAACCAAGGGGCGCGGCTCGAGCCTGCAGCTCGTCGAGCCCGTGGAGATCCGCCGCTACGATGCGGACACGGCGCCGGACACCAAAGTGATCATCGCGACGATCCCCGATCGACTCTGCCGGTTCTTGACCGCAGGGGACGTCGACGGAGACGGAAAGAAAGAAATGGTCGCCGCGTCGTTCAGCAAGGGCCTATGGCTGCTACGCCCCGGCAAAGATCCGAAGTCCGAGTGGGGCGTCGAAAGCATCGACCGCGACTCGGGCGGCTTCGAGCACGCCGCCCTGCTGACCGACCTGGACGGAGACGGCAGCGACGAGCTCTACGTCGCCGCCGACGTCCAAGGAGAGCTCCGCCGCTACGTCTGGCTCCGCGGCCGCGCCAAACGCGAAGTCATCCTGAGGCGAGACATCCCCATGTCCCGAATGACCTGGAACATCACCTCCGCCCCCAAAACGATCGTAGCTCCGTAGCCGGACCAACCACACGATCGGAGAACGGCTCGCGACGGGCGTGCTCGGGATTGGGACCCACTCGCCCTCTATTCCTTAAGACGACCCACGGCTAGGCTCGACCCAATCCCTGTGCTGCCCATCCCGAGCCGTTCTCCTATGTAGAAGTCGGCTGACGGAAAGCCGTATTCGGGCCAACCCCTCTCGTCAGCGTTCCACAAGGCGTGGGATGAGCTCTGCGAAGTTGCAGGGGCGGTAGCGGACATCCAACTGGTATCTGAGAATCCCGGTCCAGGCGTCTTTGCAGGCGCCGGTCGAGCCTGGGAGCGCGAAGAGGTAGGTGCCTCTTGCGACGCCGGCGCAGGCGCGCGACTGAATCGTCGACGTGCCGATCTGCTCGTAGCTCAGTGTGCGGAAGAGCTCTCCAAAACCAGGAATCGGCTTCTCCCAAATCGCTTCGAATGCCTCGGGTGTCACGTCGCGGGCGGTCACGCCGGTGCCGCCGGTTGCGAGGACCACCTCGATGTTGGGCTCGTTGACCCAGCGCCGAAGCTGGACCTCGATGCGCTTGCGGTCGTCGGGGACGATCACCTTGTCCATCACTTGATGGCCGGCTTCGAGCGCGCTCTCGACGAGGTAGGCGCCCGACTTGTCGGTCGATTCGGTCCGCGTATCGGAAACCGTCATCACGGCGATGCGCAGCCCTTTGAACGGAATCGATTCGTCGAAGCTCGCTCCCCCCATCCTACGCCCCAATCTCCACGCTGAGGGCGGCGGCCAGCTTCGCACCCTCTCCTGGGTCGAGCTTCCCCGGCGCCCAATCGATCACTAGGCCCTCGCTGACTCCGGGCTTCGGAATGATGTGGAAGTGAACGTGGAACACGGCTTGGTGCGCCATCGGGCCGTTGTTTTGAAGAATGTTGAACTGGTCCGCGCCGGTGACGGCCTTGATGGCGCGGCAAAGCCTAGGCAACACACGCCCAATCGCCGCCGCCGTCTCGTCCGAGAGCTGGTCGACGGTGGCCGCCTCTTCCTTCGGAATCACCAGCGTATGGCCATAGCTCAGGGGGCCGATATCGAGAAACGCAAAGACGAGGTCATCCTCGTACACCTTGTGGCAAGGGATGTCCCCGCGGAGAATCTTGCTGAAGATCGTGTCCGCCATGGGGCGGAGCTTATACCGTCGACGGGCAAGCGACCAGATCAGGGGGCTTTACGGGGGTGACGCTCCGCCTTAGGCTCCGGCCCATGAAGAATCTGACGTCCTTTCTTGTTCTTGCGATGCTCCTCGGCTGCGGCGATGGCGATGGCGTCGGTGGCACCGCTGGCTCGGGCGGAGCTGCTGGCGCAGGCGGCGCGGGCGGCCAGAGCTTCTCCCAGGACCCTCCCCTCGTGATCGGCGGTGATGAACGGCCGGCAGAGGTGGACATTCCCACGAACTACGATCCGACCGTCCCCCATCCGCTGGTCATCGTCCTTCACGGCTTTGGCGCCGATGGACGCGTCGAGACGGGCTACATGCAGCTCTTCAACTTCGTCGACGAAAAGCAGTTCGTGCTCGTTTTCCCCGACGGAACTCTGAACGACCAAGGCGATAGGTTTTGGAATGCCACCGCGGCCTGCTGCGACCCTAGCGATTCAGTGGACGACGTCGGTTACCTGAGCGGGCTCATCGCAGAGGCTCAACAAACGTACAACATCGACCCAAAACGCGTGTATCTGATCGGCCACTCGAACGGCGGGTTCATGTCGTTTCGGATGGCATGCGAAGCGTCCGAGCTCATTACCGCAATCGTGAGCCTCGCGGGCTCCACCTTCGACGACCCAGCTGACTGCGCCCCTGCGACGGTTCCGGTCAGCGTGCTTGCCGTCCACGGAACCGCGGATGCCACCATTCCCTATGACGGCCGGCCAGATCTCTACCCGGGAGCGGTGGAGACCACGGAGCGCTTCGCGTCCGCCGGCGGCTGCGACGTGTTCCTCCCAACCGACGAGGGGTCGGTCGACCTGGTTCCCGCCCTAGACGGCGCGGAAACCGACAAGCTCGCCTACTCGACCGACTGTGATGAGGGCATCGATGCGGCGCTTTGGACGATCAACGACGGCGGTCACATCCCGTTCTTTTCGACCGAGTTTGCCGACATGACGACCGACTGGCTCTTCGGACACAGCCGCTAGGCCGGCATCGACGTCACGCGCGCTTGCTTCGCCCAGAACCGGCGCATCGGCAACGGCATGCGGCCGGATTTCACCTTGCGCGCGGCGTCGAGCCACTGGTCGATGTATGCGCGGTGGTCGCGCCACATTTGATTCGGATCGGCCGAAGGCTGAATGCACTCGTCTTGAAAGCGCTCGCGGTCATCCGCGAACGTGACCCGTCGCCCATGGTAGTTCGCGAGGCAAGCCCGGTGAAGGCGTTCGTGGGCCCACCAGAGCTCTCTCGAGTCGAAGCGCGCGTCCGCTACGGCGCGCGGAGGCAGTAAGTCCGGGTCGAACGGAGCAGGCTTGAACACGCTCAGGCATGGCGAAGAGGTCCCCGTTCCCCAGACCGTCGGCCCCGTTGCATCGAGGCACGCGATGATCGAGCTCGTCGTTTGCGCGGACGTCCGCGTTGGCAGCCAGGACGCATGGGCGCATGGCGACTCGCTGCGCAGCCCCCTCCCCGGCTCCAGCCCTCCGTGATCGCTCAGCGCCAAAATGAAGTCCCGGGCGCTGGGCTCGAGGATGCCGGCGAGCGAACGGACGGTGCAGGCACGACGAATCTGCGCGCCAGCCATCAAAGACATGAAGGGGTCTGAGAACGCGCCGGCAAAGCTGAAGGCATTGGCGGACTTTGCCCAGCCGCGACTTCGCGCGAGCTCGTAGGCACCGGCGTGGACCCGGTCGAAGTCGGTTTCGATGGTGAGCGCATTGGAGATCGTCTGAACCCCTTGGACGCGTTTGGCGGCCCAACACTGTCCTGCGGTCTCGAAGACCCAGGCACTCGAAGGATCCGCCACGATGAACGAGCTGTGGTAGCGGAACGACCGATGTCGGTGTCCCATCGCGCCGCCTTGGGTGAAACGCTCGGTGAGCTCGATGAGTTGCTCGAGGGCATCGTCGGCGGTCCGGCAGGTCGTGAGCGCGACGCGCTGGAAGTCCATCCCGGTGTACCCGGCTTTGGGAACGGGCAAGCGAGTGAACACCGCCTCGTTCCCGATCGCAACGCCATGCTCGTTGACGCCCATTTCGCAGCCCCACATCCACGCAGGCCGGCTCACCAAGAGCCGCGCAGCGCTCGACGTATCGGGCAGGCCCTTGGGCGCGGCGTCCGGAACGGTGCCGTCGTGACATTCGAGAAACTGGGCCTCCGTCGGTTCCCTGTCGCTGTTCTTGGCAAACCAGACCGGCCCGATTTCAGGCACTACGACAACGGAGTCACACACGCTTCACCGTACCACGACGGAATATGAAAAAGGGGCCTGTCCCCTTCATTTGTCGCGGTCGGTGAAGTCGCCGTGGCGGCCTTCGCCCTCTCGGAAGCGGGTGGCGCCGGCGACGGTTTCGCCGCTCTCGATGGTTTCGATGCCGAGCTGGAGCTCGTTCCGCATCGCGTCGGCTTCGGGCATCCCCCATTGCTCGATGGCGGAGCGGCGGTCGCTGCGCATGCAACGCTGCGGGTGTCGCGCAATTTCATTCGCAAGCTCGATCGCGCTGTCGAGCGCCTTTCCGCTGGGTGCGACTCGATTGGCGAGCCCCATCAAAGCGGCCTCTTTGGCGGGCACGGGACGGCCGGTCAGGATCAGGTCCATCGCGCGGCCGTGGCCAATGAGGCGCGGCAAGCGAACAGTGCCGAGGTCGATGAGCGGCACCCCGAATCGGCGACAGAACACGCCAAGCACCCCGTCTTCGGCGACGACGCGCAGGTCGCACCAGAGCGCGAGCTCGAGCCCACCGGCCACCGCGTAGCCTTCGATAGCGGCGATGACCGGCTTTTCGAGGCGCAAGCGGGTCGGGCCCATCGGTCCGTCCGCGTCCGGGGAGAAGTCGCGCTGCTCGCCTGCGGCGACGGCTTTGAGGTCCGCGCCGGCGCAAAAGGTCCCACCGGCGCCCGTTAGCACCGCAACGAGCGCCTGCTCATCCTCCTCGAAGCGCCGAAACGCCGCCGCAAGCGCGCGCGCGGTCGGTACGTCAACCGCGTTGCGCACCTCGGGTCGATCGATCGTCACGACGGCAATGTGATCACGAAGCTCGTATCGAACGCTCAAAGGTCAACTCCGAAGGTGATACTCGGTCGCGTAATAGGTTTCGGTCTTCTTCATGTCGAGGAAGCCGTTGATGTCCTTTGCGACGCGCAACATGTTGGGCACCATCTTGAGCCCCCCACCGAAGAAGCGAGTGGGGTTCAAAAGGTCGCCTCGCGTCCGGCAGGCCTCGAGGACGATCCCGTCGGAGTGCTCAGACCCTTCGAGCAAAGGCTCGCGGATGACGTTGCGCTGGTAATACCACAGCGGATGGATTTGCAGAGAGAGGGGCGTGTGCCCATCGTGCCAGCGCTGGATGAACTCCTCGGTCGGGACCCCCGCCTTTTTGTGAAGCATCGTGAGAAGGATCGGCGACGGCGTCGGCTCGCCGTCACGCCAGGCTTTGTCGTAGTTGACTGGATAGGCCTCTTCGACCTCGTATCCCGAGACCGAGCTCGCGGCGTCTCGCAGCACAGCGGTAAACTGGGACGGGTCGTCCGAGCCGCCGTACACGTTGAAGATCGCGATCGGTTGATCCTTGAATGGAAACAAGCTCAGCTTTGGTGGCGGCGCCTCCGTCACGGTCAGCTGCAGCTTCGAGGGCCCGAGCGCCAAGAGCCGCTGGGCGAGGTCCCGGCGCATGCGCGTTGCCCAGGCCGCGTGGCCCTCCCCGTTGCCACGCAACACGTAGATCCATTTTTTCGCGCTCATCTAGGCGGTTCTAGTCCCCCGCGCGATCCGCGGCAAACGTTTACGCCTTTAGGAGGGTCAGGCTTGGGCTTGAGCCAGGCGCCGTCAACCACTAGCCTCGGCGCCGGAGGATTTATGAATCGCACTTGGCTTATTCTCGTATCGGGGCTCGCAATCTCGGCCTGCAGCGAATCCGGCACGAGCGACACGAATGGCAGCGGCGGAACGGGCGGCGCGGGTGGCGCAGGCGGCAGCGCAGTCGCGTACCCATTGCTCGACTGCGACCCGCTGGTTCCGGAGTTCTGCGGCTACCCGTTTCCATCGAACGTCTACACCATCGAAGACAGCAGCACCGCGAGCGGGCGCCGTGTTTCGTTCGGTGATGAGTTCCTCCGCAACAACGACTCCACGCCCTGGGACTACAGCGACGGCTTCTCGGCCGGCTCGCCAATTCTGACGTACCTGCCGCGTGCGACCGATGCGGCGTTCGGCGGTATCACCGATATCGATCAGTCCCTTTCCGAAACGTCTCCAACGATGCTGCTCGATGCCGAGACCGGCGACCTGATCCCCCACTTCGCCCAGGTCGACACGCAGGCCCTGAAGCCTCCGGGGGCCAAGCCCGAGGAGTCGTCGTCGATGATTCGGCCGGTCGTGCGTCTTCGAGACAACGCCCGCTACATCGTGGCCTTCCGCAACGTGACCGATCCCGAGGGCGCCACGATCGCGCCGTCTGAGACGTTTGCCGCGCTTCGTGACGGAACCGCGAGCGACGATGAGTCCATCGAAGCCCGCAGAGAGCTCTACGAAGACATCTTCGAGAAGATCGAGGCCAAGGGCTGGTCCCGCGACGAGATTCAGATCGCCTGGGACTTCAACACGGCAAGCGACGAAAACAACACGCGCTGGTTGCTTCACATGCGCGACACGGCCTTCGAGCTCATCGGAGAGGACGGCCCGGAATACACGATCACCTCCATCGAGGCGAGCACGGACGACGGGGCGATCGACCCGACCAACATCGCTTTCCGGATTTTCGGAACCTTCAGAGTGCCGCTCTTCATGACCTCGCCCGACGCAGGCTCACTGTTGATCTTGGACGAAAACGAGATGCCCATGATCAACGAGGAAACTCCCTGGGCGGACATCCCTTTCGAAGCCCTAATTCCGCAGAGCGCCTCCGCGGAGAACCCGGCGGCCACCATCGAATACGGGCATGGTCTCTTCGGCGAAAAAGAGCAGATCCAGTCGAGCCACTTCCGCTCGTTCATGAACGAATACAACTACATTTTCTTCGGCACGAACATGCAGGGCATGGCCGACCCCGACGAGACCGCGGTCAGGGAGGCGTTGGCCAGCGGCAAGTTCTCGTCGGTCCAACCGATGTGGGATCGCCTCCACCAGGGCTTCCTCAACCACCTCGTGATGCTGCGTATGATGAAGACTAGCTTCGCGCAAGACCCGATGTTCGGGCAGTACATCGACGCGGACAAGGCCTATTACCATGGCATCAGCCAAGGCGGGATCATGGGTTCGGTCATCTTGGCCACGAGCCCGGACATCGACCGCGGCGCACTGGGCGTGATGGGTCAGCCCTACAGCTTTCTCTTGTTTCGAAGCGTTGACTTCGATCCCTTCTTGCTGATCATCCGCGTTTTCTACAGCGACTACCGGATGAACCAACTTCTCATCGGCATGTCCCAGATGCTCTGGGATCGTGTAGAGCCCAATGGCTACTCCCACCACGTCGTCGAGAACAACCTGCCCGGCGTGAACCCAAAGGAAGTTCTGATGCGCACCGCGATTGGCGACCATCAGGTGACGACCTTCGCGGGCCACGTCTTGGCCAGAACGATGAAGGCGAAGCACCTCACGACCGGTCTGCGTGAGGTCTGGGAGCTCGAACCCGTAACATCGACAGAGAGCGGGAGCTTCTACACCGAGTACGACTTCGACTTGCCTGGCCAGCCCTACTGCAACGTGCCCATGTCGATGTGCCGTGACCCGCATGAGCACCCCCGTCGACGTGAGGCCGCCCGCAAACAGCTCGACGAGTTCCTGCGAAATGGCACCGGCACGAACCACTGTGCCCCCGGCGACGCCGACGAACACCAGGTTACTGCGCTGGGCGTTTGCAGCTACCCTTCGCTGTCGGGATGCGACTTAGACGAAACCGACGCCCAAGACCTGTGCATCCCCGACGAGCTGCCCTAGGCAGTGAGGGTGCATCCAAAAAAGAAAACATGGCTCGCCATCAACGCCGTTGGTGGTGTGGCCGTCCTCGGAAGCTACGTTCACGGGATCATGACCCACCCGGAGACGCGAAATGCGCTCTGGGGCACGATTCCCGAGGAGTTACAGGCGATCTACGGCGTCACGATGTGGCTTGCC
>Ga0224508_10001093_pt1 | contig 24708 bp, 26 predicted proteins | sample SF_Jan12_sed_USG_4_FD_170157 | JGI IMG/M metagenome (GOLD analysis project Ga0224508, IMG submission 170157) | Sediment microbial communities from San Francisco Bay, California, United States - SF_Jan12_sed_USGS_21 | ecosystem: Environmental > Aquatic > Marine > Sediment | place: USA... | reverse complement strand
GGGAGACAATCCGATAGCGACCGGGTGGCGGCAGTTCGCGTTCAAGCGGATCGTTGAGGAACACGGCCAGTACTTCGTTGTGGCGCGCCACGCTCGACAGGTAGGACTGAGCGGCGCGCGTGAAATCGACGAAGTCGCTGATCACGACAACGAGTGAGCCGGGACGCGCCACGCGCCGTAGCGCTGACATCGCCTGCGTCAGTGCGTCGGGATTGGTCGGCTCGGAATCGCGTCTCACCCAATCCGGGTGCTCGGCAAGCTCGTGTACGAATCGCAGTGCTGCGCGACGGCCCAGTCTCGGCTTGAGCTCGCGATGCGTCGTGTCACCGAAGATCAGGCCACCGAGTCGATCGCCGCGATGGTGCGCGGCCCACGACAACAATGCTGCCGCACGACTCGCGTTGACGGACTTGAAGCAGCCCTGCGTCGCAAAATGCATGTTCGAGCGCAGGTCCACAGCTACGAGCACCGGGCGCTCGCGTTCTTCGCGGAACAGCTTGGTGTACGCCGTCGTGCTACGCGCAGTCACCCGCCAATCGATGCTGCGCGGGTCGTCACCTGGCTGGTACGGACGCGACTCGTCGAACTCCATGCCACGACCGCGGAAACGCGAGACGTAGGCGCCCGTCTGCAATGAGTTAACGCGCAACACGTTGAGCGCGATCGCACGCGCCGGACCGGCGAGACGAATCAGGCCAGGCTGGCTGACACTGACCGGCGACGCTCCTTCATGGATGTGGTCAAGACGCACCGCTAGGGCACTCCGACACCATCCAGGACGCCTTTGATCACAGACTCGGCGTCAACACCGTCGGCTTCAGCCTCGAAGCTCAGGACCAGGCGGTGACGCAGGACATCCGGCGCGATGGCCTGGATATCTTCGGGGCCGACGAAATCGCGACCCGCGAGCCATGCATGTGCGCGAGCCGCACGGTCGATACCCATGCTGGCGCGCGGACTGGCACCGTAAAGCACCTGCCCATCGAGTGCGCTGTCCACGCCACCCGGGTTACGGGTCGCAACCACGACATTGACGATGTACTCCTCGAGTTCTTTGGCGAGGTGCAGGTTCAGGATGTCCTGGCGCGCCTCCATGATCGAGGCGCGAGACAGCAGTTCCGGTGGCTGGAATGCATCGCGCTCACCCTGCTTCGCCTCGTCGCGGTTCAGCACGAGAATGCGGCGCTCGTCCTCGACGGTCGGGTAGCCGACCTGGACGTGCAGCAGGAAGCGGTCGAGCTGGGCTTCGGGCAACGGGTAGGTGCCTTCCTGCTCGATCGGGTTCTGCGTCGCCATGACCATGAACAGGTCCTCGAGCGGGTAACTCTTGTCGCCCACCGAGATCTGGCGTTCTTCCATGGCCTCGAGCAACGCGGACTGTACCTTTGCCGGCGCGCGGTTGATCTCGTCGGCCAGAATCAGGTTGTGAAACAGCGGACCCTTGCGGAACTCGAATGTACCTTCCTGCGGCCGGTAGATATCCGTGCCGGTCAGGTCGGCCGGCAACAGGTCGGGCGTGAACTGCAGGCGATGGAAATCGCCCTCGATGCTCTCGGCCAGCACCTTGATGGCTCGCGTCTTGGCAAGACCGGGAGCGCCCTCGACGAGTAGATGGCCATCGCACAGCAACGCGATCAACATGCGGTTGATCAGGTGTGCCTGGCCGATGATCAGCCTGCTGGCGTGAGCCTCGAGTTTCTGGAATTGTTCTGCGACGCTCATTAATAGCTCCGGAGATAAATGCGGCGTGTCATTCTAGTGATGATGCCTGTGCGCGCCAACAGGTCGCGGGCATTTTTACTCATTATTCTGCCTGTTTGAGTAGAATCGACCCCAATTCCGACAACGGCAGGCCGAATACATTGCATTTGTTTGAGCAAAAACCTTATCTCCCCAAGCTTGTAGCAACCTTATTCATTGCCGCCGGCACGCTCGGCGGGTGCAAGGAGGCGACACCCGTTGTACCTGCAAAGGCGCCGCCTGACGCGGCCGAGTCGACTTGCGGCGATCTGGGCGTGGTGCAGGGAATGCTGTCCGGTGCGATCAACGCCACGCTCGACTGGCCCGATGCAGCCCTGCTGTGCGAAAGCATGCCCCGCCCCGATGGCGAAGGTGTGAGAGTTCGATTGTCGGGCGACGTGAGCGGAGAACGCCTCGCGATCATCATTGCCCTGCCCGGCCTGAGTGCCGGTGATACGGGCCAGGACTATGACAGCAACGTCACTGTCTCGGTCGAAGGCAGTGGCCGCTTTTTCAGCACACCGAACCTCGGTACCTGCTGGACAACGGTCGTGACCAACCAGCCACTGGCTGGCAACTCCGGTACGCACAATATCGTCGGCAGCCTGTCTTGCGTCGGGCCGCTCGGCGAACTTAATGGCGACGGCTTCGTCGACATTCGGAACTTCAAATTCAGCGGCATCGCGAACTGGGCGGCGGAATGAGAATTGCACTCACCATTGTCAGCCTCGTGCTGGCCGCATGCGGTCCACAAACGCCGACCAAAACCGGGACGATGCCCGAGCTCGATAGCTACTACGACTTCGGAACACTCGAGGTCATCAACGATGCAGGGGAACAGCTGACCTTTGACGTATACCTCGCCGAAAATTCCGAACAGCAGCGGCGCGGCCTCATGTTCGTCCGCGACATGCCGGAGACCACCGGCATGCTGTTCATCTACGAGCAGATCGACATTCGATCAATCTGGATGAAGAACACCTACATTCCGCTGGACATCGTCTTCGCACGCGCTGACGGCTCGGTGATCAACATCGTCCGCGACGCGACACCGCAGACGCTCAATTCGAATCGCTCGACCGAGCCAGCGCGCTACGTACTCGAACTCAATGGCGGAACGACCCGGCGACTCGCCATCGGTACGAAGAGCCGACTTCTATGGGGGAATGATGAGCAATAACGACAAGCAGAACTGGCAGGTACTCCTTGCCGTTCTCCTGCTGACCGGCGGCATCTCGTTGCTATGGCTGGGCAGTACAACGGTGACGGACGAAGACCTCCGGATACCGATTCGCCACACAGCTCAGATCGCCTTCGTTCTGTATCTCATCGTGCTCGTCGCGCGCCCGTTGCAACAATTGTTGCGGCAGGACTGGACTGCATCATTGCTCAGGAAGCGACGCCTTGTTGGCGTCGCGTTTGCGGCGGTGATGACGACTCACCTGGGGCTGATCGCGTACCGCTTCGGAACACAGCCCGAACTCGAGTACCCGCTCTTCGACCTGCTGTTCGGTGGCACTACCTACGCTGTCTTCTACCTGATGTTGATCACGTCGTTCGACGGGCCAAAGAAAGCGCTTGGACCGCGCAAGTGGAAGATCCTGCATCGCACGGGTCTTGTCCTGGCCGCCTTGATATTCGGCCTGCCTCGCTCGCTCGAGGACCTGACGGACCCCGACTATTTGAAGTTAGGAATCCCGTTCGCCATCGCGCTCGTGATCAGGATTACAGCGTGGCAGCGATCGCGTCGGCGAGGTAGTTGACGTTCCTGGCCGTGATGCCGGCTGTGTTGATACGGCTCGAACCCACCATGTACACGCCGTAGTCGCGCTTCAGGCGATTGACCTGGTCCTCGGTGATGCCGAGGAAGCAGAACATGCCTCTCGCCCTGACCAGATGCGAGAAATCGTGACCCGGTGCTTTCTCTTTAAGCGCCTCGTTTAACAGCACGCGCATCTCGCGCAGGCGGCTGCGCATCTCCGCAAGCTCCACGCGCCAGGCAACTTTCAGGTCCGGATCGTTGAGGATAGTGGCCACGACAACGGCGCCGTGATCGGGCGGCACCGAGTAGATCGTCCGCACGACGTTGTTGACCTGGCTGTAAACCACGTCTTTCGCTTTCTTATCAGCAGCCAGCAGCGACAGGGTGCCGACGCGATCGCGGTACAGGCCGAAGTTCTTCGAACAGGAACTCGAGACGATCATCTCGGGCACCCGATCCGCGAGGTGCCGCACGATAAACGCATCGTCCGCAAGGCTCTGTGCAAAGCCCTGGTAAGCAATATCGACGAACGGCAGCAGCTTGCGCGCTTCGATGACCTCGGCGATCGCCCGCCACTCGTCTTCGCTTGGGTCCAGTCCTGACGGGTTGTGGCAGCAGGCGTGCAGGAGCACGACATCGCCCTCGTCGGCCTTGCGCAAGCCATCGAGCATCGCATCGATCCTGATGACGTGCTTCTCTGTGTCGTAATACGGGTACTTCTCGAGCGTGATGCCCGCCCCGCCGAGCAGCGGGATGTGATTGGCCCACGTGGGATCGCTGACCCAGACCTTCACGTCGGGGTTCGCTCGCAGCAACAGGCTGGCCGCAACACGCAGGCTGCCCGAGCCGCCCGGCGCCTGGATCGTCGCAATGCGTTCCTTGTCACCCGCATCCCCGAAGGTCAGGTCCTGCATCGCCGCGTTGAAAACCGGGTCACCGGCAGTACCGATGTACGCCTTGCTGTCCTGCGTGTCGATGATGCGCTGCTCGGCCTCCTTGACGACATCGAGCACCGGCGTCTCTCCTTCGGCCGTGCGAAACACGCCCACGCCAAGATCTATTTTCTCGGGGCGCGGATCATTCTTGTGCTCGGTAATCAAACCGAGAATGGCATCGGCCGGTGCGGCCTGCAGGGATTCAAACAAGGCGGGTCTCCGTGGGGAGTTCGCATTGTACAAACGAAAACGCCGGCTTGTCAGCCGGCGTTTCGAATGCAACTTTTTTTTGGCGTTTACGCTTTAGGCGCCCACACCGAGCACCAGCCCGCAGCGGCGACCGATTTGCCTGCAAAAATACTGCAGGGACGCCATGCGTCACCGTCATTGCCCTGGATCAGTGCGCAGTTAGCGCAGGTCTGATCAGCAGCCGGATTGTTGCGCGTTGCCGGATCGACCGTCGATGCGTCATGCGTGTATTTCATGGCTTTCGCCATGGGATCGTCTTCTGCGAGCTGCGGCAGATCACCGGCGTGTGCTTCACGACCGGGTTGGACGAAACAGCCGGCAGCCGCGACGGCTGACAGCTGGAGGAATTTGCGACGTGGGATTGTGCTCAACGTAAGTCTCCTTGAAACCAGTGTTGTACCTATTGATGCCGCGCATTCTAACCATGTTTCCTGAACGCTCGCATAACGGCTCATACGCAAGAAATTCAGGAAATCTGAGAACCATTCTCATTACGCGCTGGAACCCGCGCCGCTGCGATATACTGCTTTGCCGAATTGCCGGAATAGCTCCCTATGACAGTCCGCAGTCAGTCAATTGAGGTGATCAGGATGCGCGGCGATTTGCGCGAATCGGCCGCCGATCGCGTCGCCACTGAAGAACCACTCGAGATTCGCCTCGGCTTCGAAGTCGATGGCGAGCGGCATACGCGGAGCATTTCGATCACGATGCGGACACCCGGCGACGACGCAGAGCTCGCTGTTGGTTTCCTGTTCACCGAAGGCATTGTCCGCGCCATCGATGACGTCGCTCTCGTCAAGCCCTGCAACGGCGACAACACGATCCGGGTTGAACTCGAGTCGGGCATCAGCGTCGACCTCGATCGCCTGGAGCGACACTTCTACACGACGTCGAGTTGTGGCGTGTGCGGCAAAGCCTCACTCGACGCTTTGCGCGTGGACGGTGTACAGCCGCCAATTGAAAAGAAGGGGCAATTCTCGCGAGCCGCCATCGTCGGCATCCCGGACCGCCTGCGCGTTGCGCAGCAGGTATTCGAAGAAACCGGTGGCCTGCATGCGGCCGCCGCTTTCGATTCACGTGGTGAACTACTTATCGTGCGCGAGGACGTGGGGCGCCACAATGCGGTCGACAAGATTGTCGGCGCGTTGCTGCAAGAAGGACGGCTTCCCGCCAGCGAATTGGGGCTCATGGTGTCGGGGCGGGCGAGCTTCGAGCTCATGCAGAAAGCGCTCGTTGCCGGCATGCCGCTGCTCGCAGCTGTCAGCGCACCATCCAGTCTTGCAGTCGAGCTTGCGCGAGAGTTCAATGTGACGCTGATAGGGTTTTTGCGCGGCGACAATTTCAATATATACGCCGGTGAGGAACGGATTGCCTGATGACTGACCAGACCCCCGAATCGATCTCCAGGATCGCCCAACGCTTCGACAGCAAACCCGAGATGCTCGTGCAGGTCCTGCAGACCATTGTGCAGACTCATGGCTGGGTGTCAGAGGACACCATCAGGCAACTGGCTCAGGAACTGAACCTCTCACGGGCCGACGTCCACGGCGTGGTCGAGTACTACCACGATTTCCGCACGACGAAGCCCGGCAAACACATCGTAAAAATCTGCCAGGCTGAGGCCTGCCAGGCGATGGGCAGTCGTGCATTAACGCAACACGCCAATACGGCCGTCGACGACGATACGACGATCGAAGCTGTCTACTGCCTCGGCAACTGCGCTTGCGCGCCCGCGGTCATGGTGAACGGCAAGACCATAGGCCGGGTCGACGCGGCACGTTTTGACTCCCTGGTAACAGCCATGCGGGAGGCAGAATAATGAGCGCCATCAAGATTTATGTCCCGCGTGAGACGACTGCCGTTTCCGTCGGTGCCGACGAAGTGGCACTCGAGATTGCGCGTGCAGCGAAAAAGCGCGGCGCGTCTATACAACTCGTCCGCAACGGCTCCTGGGGCGCCTGCTGGCTGGAGCCGCTCGTTGAAGTCGAGGTCGATGGCGCGCGCATCGCCTACAACAACATCACGCCGGAGGATGTACCCGGCCTGTTCGATGCCGGCCTGCTGGAAGGTGGCGACCACGACAAGCGCCTCGGTCCCATCATCGAGGAGAAATACCTGATCACCCAGGATCGCTGGACGTTCTGGCGCTGCGGCCTGATTGAAGCGCTGTCACTTGAAGATTTCGCTCTACACCAGGGTTTCAAGGCACTGCGAAAGGCCTGGGAGATGGGCCCCGATGCGGTCATCGACGCTGTTACCGAATCCGGGCTGCGTGGTCGCGGTGGTGCCGGCTTCCCGGCCGGCATCAAGTGGCGCACGGTGGCCGACGCTGCGGGCGAGCAGAAGTACATCGCCTGCAATGCGGACGAAGGTGACAGCGGTACGTTTTCCGATCGCATGCTCATGGAGGGCGACCCCTTCGGCCTGATCGAAGCCATGGCCATTGCCGGGTTCGCCGTCGGCGCGAGCAAGGGCTACATCTACCTGCGTTCCGAGTATCCGCTGACAAACGTCATTCTGTCGCGAGCGATCGACATGGCACGCGAAGCCGGTTGGCTCGGCGACGACATCCAGGGCAGCGGCTTCGATTTCGACATCGAACTGCACCTCGGCGCCGGCTCCTACGTGTGCGGCGAAGAGACCGCCATGCTCGAGAGTCTTGAAGGCAAGAAAGGCATCGTGCGTTACAAGCCGCCTTTGCCCGCCCATGAGGGCCTGTTCGGCAAACCCACCGTCGTCAACAACGTCGTGACGCTCGCCTCGGTACCCAACATCATCAATATGGGCGGCGAGCGCTATGCCAGCATGGGCGTTAATCGCTCAAAGGGCACGCTCGCCTTTCAACTCGCCGGCAATATCAAGCGCGGCGGCCTGGTCGAGAAGTCATTCGGCATCACGCTGCGCGAACTGATCGAAGAGTACGGCGGCGGCACTGCCTCGGGGCGACCGGTTAAGGCCGTCCAGGTGGGTGGTCCGCTCGGTGCCTACCTGCCCGATTCGCAGCTCGATACGCCACTCGACTACGAAGCCTTCACCGAGATTGGCGCGATGATCGGCCACGGCGGCATCGTCGTCTTTGACGACACAGTCGATATGGCGCTGCAGGCCCGCTTCGCGATGGAATTCTGTGCCATCGAATCCTGCGGCAAGTGCACGCCCTGTCGAATTGGCTCCACCCGCGGCGTGGAGGTGATTGACCGAATGATCAACGATGAGAAACGCGACGAAAATTACGATTTACTCGTCGAACTCTGCGATACCATGGAGGACGCTTCGCTGTGCGCCATGGGCGGCATGACGCCCTACCCGGTCCGCAGCGTATTGAAGCACTTCGCGGAAGATTTCGCGTCGGGGGGCAGGAATGAATAAGACTCGACAAACAGACCTGGGAACGCCGGCCAGCGCGGCCGCGGAGACGATCCAGGTTGAGATCGACGGCCTGCCGGCAACGGTCAAGGCCGGCACGAGCATCCTGCGCGCCGCCCGCGAATCAGGTGTTGATATCCCGAAGCTGTGCGCCACCGACAGCCTGAAACCCTTCGGCTCCTGCCGCATGTGCCTCGTCGAGGTCGAGGGCCGCAAGGGCTACCCCGCATCGTGCACGACGCCCGTCGAGCCCGGGATGAGGATCCGCACGCAGACAGAAACATTGTCGAAGCTCCGCCGCAACGTCATGGAGCTTTATATTTCCGACCACCCGCTGGACTGCCTGACCTGCTCCGCGAATGGCGACTGCGAGCTGCAGGACATGGCCGGGGCCGTCGGCCTGCGCGATGTACGCTACGGTCTCGATGGGGAGAACCACCTCGATGCCGCGGTCGATACCAGCAACCCGTACTTTCAGTACGATCCTTCGAAATGCATCGTCTGTTCACGTTGCGTGCGTGCCTGCGACGAGGTCCAGGGGACGTTCGCCCTGACGATCGAGGGTCGTGGTTTCAACTCCCGGGTGTCCGCCGGCATCAGCGAGGATTTTCTCGACTCCGAGTGCGTTTCCTGCGGTGCCTGCGTGCAGGCCTGCCCGACGGCGACGCTCATGGAAAAGAGCATCGTCGATCACGGCCAGCCCGATCATGCCGTAGTAACCACGTGCGCCTATTGCGGCGTGGGCTGTTCTTTCCAGGTCGAGATGAAAGGCGACCAGGTCGTACGCATGACACCGCACAAGGACGGCGAAGCCAATCACGGACACTCCTGCGTCAAGGGTCGCTTCGCCTGGGGCTACGCCTCGCATCGCGATCGCGTGATGAAGCCGATGATTCGCGAGAACACCTCGGACCCGTGGCGCGAAGTCGAGTGGGACGAAGCCATCCAGTACACGGCCAAGCGCTTCAAGGAAATCCAGGAAAAACACGGCCGCAAGTCGATCGGCGGCATCACCTCGTCACGCTGCACCAACGAAGAAGTGTATGTCGTGCAGAAACTCGTGCGCGCGGCGATGCTCAACAACAACGTCGACACCTGTGCGCGTGTCTGCCACTCGCCGACAGGCTACGGACTCAAGACAACGCTCGGCACGTCGGCCGGTACGCAACCGTTCGACAGCGTCATGGACGCCGACGTCATTGTGGTCATCGGCGCGAACCCGACGGCAGGCCATCCCGTATTTGCCTCGCAGATGAAACGCCGCCTTCGCGAAGGCGCCCAGCTTATCGTTGTGGACCCGCGCGAGATCGGCCTGGTGCGTTCACCGCATATCGAAGCGGCGCATCACCTGAACCTGCTGCCGGGCACCAATGTGCCCATCATTAATGCCCTTGCCCACACCATCGTCGAGGAAGGCCTGGCCGACGAGGAGTACGTGAAGGAACGCTGCGACCTCGAGTCATGGGAATCGTGGAAAGCGATGATCCTGCGGCCGGAGAATTCGCCCGAAGAGGTGGCCAAAGTCTCCGGCGTCGAGGCCGAGACCATTCGTGCAGCCGCGCGTCTTTTTGGCAACGCGAAGAACGGCGCCATCTACTACGGTCTTGGTGTGACTGAGCATAGCCAGGGCTCGACCATGGTCATGGGCATGGCCAACCTCGCCATGGCGACCGGCAATATCGGCCGCTCGGGCGTCGGCGTGAATCCGCTGCGCGGACAGAACAACGTCCAGGGTTCCTGCGACATGGGTTCGTTCCCGCACGAATTGGCCGGCTACCGGCATGTCTCGGGGGAAGAAGTACGCACCCAGTTCGAGCAACACTGGGGCGTCACGATCGACCCGGAACCCGGCTTTCGCATTCCCAACATGTTCGACGCGGCCTGCGCCGGCGAATTCAAGGGTATGTACATCCAGGGCGAAGACGTCGCGCAATCGGATCCCGACACGCACCACGTCGAAGCCGCGCTCTCGAACATGGAGTGCATCGTGGTCCAGGACCTGTTCCTGAACGAGACCGCGAAGTTCGCGCATGTATTCCTGCCGGGTACCTCCTTCCTTGAGAAGAACGGCACGTTCATCAACGCCGAACGCCGCATCAATCGCGTACGCAAGGTCATGGAACCACAACAGGGCAAGGACGAGTGGCTGATCACGCAAGAACTCGCCCAGGCCATGGGGTATCCGATGAACTATGAGAATGCCGCACAGATCATGGACGAAATCGCGGAACTTACGCCGACGTTCAACAATGTCAGTTTCGACTTCCTCGATGAGGTCGGCAGCGTGCAGTGGCCCTGCAATGAAGACGCGCCGATGGGTACGCCGATCATGCACATCGATGCCTTTGTCCGCGGCAAGGGGCTGTTCGTCGAGACCGAATACGTGCCGACCGAGGAACGCACCAATCGCAAGTTCCCATTGTTGCTCACGACAGGCCGCATCCTGTCGCAATACAACGTCGGGGCACAGACGCGGCGCACCGCCAACAACGTCTGGTATAACGAGGACCTGCTCGAAGTGCATCCGTCGGATGCCGAAATGCGTGGCATTCAGGATGGCCAGATGGTCGCGCTGGCGAGTCGCAAGGGTGACATTACGCTACGAGCGAAAATCACGACGCGCGTAAAACCCGGCGTCGTCTACACTACATTCCACAATCCGGAAACCGGCGCGAATGTCGTCACTACCGAGTACGGGGACTGGGCGACCGATTGTCCCGAGTACAAGGTAACGGCGGTGCAGATCGCACCAGCGTCCCATCGTTCGGAATGGCAGGAAGGATTCGCGGCACGCGCGAAGGAGCAGGGTCGCGTTGCAAAAACCAACTAGAAACAGGAGAGCCTGAATATGACACGCCCGATCACGATTTTTGTTGCTGCAATTGCACTGGTATTTAGCACCGCCGCGCTGGCACGAGACTCCATACAGCAACACCCGGTAGCCGACGTACTGACTGATTCCGAATTTGCACCGCAGATCGACGGCGTGACGTATTACTTCGGCGACTCGGCTCACCCGGCGGTCACCAAGGAATTCGGTGAGTTTCGGACCAACAAGAAGACCAATGCCTTCAACAAGTCAGACAAGGAAGCCTGCGACTGGGCATTCCGGTCCGCGATCCTGACGCTGCACCAGCGCGCGCTGACGCTCGGCGCCAATGCCGTGATCAATATTCGGTCGAACTACAAGAACAACATGACGAAGAGTGATACCGAGTACACGTGTGGCGCAGGCAAGTTTGTCGCCGGCGTTGCCCTGATCGGGGACTTCGTAATCGTCGAATAGAACGGTTAGTCGTGGCGCTTGAAGATCAACGACGTGTTGATGCCACCGAACGCGAAGTTGTTGTTCATGACGTACTCGACGTCGAGGTCGCGTCCTGAACCCGTGATGTAGTCCAGTGGCGCGCAGCGCTCGTCCACGGTGTTGAGGTTAACGGTCGGCATGAACCAGCCGTGGTTCATCATCTCGATCGCCACCCACGACTCGAGGGCGCCGCAGGCGCCCAGCGTGTGTCCCGTGTAGCTCTTGAGCGCGCTGATCGGCATCCGTTCGCCGAACACCCCGAACGTCGCCTGCGACTCGGCGATATCGCCGCGATCCGTCGCCGTCCCGTGGGCACAGACATAGCCAACGGCGTCCGGGCTCAGGTCCGCATCTTCGAGCGCCATTTCCATGACGCGCTGCATCGTTGCCGCCGTCGGCTGCGTGACGTGTGCACCATCGGAATTCGTTTCGTAGCCGACGATTTCAGCGTATATTTTCGCGCCACGTGCGAGTGCGCGGTCGCGCCGTTCGAGGATCAACGTACAGGCGCCTTCACCAATGACCAGGCCGTCACGCTCGGCGTCGAAGGGCTGCGGCGTGGTCGTCGGGGAGTCATTGCGAGTGCTCGTCGCGTACAGCGTGTCGAATACGGCTGCCTGGGTCGGGCAAAGCTCTTCGCCACCACCCGCGAGCATGACATCCTGCTTCCCATCCCGAATGAACTCGTACGCGTAGCCGATGCCCTGGCTGCCCGACGCGCAGGCAACAGACGTATTAACTATGCGACCCGTCAGGCCGAAATACACGCCGATATTCACCGCGGCCGTGTGGCCCATCATGCGGATATAGGTCGTTGCCGTGATCCCGTCGAGCGTGTGGTTCAGCAGCATGTTGGCGAAGTCGGAAATCGCGTCAGTGCTGCCTGACGACGATCCATATGCGACGCCGGTCCGGCCCGAGGTCAGGACGTCGTCGCCGAGCAAACCGGCGTCCTGGAGGGCGATCTCGCTCGCCGACGTTGCCATCAGGGAGACTCGTCCCATGCTGCGAGTCTTCTTGCGTGTGAAGTGCTCAGGGGGCTCAAAATGTGAGACCGGCCCACCGAGCCGGGTATTGAGGCCTTCGTACACGTCCCACGCATCCATGTGGATAATACGATTCTTGCCGGCTCGCAACGTCGCCTCGACCTCTTCCCAGGTACTGCCAACCGGTGAGTGGGCGCCGACGCCTGTGACGACTACACGATGCATCAGCACATTCCTCCATTCACAGCCAGGACCTGGCGTGTGATGTAGCCAGCGTCAGGAGAACACAGGAATGCGACGAGTGCGGCCACTTCTTCGGGCTTGCCAATGCGATTTGCCGGGATCATTTCGAGGATTTTATCCATCGGCAGGGACTCTGTCATTTCTGACTCGATCAGTCCCGGTGCCACACAGTTGACCGTGATCTTCCGCTTGGCCAGTTCAACGGCCAGGGCTTTCGTCGCGCCGATGATCCCCGCTTTCGAGGCGCTGTAGTTGGTTTGCCCGCGGTTGCCGACGAGGCCGGAGACCGAGGAAATCGTGACAATACGCCCTGGCTTACGGCGCCGAATCATGGGCATCACGACCGGGTGCAGGACGTTGTAAAGACCGTTGAGGTTGACGTCGATCACCCGCCGCCAGTCATCCTGCGACAACATCGGGAATGCGCCGTCACGCGTGATGCCCGCGTTACAGACCACCCCGTAGTAAGCGCCGTGTTCTTCAATGTCCGCTTCGAGGGCAACGCGTGTGGCCTCCGTGTCAGTGACGTCGAAGCCCAGCAACCTTGCTTTCGCGCCGGCCGCTTCCACGGCCGCGACGGTTTCCTCACCGCCCGCCCGGTTTCCCGAGTAGTGGGCCACGATGTCGAAGCCATCCGCCGCGAGGCGCGCAGCGATGGCCCTGCCGATGCCGGAACTCGATCCGGTCACCAGGACGGTATCTTGCGTATCTCTCACTGGAGTTTGTTTCCCCGTTCCTTTTCAAGTACGGCGAGACGGGCGGTCGCGACAACTGACTCACCATGCAGCACGCTGCATTCGTAGGATCCCATACCGCTTGAATCCCGAATCAGCTCCTCGCATGTGGCTCGATAGGTTTCGCCGATCTCGAAGTGAGTCACCTTCGCCGAGAACTGGCGAGTACCGAGCAGGAAGCCAAGTGGCGGCCCGAAGCCCTCCACCCTGGCGCGCACCCCCGCATGCACCGCCACGCATTGTGCCATGAATTCGACCCCTACGTAGGCCGGGACGCCATTTCCGGGCTCGACAAACGAGTCGTCCGGATTGACGCGCCACACGCAGACGGTCCGTTCTCCTTCGCATTCGACGAGCGCATCGAGCAGCAGCATCGGGTCGCGGTGCATGAGGAACTCCGAGATCGGCATGCCGACGCAATCTTCAATTCTGGCCACTGCGGACATTGCTGCTACACGCCCTTCGCCAGGCGACGTTCGATTTTTTGCAGGAGATCGTCGGGTGCGCCAAGGTACATCTCCTTGGTCTTGGCATCGACAGGCACCTGCACTGTGCGCCCCTTCGTATACAGGACGCCATCGAGGTCGTGAATACGGTAGTCGATGACCATGCGCATCTCCCACTCCCGCATCGCCGCCGTAACGACGAAGTACTGGTCGAGCAACAGGGGGCGCACATAGCGAATGCTGGCATCGACGACAGGCCAGAGGTAGCCGGATTCCAGCATTGCGGCGTAGCTGTAGTCGAGGTCCTCGAGCAGGGTCCGGCGCACTTCCTCGAAGTACTTGAAGTAACGGCCGTGCCAGACGACATTGGCTGAGTCGACGTCGTTAAACGGCACGCGCATCTTCTCGGTCACCGTCAGAAAGCCGGTGAATTCAGTCTTCGGCATTGCTTCCCCAAAAATCGTAGAAGTTGAACCACTGCAGCGGCGCACGTATGACCTGCGCTTCGAGCGCCGTCGCAAACTTCTGTGCGTATTCTTCGTAGGCAGCGTGCCGCCGGCTTCGCTCCGGCGCAATTCTCTCGGCGAACTCTTCGACACCTATGTGGTAACCGCCTTTCAGCTGGAAGCAGTGTAGCAGGTAAACCCGGCACTGCAGCAGCGACGCGAGCACATACGGACCGATCGGAAAGCGCGCCGTCGCGCCCATAAACTGGGGTTCGCAAACCCGGCCGCTGTCACTCACCGGGACGCGATCGCCGGCGATTACGACCCACTCACCTCGCTCCACTCTCTGGCGCAGGTTCAGCGCCAGGTCGAAATCGATGTCGGTTACGCGGATCAGGTTGACGCGCCGGTCGGGGACTTTCTCCTCGAGCAGCCTGGCAAAATTCCTGGCGTGCTGGTCGTGCATCAGGACGTTGATCGTCACCTCAGGGTGATCATCGGCGATAATTTGCGAGTACTCGATGTTGCCGAAGTGTTCCCCGACCAGCAGGCAGCCCTCGTGTGCCGGCTTTTGCTCGAATAGCAGTTCGTCGACTTCCGGGTCCATCTGGATCGGCGCCCGCACACCGACGGCTGAGAGGTACTTGTCCAGTGTTGCCTGGCCGAACGCGTAGAACTGGCGAAACGAGAGCCACCACAATGGCGCCCGGCTTAGTGACTCCGGGTAACGCTCGCGAATACGCCGCAGGTAGTCGCGAGACGCGCGCCGCGCCGGACCGCGCCGCACGTAGAAATAGCTGATCACGAAGAACAGCATGAAGTTGAACAGCGGCCGACCGGCGAAGTTGTAGGCCCAGACCATGAAGCGCATCCCGCGCAACGCCCCTGCTTCACCTGTGCTGGCCCAGTGACGGTTCAATCTGGCGTCCTTCCGGGAACCAGCTTGCGGCCCAGCAACAACGGCAGGCGCAGCACCATGCCAAACAGTAAACGCGTGTGCATCCAGGAAATATCGACGTTGTCCCGGACGTAGCGGAAGTGCGACTTGCCATCGCTCGGGTAGGACACGTGCACGGGAACACTGCGCAATGGAATGCCGGCCCAGATGGCTCGGACGAGGATTTCGCAGTCGAACGCCATGTTCCTGCCAAAGCTCACCTTTTCCAGCATCGCATTGATCGCGGCCAGCGGATAAACGCGAAAACCGCACATGGCGTCGCGAATACTCATGCTCAGCGACTCAAGCCGCGCAAACCAGAGCGTGATGTAACGCGCGTAATAACGGAACTTGAATACGCTGTTGTCGAAGACGGGTACACCGCATACCAGGGCGCGCGGATCTTCATCCGCAGCGGCGACGATGTCCGGGATGCCGGCGCTGTCGTGCTGCCCATCGGCGTCGATTTGCAGGGCGTGCGTGTAGCCGGCGGCTTGTGCGGCAAGGAGGCCGCTGATTACCGCAGCACCCTTGCCCTGGTTCTGCTCGTGCCGAATGAGTGTCGTGTCGGCTGGTGAACTCTCCAGCAACGCTTCAAGTTCGGTCACTGAGGCCGCGGGACTGGCATCATCAACCACGATGATTGGCAGGCCCGCCTGCGCGAGTTCAGGCAGGAAGGGTGCGAATTGCTCGAAGTGGTCGTAGTGCGGCACCACGATGCAGGTCTTCATTCCGTCGGTCCCGAGAATCCCAGTCGGCCCTGCGAGTACGTTTTCCCGTCACCCGAGAATTCGAAGCGGGTCTCGTTCGGGCCCGTGCGGGTCAGCGCAAGCTCCACTGTGGCCGGTGGCGTCACGACGTTCTTGAATTTCAAGCGGCGAATATCGCAGGGGACGCCCGTGAGCCCGAAGTGCTCACGACTGATCTCGACAGCCCAGTGCAGCTGCACGACCCCCGGCAACACGGGAATCCCGGGGAAATGTCCGCGAAAGCAATCGAGATCCTCACTGATCTCGAGGCTCATTGTCAGACTGTCGCCCTGCGTGTCGCGAGAAATCCGGGTCGGCAATTTCAAGGGGTTTCGTTCCTCTTGCTGCGGCGGTAGTAGCCCCGGTAAACGTATTCCACCCCGAACAACAGGGCAACGAGGCAGTACGAAAGGAAGCCGTTGTACAAGGTCCAGACTTCAAGTGTCAATGTCGACGTCCAGATTGAGACCAGGCCGTTGATGACAAAGAACCCCGCCCAGATCGCCGTCAGCCAGTACAGATACGGGGGAGCGTGCTCGTCGAGCTCCATCTTGCGGGCTTTCATGAGCCTGAGCAGCATCGAATTCCCTTGCCGCAGGGAATTGAGGAACACACCGCACATCGTGAAGCTGACGACCGCCGGGTAGTACAGGAGCATGGTCTGACTGCCAGACACCGTGGCCGTAACGGCATAGGCGACGTAGACCAGCAAGACGGGAATCAGGACTGGCCGTTCCTCGGGCATCAACACTCCGAAGCGCAGGCCGAGAACGGCCAGCAGCACGATGCCGAAGAAGCTCGGCGGTAGGTGCTTGAGGCCCAGCAGGATGATGAATGGATAGGCTGCAATGCACATCACGAATAATGTGCGAATAACTATGGAGCGGGTCACAGATCCGCTAGCGCGTCCAATACGTCCCCAATTGTACGAACTTCCCTGAACGCTTCCGGCGCGATCTTCTTGCCGGTCACTTCCTTGAGCTGAACCAGCAGGTCAACAGCATCGATGCTGTCGATCTCCAGTTCTTCGTAGAGATTTGCGTCCATGGTAACGGCCGCGGCCTCCACATCGAATTGCTCGACGAGGATGTCGCGGATCTTTGCAAAGAGGCTGTCCTTGTTCATTGCGGCATTTTAGTGGACTGCTTCATAAATTCATACACCGGAAAACGCCATGTCATCCAGCTCTGACCGGATCAGGTCCAGCAATGCATCGTTCAGGTCGTGCCTGTAGTTGCGGGGGTTGTCTTCGCCGACCACCAGTTCGCTGACCGGGCGCGGTGCCAGGATACGAACCGTGATCATTGGCCGCTTACGCGGCACGTGGAACCAGGGCTGCTGCTTGGACAGAATCCGGGGCTGGCAGCTGATGGCGACCGGCAGGACATCCACATCGGTACGTGCAGCGACCGTCGCGGCACCCGGCTTGAATTCAATCGCCTCATTATGTCGTGTCCGGGTCCCTTCCGGGAACAACAGCAGCGTCTTCCCGCGGCCGAGATATTCCGTACAGCTCTGGATCAACTCCGCAGGCTCGCTGTTGGAAATGTAGTCAGCCGCCTTGACCACAGCGCGCATGAAAGGATTCTGCATGACGGCCTCCTTGATCACGCAGTTTGCCTGGGGAAACAGCGAGATCAGGATGACAACGTCAATCAGTGTCGGATGGTTGGCGATGATGAGCTGCCTGCGCTGGTCGTCGATGTGCTCACGTCCTTCGACCCGGTAGTCGAAGAGCCGCTGGACATGCATGAACCAGACGAACAGGCCGAAGCCCTTGCCGATCAGCGCCCGCGCGGCAACCCGTCGCGCGGAGCGGTCGCGGATGAAGACGAACATCGGCGGAATCACAAACAGCCCGAACAACAGGCCGCCAATACCGAATACAGCGAAGCTCAGAGCGGTGCTAAAGAGGCGCTGCACGTATTCGAAATACCATCCCATTCGCGTATTGTAGCGGAATGTTCCACACGCTCATCGAATTGCCCAAGGCATGCCTTGCGATCGCCGAGATCGGCACCGCGACACGCACTGCGTCGCGGGCCGCGTGCGCGCAGTTGATCGACGAGCTGTCGCGCCGGGAACCAGGCAGGCCGCTCTCTGTCAGCAAATCGCACAGCGGGCACTGGGTTGCCGTCGGTGTGTCATCGGTTGCCACCATCGGCGTGGATATAGAGGTCGCGGGACCCAGGCTGCGCCTGGCCGAGATGGCCGAGTGGCTCGAGCTCGATGCGGCGAATGAGTCGGAATTCTTCGCTCACTGGACGTTGCGAGAGTCGCTCGCAAAAAGTCGTGGCGGCAGCGTTCTCGAATCCCATGCTGTTGAAAGCGAATTGCGGGCAGCCGCTCGCCAGCCCGGGGATGTTATCGACGTCAATGGCTACTCAGCCCTGTGCGGACAGGTCGAAGGCGGCATATACTACTCACTTGTACTAAAACATCCGGCAAGACACGAAACTATCCTTTGCGCCTGAGCATTACCCACTATTCAGCCACCTCTGCCGCCGGCACGGGTCTCGCCGCATTGCGCGAGTCGCTTGCGACGCGGCAATCAGGCCTGCGCCGCAATGACTTCCCCGACTGTGATCTCGATACCTGGATTGGCCGGGTTCCCGGCGTCGAAGACGTCGTACTCCCGGCCGGTCTCGAGCACCTCCAGAGTCGTAACAACCAGTTAGCCTGGCTTGGTCTGCAGCAGGACAGTACGCTCGATGCCATCGCTGCGCTGGCGGAGCGCCTGGGCCCGAGCCGCATCGGTGTGGTGATGGGCACGAGCACGTCGAGCATCGGGCGCACCGAAGAAGCGTATACGCAACTCGAGGCATCCGGCCGGATGAAGCCCGAGTACCGGCAGCCCGAGGTGCATAACCTGCATTCGCCGGGCATTTTCGTGGCGGCCGTGACCGGTATCACGGGACCGTCTCTGACGATCAGCACCGCCTGTTCCTCGAGCGCCAAGGTTTTCGCGACTGCGACGCGGTGGATTAAGCACGGCCTCGTCGACGCCGCTCTCGTCGGTGGTGTCGACAGCCTCTGCCTGAGCGTTCTCTATGGTTTCAATTCACTCGAGCTGGTGTCCAGCGAGCAGTGCCGGCCCTTCGACCGCGACCGCGGTGGCATCAACATCGGCGAGGCAGCCGGCTACGCCATCCTGACGCGACGGGACCTTGCCCCGGATGCAGAGCTGTTGCTGGCCGGTTACGGCGAAAGCTCTGACGCCTACCACATGTCGCATCCCCACCCGGAAGGCAAAGGCGCAATCTACTCGATGAGCCGGGCACTCGAACGCGCGGCGATGGCACCGGGCGAGGTTGGCTACGTGAACCTGCACGGCACGGCGAGCAAGGCCAACGACAAGGTCGAAACCTATGCGCTCGCGGAACGCTTCACGGACACTACGCTGGTCAGCTCGACCAAGGCCTGGACCGGACACACGCTCGGCGCAGCCGGTATTCTCGAATCGGTCATCGCCATCGATACGCTCGAAACGGGGCTTCTGCCCGGCACGCTCAACTGCGAACACACCGACCCCGAATTTCGCTTCCCGGTCATGACCGACAACGTCGAGAAGACGATTGATTGTTCGATGACCAACTCCTTCGGCTTCGGCGGTAACAACGCCTCGCTCGTGTTCAGGAGGCGTGATGACTGAGTTGCAACTCATCGGCCTTGGCACGTGGAGCCCGAAGCACGGCAACTGGGCCGAATTTTGCACTGGCGTGACGACGGGCGACTGGCGTGATGACGTCATGCTGCAACCCGATCTCATTCCGCCGCGCGAACGCCGGCGCGCACCACAACTCGTGAAGATGGCCATCGAGGTTATGGACCAGGCCTGCAAGATAGCGGACCTCGCGCCGGACGACGTCGCTATCGTCTTCTCGTCAGTCATGGGCGATTTGCAGATCACGGATTACATGTGCACCGCGCTGGCGCAAACGCCGAAGCTCGTGTCCCCGACGAAGTTCCACAATTCCGTGCACAACGCGGCACCTGGCTACTGGTCCATCACGACCGGCGCGTTCTGTCCCGCGAGTGCCGTGTCGGCCTATGAGTTCACATCGACGATGGCCCTGCTCGAAGCAAGCGTCCAGGCCGTCGAGGAACAGACGCCGGTCCTGTGCGTCACCCAGGAAATCGCGGCCCCGCTGGCACTGATGGACACCTGCCCATCCGAAGTACCGTTTTCCGCCGCGTTCCTGCTGGCGCCCGCGGGCTACAGCGACGCCCCATTGGCAACGCTGCGCTTCGCTGTCGAGCCCGGAGAAGCCGAATGGCCGGCTCTTGAAGAGGGATTTGCCGAATTTGCGAGCAACATGAGCGCTCGTCTCCTGCCCTTGCTCGCGTCACTTGCACGCGGGGACGACGCCAACCTGAGCTTTCCCGTAAACGCCGCTACGAGAATTGTGATCAGCGCTTCTTTAGACGGCAGTTAACCTTGAAACTCGGAAAGTCCTGGATGTAGGCATGGGCCTTTGAGGCCGCCCGCCCGACGTTACCGTTACCCGAGCCGCCCGGTGGCGGCAGGCGCATCCACTCACCGTTCTTCCTGACGCCATCGACCTGGTAAGTCGGTCGCACTGACCAGCGATAGACCTCACAGGCATCGAGTGGCGTCCCGACCATGTGTTCCTGGCCACGAAACTGTTTCGCCGTGTAGACCGGCCTGAACGCACTGTAGACCTCGAGATCCCAGGTGATGGTGGACGTATCGATATTGGCGGCCCATTCGCCGTAGGAATCACCGCCGAGCAGGTCAAGGCTCCAGGCGAGCGTCGGATTCAGGGTCTTGCTCTCATTCTGCCAGTCCTTCTTCCTGGCAGGCTTCATCGAGTCGGTCTGGACGGGTTTGAGATCGTGATTGAGCGCCACACGTTCGTACAGTTCGGCGGAGATTTCGCGCCCGATGTAGTGCCGTGCAAAGCTGCGGTACTCGCGCCAAAGCTGCGTGTCATCGTCGGCCCAGTTAGACAGCGTATCCTGGTCCTGGTACTTGACCTCCTTGCGATACAGGATTGTGCCGTCGACGGCGTTATCGAGGCGCATCGACGCCGTCGTCGTGATGATGGCGATATTCTTCTGCACGTTGATCGAAAGATCCGTCAGGGCCACGAACAGGACGGCCTCCGTATCTTCGGGGATCGGCGTAGTCAGTGCGAGAATCTTCGGCTCAAGCGTCGATACATTCTTGAGACCCCAGAACACATCATTCGCGAGCGCGTCATTCGACAGCGGTTGATCGACAGATGACTTGAGGTCGTGCACCAGGCGATCGCGGAATTCCTGGAGTTCGCGTTTAGTCTTGCCCGAAATCGCCCCGGCGATCATGCCGAGCTCGCGGAGAATCGGGATCGGGATACCGATTGGCACGCCACCGACTTCGACCGGGATCGTGCCGATTTTTGCGCCCTCCGCCATTCCGCCGAAAAAGCCCGGTGTCTTGTTCCGATAGGTTCCTGTAACGGCCTCGTTGTTGCCACCCTCGGTCGCGAGAATAACGATTTTCGATACGGAGCCCCGCAGCTCCTCTGACATGTGGGTCGCCGAAAGCTGCACGTCGGGCACGGAGGGCGCGTTGGGCTGCTGGGCAAACACACACACGGGCGCCATGATTACAGGCGTAATGCAGGCGATCAGCAGGGCTATTGAGCGTTGTAGTCTCATTCGTCTAACACCCCTCTTTCGAGAGCGCGGCCTGACATCCTTACATCCGGGCCCGGGTGCCCGCAAGCGCCACCAGGTAACTGCAGGCTGATCCCGCCGCCACGGTCAGCCCGAGGAACTTGAGCACGGGAATGCTCGACCCGGCCAGGATGCCGAACGCCAGCGTTGTGGAGACGGCGCAGGCAAGCACGGCCTTGTTGGTCGCAGCCCTTTCGTCGGCGGACTCGGTTCTGCCGAGAAACAGCGAGTAATCCAGTCCGAGACCAAGAACGAGCAGCAAGGCGACCAGGTGAATGACCGTCAGCTGGCTATGCACGGCTACTACGACGGCGATGGTCATGACCAGACCGGCACTGACTGACAACGCTATCCAGAGAACCTGGGACAGCTGCCGGCGTTGTTGCCAAAGCAAGGCGATGATGATCAGTGCCGCGAATGCGACCGTCGTCAGTGCGCCGTTGCGATAGTCGCGCATTAATGCCACGGATGATTCGTGCAGGTCCAGCATGGCGATGTCATCGCCCCAGGTCTCGATGCGTTGCCGCAGGGCTTCTGCCTGCGGATTGCGTAAGGACAGCAGCGACACCCAGGTATCGCCCGCGAGCACGAGCTTGGAGTCGCGCCACGATTGCAACGGCGTATTGCGGAAATCATCGGCTGTCAGCGGCGTGAGAAATCTGGCCCGCTCGGCTCCTTCGAGAAACGCGTCGAATGCATCGGCACGGAACGGGGTCCCGACGAGCGCGTTGTCCAGGTTGCCACGAAGCACTGCCCTGTCGGGTATGGCCTCCTGCCGGGCCGCCTGCGTCGCGCCCTGTGGCAGCACCTGCGTCAGTGACTGCCAGGCATCGAGCAGACCGTCCTGCTCCGCCGTCGTGAGCAGCGCGTCGACTTCTTCGCCGCGGCTCAGCAGCGCATCGAGCGACGGGGCATGCAGGAAGAGCTGGTAGCGCATGTCCGGGGTCCCAGCCGCAGAGCGCAGTCGATTATCGTCGGCGACGCGCTCTGCCGGGACCGGGCTCAGGCTGGTGAGGCGATCATCCCAGAGCCCCTCGATCGTCACCTGGTTGATCGCGACAAGCGCGATACCTGCCAACCCGACGGCCGGAAGAAACCTGAGCGACCGGGGCGCCACACCCGATGTTGCAGCCGCGTCACCTCGGCCTCCCGACACGAAGTGCGGCACCCAGGTCCGCGTAACCAGTACCGCGGTGGCGATTCCCACGGCCGTGAACACACCGAGCTGCGCGAGACCGGCGGAACCGGAAAATGCCAGCGCAATGTAAGCGACGATCGTGCTGATAGCGCCGAGTCTCATCGTGGGCCAGATGCGGCCAATCGCCGTCCGGCCGTCAGACCGCTCTGCATGGCTGAACAAGTGCAACGGATAGTCGATGGCAACGCCCATAAGCGTGAAACCGAAGGCGAGCGTGACACCGTGAACGTTGCTGAACAATAGCGCCACAGCGGCTAGACCAACCAGGAACCCCATGCCGATCGGTGCGGCTGCAAGCAACAGGTAGGCCGGCTTGCGATAGAACGCGAACAGCACCAGCAACAATGCAGCGGTCGCCAGGATGCTCCGCTTCTGAGCTTCGGCACGGATCGTTTCCTGTAGCTCGACGGCAAAAGGACCAGCACCGGTCATCTCGAGCCGCAGCGCGTCGTGACCATCGATGGACGCAAGCGCATCGCGTACGGCCTCGACCGCGGCAGTCTGCCCGGCGATGTCCACAGCCGTTGCCCGGGTCTCCGCCATAAGCACCGCACTGCCGTCACCGGCGAACCACATATCGCCATGCATCTCGACCGGCGCCAGGCGCTGTGCGATGTCGAGAGTTGCGAGGTACGGATCTCGTGCAATCAGGTCCAGCAGCGTGGCGCCACCGCCGAGCGCGAGATCCTGCAGGCGTGCCTGGATGGCATCCGACAGGGCTTCGGCGCCATAGTCGATGTCCTGCATCAACAGGTAGTAACTGGCGATGGGCTCGGGCGGTCCAGCCGAATCTTCGGCGACCTCGCCGTTCATCACCGCGGTGAACGCCGGATGATCGGACAGCGCAATCTGCATTGCCTCGCTGGCGTCGGCCAGCGCCTCTTCGTCGGCCCCGCCAATACCGATAACAAGCAGGCGCGATCCCGGTCCGCTTTGAAACTGTTGTAGCAACACACGATGTTGCAGATCCGGCGTCGCCGGGAAGAACGCACTGATATCAAAGCTCAGGTGCAGGCGCGTGGCGAGAATGCCGACGGCCACGATGCCGAGCAGGAGCCACGGCAAGGACTTTCGCATGGGCGAGCCCGTGTTCATTGCTCCGTGGGATCCGGCAGCAGCTCCATCTGGTGCCACTCACCATTGCCCAGGTCGAAACGAATGCCCGTGACAGCATCGCCACCGCCCGTGACTGTCAGCGCGGTAAGTTGTCTGGCGACCCGCTTCGAGCGAGGCGTCAAACGCATCGACCAGTCCGACTCGGTCCCCGACAGTTCATGAACAAACACCTTCCCGATACGTTCGGTATCCCCGGCCAGGATCGCCTCGATACCGCCAAGCATGACCTTCAGGGAGCGGCTCTTACGGATGGGCAGGACCTGCGTCTCCCCGTCTCGTTCTATTTCGACGTGGTCGCTGCGCACGTGAAACGCCTCTGCAAAAGGTGTTTCGATGACTTTGCGCAGTTCCCCGTCTTCGAGATATTCGAGATATCCCGTAAGCCTCAGTGGCTCCTCGAACAACGCGTTATGCCGTTCCTCTTGAAAGCCGACTCGCGCGGGTGGCGTAACCATGGCGCGCTCCAGGATCGACTCGAGCTCAAGGGCCGCTGCATTGGCCGACAGCAACAAGGTAGTCGCAGTGAATAGCAGGCGTCGCATTGTCAGTGTGCCGTGGACGCGCGAAGCCGCTTGAACATCGCGTGTACGGCGCTGACCGCGATCTTGCCCGTCTCCTGGCGCGGCAGCATGTCGACCTTGTACATCGGCCGCGGCAGGAACACGGGCTCCACGCTGTCTTTGAGCTCGCTCAGGATATCGGCGACCTCGATGCCCGGAGCGACGACCAGCGCAGCGAGGCGATCGGGCCGATCGTCGCGCGCAAAGACGACACCATCGATGACGCCGGGCAACTCGCGCAGCCGATAATTG
>Ga0224508_10001092_pt1 | contig 24713 bp, 23 predicted proteins | sample SF_Jan12_sed_USG_4_FD_170157 | JGI IMG/M metagenome (GOLD analysis project Ga0224508, IMG submission 170157) | Sediment microbial communities from San Francisco Bay, California, United States - SF_Jan12_sed_USGS_21 | ecosystem: Environmental > Aquatic > Marine > Sediment | place: USA... | reverse complement strand
TTTGATTTTGTATAGCGCCGCTACTGATAAGCAAGCTCCACCTCCCGATGCTGGGAAATTCATTCGTTTAGGAATTGTTGCAATAATTGTAGTTGCAATTATTGTTATTGCTGGAAATCAGGCAGTTATACTTTCAATGAATTTTACTGAATTTGGCGATCAATTTACCAAGCCTCTATACTACTCTCTTGTATCAACTTTAATTCTTTCAGCTATTGCACTTGTACGGATAAATATTATATCGAGATCATCAATTTTTTGGTATGCAATAAAAACTGGTATTGGTTTCATTGCTCAAGGACCACAACAATCGATATCAAATAGTATTCCAAGCTTTAAAGATTTCAAACTAAGTACACCTCAATTTGTAATATGGCAGATCACCAAAATTTTGCTGTTTGGCGCATTTTTTGTAAATACAATGTTTGGATTTGCAGCAGTATCTTTCCTAGATGGAAATTCTTTAGGCATTGAAAACCTGCCAACATTATTCTCTTTACCATTTGTTACTCCAGATACTAATCCTAGCTATGCGGTAAACCAAGTCGTTCCAATGATTCCAGCATTGATAATTCTAATTCCTTCTATATTAGCGGCAATTGGTCTTCGCTTGGTATTGTATGTTGGAATTCATAGAATAATAGAGGTTGTTACTTCATTTATACAAGATTCTAATGATGGAAAACCTAGATATCTGAATTATGTTTCCACTATCGAATCTATTTTAGGAATTGGAATTATTTGGGTTGGATTTAATCTATTTTTTACAGAACAGCTAGATTACAATTCAAGATATGTTATAGGAGGAGTTCTGTTGGTTGGATTTGCATTTTTAGCCTTTTCATTTGCAGACAGAATAAGGTCGAGAGTTCTTACTCATATGTTTAAGAGAGATGTTTACATTAGAATTTTTACAATTTTAGTGATTGTGATTATAGTAATAGCAGTTATTTCAGTAAATAATAGCATTGCCGATTCTAAAAAAATTGAATATTTGGGTCCATACACTGCTCAGCAAATTGGTGTTAATAGATATCTTGGAGAACTAGACAACATTAACGAAGTCAAACATGATGTTAGACTTGAAAATATTTCGCCAAATAATATTGAAAACTATGTTGGGCAAAATAGTGATGTTTTAGACGTTATTAGAATTTGGGATTGGCAGGCAGCTTTTGCCAAATTAAAGCCTGAAATTGGTTTGATTCCCTATGTAGATTTTGAAGATAACGATATTCTTCGCTTTGATAACAATTTGTATTGGACTGCTTCTATGAAACCAATTTTGCCAACAACAGTAGCAAATGAGAATAGATGGTATAATGAACACCTAGTTTACACACATGTTCCAAATGGATTCCTTACACTTGATGCAACAGCGGGCCAGATCGTAGATAGTGGCGAATTTTTCAGTCAAAGAGAAATCTATTATGGTGAAGGAGGTCTTTTTGAGCAAACCTGGTCTGCATATCCAAATTCTAGGGGAGATGTCAGTGCTGAATTAGGCGGAATATTCTACGAAGGTGAAGGAGGGTTAGATGTTTCACCACCATTAAGTTGGATTTTTGAACCAAATTTCCTTCTTTCTTTTCCAACAGAATCTGTTCATATTATGAGATACAAAGATGTACATGATAGAATGGAAATTCTTTATCCTTATTTTTTGTATGATCTTTTTGGTAAAGAATTAGACTCTCTTCCTGTAACCGATGGTGAAAAAACATATTGGTTGGTTCCACTAATAATTGGATTTGATACGAGAGATGTACCATGGTCTGTAGGAAATCCTTACTTGCGATTAGTAGGATATGCGTTAGTTGACACACAAGATGGTGATATTCAACTATTGAAAACTGGTGATGACTTCTTTACTAAAATGTTCTCAGAGCAATACTCTGAGCAATTTGTTCCAATTCCAGATTGGCTTGAAGAACAAATACGATATCCATCTGAACTGTTTAATTGGAAGACTGAAATGTATAACATTTATCACGTTACAGATGTTGAGACATTTATTCAAGCAAATGAATTTTATGAAATTCCAACAGGTTTGGACACGTATTACATTGAAGCTAAACCGCCGGGATTTGAAACCACTGAATTCATCGGTTTACTTTCTCTAGAATTGAGAGGTTCTCAGGGAAGAAATCTTGCAGGTTATATGATCGTTGAAAATGATCTTACAAACCTTGGGGACTTGCAATTCTATGAGGTTCCATTAAACTCAACTACAAAATTAATTGGTCCTACAGCGGTCAGTGAAGCCTTAGATAGAGATCCTGAATTTGCTCAATTAAAGACACTTTTACGAAATCCTAGAATTGGTGATAATATTTTGTATAGGGTAGGTGAGTATGATGTGTACTTTATTCCGGTTTATACTGCAGGAGCAGGTGGAGTTGTAGCACAACTCGGTACAATTGCAGCTGTTGGTGCAGCATTTACAGGAGAATATTATGTTGGTTTGGGTAATACTCAGCAGGAGGCATTTGAAGCCTACTTACAAAAAGTATCTGGAGTAGACTCAGCATCTTCATCGGATCCAACTTTTGTGGAATTGGAGAGACAAGATAGAATTGATATCATAAGATCCACATTTGAAAATGAAGGAATAGAAATCTCGGAGCCAACTACGATACAAGTTCCACTTTCATTCAACGAAGGCGACATGTTCTTCTTTACTGAAAACGAACGTGAAGACACAGAAGAATTCATATCAGAATTCATTAATGATTTTGGTCTCCGTAAAAGTGAAAGAGTATTCATGTGGGAAGAGGAAAACAGGTTTAATATTGGTACAATAGTCGTTAAAGACAACATACCAGAATTACATTATATTTCCATTGAAGTTGGTGCATAGTATCTACTTTTGAATATAGAATAATAGCATCAATCTCTAATTCAAACAGTTCCCTGATAAAACTGAAGACCTAAATTAACTATAGATTTCTTTTTCTTATTGTTGCTTGTTGTTGATAATGGTTCTATCTACACACAAAATTTAATTGATTTTTTAAACGAACAAAAAATTTTATTTGAAAAATTTTCACCTTATGAAATAGAAATCAAATCACTTGAAAAATTTAATTCATTTATCCTTTCAGGACGACGGAAAAATGAAAAAAAAATTAACCAAATTAATTCTTTGATAATTAAACACAGTATTCAAAATAATAAAAAATTATTAGGTATTTGTTATGGGGCTGAAATCTTATCCCTCACTTTAGGAGGCACCATAAGAAAATTAGAGACTTCTCAAAAGGGTAATGCAGAAATTTCTATTCAAAGTAAAAATGTTCTAATTAATGAAAAAATTAAAGTTTTTGAAAGTCATGGGTTTGAAATTTCAAAACTTCCCGATTCATTAATTTCTATAGCGAATTCAAAAAATTGTAAATATGAAATAATTCAATATGCTGGAAAACTTATTTTTGGAACACAATTTCATCCCGAAATGACTGCTGATGGGAAAAATCTAATCCATAAATTTTGTTCTCTCTGATTAGTTTTAATAACTCCCAGAATTTATTTTATTGTTGGAATCATCAAATCATGAACTTTTACTACCTTTGGTTCAAGAAGAAAATATTTGCCTTCCTTTGCCAATTAATGTTGTTTCAAAATATTGGAATGTCAACCTTTCCATAGAAGAAGCCCAACAAATTGCCAACCAGTATCCCAATTACACCGGTAGTATCTTAATTGAAGGAATTGAATTAGCAGAAAGAAATGGTTTAGTATGTAAAATTCATCATTCTTCTCTTTCTGAATTAAAAAAAATAATTGATAGTGGCATTCCTCCAATTGTAATTTTGCCTGGAATTCCAGAAATTACTCAACATGCCTCAGTAATTTCAGGCTATGATGATACCGAAAATAAAATTTTCCACTATATTCAAAAGGGAACTCAAGAAGGAGAGCAACAAGAAGGTGCAATACCTCAAGAAATATTTGATAAAGAATGGTCCGAAGATGGTCGATTATTAATAATTTTAGCACCAGAAGATATTATCTCCTCATTAAACCTTGAAAAAAATCTGAATGAGAAATCAAATCGTTTATGTTTTATTTCTGAAAAATTTTCTGCCCAAAAAAACACTTCAAAATCTTTAGAAGCGTTAAAGAAAGCAGTTGAATTAGAAAACAACAATTCAACTGCATTACATTTGTTGGGGGGAATACTTAATGCACAAAATTCAGAAGATTGTATAAAATATTATCAGAAAAGTATTGACATCAATAATGACTACTTTTTATCTTATAATGGACTAGGTAATTTTTATTTAAAATCTAACCAGTTTGAAAAGGCAGAATTATCATATTCTAAAGCCATAGAAATCAATCCTAAAAGGTCTGCAAAGATTTACAAAAATCGAGCATATCTTAGAGAAAAACTAAAAAAGAATTTAGATGCAAAAGAGGATCTCAAAAATTATCTAAAATTTTCTCCAAAAGCAGAAGACAGGGGAATAATTGAACAGGCAATAAGAGAATTATAAAATGCGGAGTGCGGGATTCGAACACGCGACCTTCAGCTTGGGAAGCTGACGTCATACCAGGCTAAACTAACTCCGCCTATTCTGAACTATCTAATTATGATTAAATATCTTAATCATCCATTGATTACATGGATGCACGTTGTCCCGAATGTGAAAAAGTAGCCATTTTGAATGAAGAAATAACCGAAGTCAAGTGCCCTCACTGCAATTTTGAAGCTGATTATGACTCCTATCTTGAGATTATGAAAGAACAAGCCATCAATATGTCATCTGATTATATCCCAGACCGACCAGGTTTTTAATTACCAAAAACTTCCTTTATCAGAACAATCCAGATGAGATCCACATTTAGGACAAAACATATGGCATGCTTGCATATCGACCATTTTATTATCACATCGAGGGCATCTAATTTCTTTATCCATACACTTAGAAAGAATTCTTAATTTAAAAATAATGTCCAAAGGTTAATTAGTCGTTCACCTTTGTTTTCGAATAATTGACAAACTTCAAACTTACAGTATCAGACATTAAAGGAAAATCTGTAACTAAAGAATTGAAAGATAATGATGGTAATCCTTTGTTAGGTTTACAAATTGGAAATGAAACCGATGCTGCAATTGTGGGATTAAAAGGAAAATTAAAAGTCATGGGTGGTAGTGACAAGTCTGGAGTCCCCATGAGAAGTGATATTCATGGTGCCGCAAGAAAAAGAGTTCTTCTTTCCAAGGGTGTTGGATTACAAGATGCAGAAATTGGACAGAGAGTAAGAAAGCTTATGAGAGGAAATACCATCTCTGAAGAAATTTATCAACTAAACTGCAAATACGATGGAGAACTTCCAGTTGAAGCTCCTGAGGAAAAAGCTGAAAATTCTGAAGAAAAAAAAGAATAACTTAACATATACCGGCTCTACATTTTGACTCATGCACTGGCGAGATACACTTCCTGATTGGTACATAAAAAAATATGGATATCAACCATGTGTAAACATTGGAACTGCAGGTCATGTGGATCACGGTAAAACAACTCTGATTCAAGCTTTAACCGGATCTTGGACAAGTGTTCATAGCCAAGAATTAAAACGAGGAATTACAATACGAGTAGGATACTCTGATGCGGCATTTTACAAATGTACTGATTGTGAAGAACCTTTGGGATATTCAACAACTCCCAAATGTAAAAACTGCGGAAAAGATAGTGAACTATCCAGAGTTGTGAGTTTTGTAGATAGTCCAGGACACGAGAGTCTAATGGCAAACATGCTCTCAGGCTCAGCATTAATGGATGGAGCTTTATTGTTGGTAGCTTCCAATGAAAAAGTACCCAAACCTCAGACTAAAGAACATCTCCTGGCACTTCAAACCCTCAATATTCAGCAAATTGTAATAGTCCAAAACAAAGTAGATTTAATCTCATACAAAGATGCCATTTCAAATTATCAAGATATAAACAAATTTGTTAAGGGAACACATGCAGCAAAAGCTCCCATTGTCCCCATTTCAGCTCAATCTGGATTAAATATTGATGCTTTAATTGGATCTATTGAGTCAACCATCAAAACACCTGAGAGGGATGAATCTAAAGATCCAGTAATGCATGTGTTAAGATCCTTTGATGTCAATAAACCTGGTACCAAATTAAAAAACATCAAAGGTGGGATAATAGGTGGAAGCCTTACTCAAGGAATTTTTAACGTAGGTGATGAAATTGAAATTAAACCTGGTATATTGAATGATAAAAAGAAAACATATGAGCCACTAATAACAGAGATCACTTCATTGGGAACTGCCGCTGGAATTGTAGATTCAGTTAAGCCAGGAGGACTAGTGGCAATTGGTACTAAACTAGATCCTGCAATGACAAGAAGTGATTCCTTTATCGGTTCAGTAATTGGAAAACCTGGAACGCTACCAGAAAATTCCAATAACATTAAACTTGAAGTAAACCTCTTTGACTCTGCAGTTGGAATATCTGAAGATACCAAGGTTCTTCCCATACAAAAGGACGAACTTTTAAGGTTAAACATTGGAACTGCTCCAATTTTAGGAAAAGTATCCAAAATAAAATCAAAAAGTGTTGAAATGGAACTCAGAAGACCAGCTTGTATCTTTAAGAATGAAAATGTGGCAATTAGTAGACGAATCTCAGATAGATGGAGATTAATTGGAGCCGGGGTAGTTGGTTGAAGTTATCTGTGATACAAACTTTCTAATTCATTTAGCTACAAAAAGGATCAAAAATATTGATAACATTGATGTTGAAATTGGATCACTTACATTTGTGGTTCCAAAAGTGGTTGAAGGCGAATTATTTAATTTAAAAAGTGATGTTAAAAAAAAACAAAACATACTTGATACTCTTGATTTTATCAAAAATTTTAAAATTATTCCAATTCAAGGTAAATTTGCTGATAAAGAATTAATTGATTATGTAAAAAATAACGGTGGTATTATTGGAACAATGGACAAGGAATTAAAAAAAGAAATTAAAAAAAATGGTGGATCCATAATTTCATTTTCAAGCGATAAAATGGTTTTAGAATCATAGTAAAATTTAACTGGAACAATTTGAATTAAAGACATGTCTATGAAAATTGAAAGCAATGCATTTCAAAATGGATCTGAAATTCCTCGAAAATATGGCTATAAGAAAGATAACGTAAATCCTCCGTTGATTTTTAAGGACGTACCAACAAAAGCAAAATCCTTAGCTCTCATTATGGATGATCCTGATGCAGTGGGAGCCGTAGGAAAAGTATGGGTACACTGGGTTGTTTGGAACATTGATCCAAGTACTAATGAAATACCAGAAAACTCAATACCATCCCGATCTATACAAGGCAAAACCGATTTTGGAGAAGTTGCTTATGGTGGACCAGCACCTCCAGACAAAGAACATATGTATATCTTCAAATTATTTGCACTGGATGATAAATTGAATCTTGATGAAGGCTCTACCAAATCTCAGCTAGAAGATTCCATGAAAAATCATGTGATCGCTGAATCTATCCTAGAAGGCAGATATGCTCCATAAAGCGTGCTGAATTTTAGAACCGTGTTTTGTGCTTAATTTTTAATTCGAAAAAATCATTTTTTACTTGTTATAGCGTTCAGCTAATCTGTATTTCATGTATTTGTCATCAGGAGAAAATTTAGCTGGATGAGCAGAAATTGTTTCTTCTTTACAAAAAGGACATCTTTCTTTGAGCGTGTAATGATAGTCTTTTGGACATTTTCTTAATAAAAATCGCAATTTAATTCTCTCTGGTCTTTTTTGAATCTTCTCTTGTAAATTTGAATTCTCCCTTCTTTTTTTCGATATTTTGTTGAACCTCTTGAAGTATTGGTTTCATTTTTTTTTCTGCTGACTTGAAATCCTCGGAGGTTATAGAAAGGCGATATTTTGGAGCTCCCAAATAAGTAATATCTATTGAAGGATCTTTTTTTAGAATATCTAAAAGAACTTTTTTAATAATTTCTATCCCATTTGATGTACTATTTGTAATTTCCATAATCCCTCTGATTTCAACTGAGGGAAGTTTAATTTTAGAACATATTTCTTCAATAACACCAGCAGTTTTTTTAGAAAGTTTAAGCTCTTTAATAGAATCTATGCCATTTCTCCCAATTTCAATAAAAGCATCATAAACTGAATCAAATTTAGAATAAATATCATCTTCTAATTTTTCAATTTCTTTATCTGAAAGATTAGTTTTATCTTGAACATTTTTTAACAACGTTTTTCCTTTTTCAAATTTTTTAACTTCTTTTAGTTTGTGCTTTTTTTGATCCTTTGAAACCTGTTTTAATGATAGGTCAATATCTCCTCTCTTCAGATTAATTTTTTTTACAAGTAGAACTTTTTTCTCATTTTCTTTTACAAATCGATTAATTGATCTAATCCAACCAGGAGCAATCTCTGAAATATGCAAAAATCCTTGAATTCCATCATATTCATCTAAGGTTACATAAGCACCATGATCCATTACTTTAGTTACTGTAGCAATTATAATCTCTCCTTGTTCTGGCATCTCTTGAATTTCTGTAGACATTTCTTCTTGCAATTTATTATGCGTAATTTAATGTTGCTAGCTAGAAATCAATTCCTTTTTTGGCTTTTTTGCCTTGCTGAAATGGATGTTTAATTTCCCTCATCTCCGTAACCAAATCTGCCAATTCAATTATCTCATCTTTTGCATGATTTCCAGTCAAAATCAGGTCTAAAGTAGGAGGTTTAGATTTAATAATATTCAAAACGTCTTCTAATTTCACCAAACCCAAATTTATAGCATAATTTACTTCATCTAGAATTACAATATCATAATTTCCAGATTGAATTTTAGTAGTGCTTATTTTAATTGCTTCACTTGCAATTTTCTTATGTTCTTCTATGGGACTTTTATCATCAATTATTCCTACAAATCCTTTTCCTACCGCAACCATTTCAAATTCTGGTTCTAATCTTTTTGAAGAATTCATCTCGCCATAATGCCATGAACCTTTAATGAATTGAATCATACAAATTTTTTTATCATAACCTGTTGCTCGTAAAGCAATTCCTAGTGCAGCTGTAGTTTTTCCTTTACCCTTTCCAGTATAAACAATTGTTAGACCAGCTTCACTCATAATTTCCTTCCTCTTTCTTACAGTAAAAACATTCAGATTTTTTCAAATGCATCATTTAAATAAAAAAATAAACTTACACATTCAAATTGAAAATTCCGAGACTTGTTTTAGCAGGTACTAGTAGTGGAGTGGGAAAAACAACAATTACATGTGCAATTATCCATGCATTGCAAAAAAATGGTTTTTCTGTACAACCATTTAAGGTTGGTCCTGACTACATTGATCCAAGTTATCTTTCCTCAATTGCAAAAAATGATGCATTTAATCTTGATGTTTGGTTGATGGGTAAAAATCGTCTTTTGGATTGCTTTGTTTCCAATTCAAAGTCTGATATTTCAATTATAGAAGGAGTGATGGGATATTACGATGGATTTGGTGGAGATTCCAATTTTGCAAGTACTCACCATGTGGCTTCAATAACAAAATCTCCAACAATTTTGGTAATAGATGCCAGTAAAGCAGCCAGGTCAGTAGCTGCAATGGCTTTGGGTTTTCTTAAATTTCATAATAATTCAAGAATAAAGGGAATTATTCTTAATAAAATTGGGAGTAAAAAACATGAAATTCTATGTAGAAAAGCAATTGAAAAGACAAAATTACCCATAGTTGGGATAATCCAAAAAAGTTACGATCTTGATTTGCAATCAAGACATTTAGGATTAATACCCACAAAGGAAGATGCATCTCTTAATCAAAAAATTAAACATACATCAAAAATTATTTCTGACTCATTAGATATTGAAAAAATTCTCCAAATTATACAAACTCCTATACCGCTAAAGGTTTCAGATTCAAAAATTTACCAAAAACCAAAAACCACAATTGCAGTAGCACTTGACAATTCTTTTAATTTCTATTATCGTGATAATTTAGAAGCACTAAAACGTGAAGGAGCTAATCTTAAATTTTTTAGTCCAATTAAAGACAAAAAACTACCAAAGTCTGATGGCATTTACATTGGAGGAGGATTCCCTGAAATTCTTGGAGACTCTTTAGAGAAAAATCAGTGGATGAGAAAAAAAATTAAACAATTATCAGAAGAAAACCTGCCAATCTATGCTGAATGTGGAGGCCTAATGTATCTAACAAAATCTATTGATTATGGTGAAAAAACAAACAAAATGGTTGGCATTTTTGATGCTGAAACAAAGATGACAAAAAAAATGAAGTTAAATTATACTCAAGGAAAAATAATTTCAAAAAATATCTTATCTGATAAAACACACATACTTCAAGGTCATGAATTTCACTACTCTAAACTAGAGTCTGTATCTTCTGATTCAAAATTTGCATATGAACTAAAAATTGGTGAAGGCATAAAAAATCAATTTGATGGTATGATTCAATATAACACTCTAGCTTCTTACGGACATCTGTATTTTGATAGTTCAGATTATGCCAAAATTTTGGTAAAAAATTGTATTAAATCATCAAGACGTTAAATCTGCCCTTAGAAGTTTATAGAGTGCATTGAGGATTGCAGAAGCCGAAGAACTGCCCCCTTTTCTTCCAATATTTGTAATAAATGGAACTTCTGTAATATGAGAAAGTTCTTCTTTTGACTCAGGCGAAGAAATGAAGCCTACAGGAATGCCAATAATCAAAGCCGGTTTAACAAGACCTTCTTTGATCATCTGAATCACCTCTAAAAGTGCAGTTGGTGCATTTCCTATCACAACTATTCCACCATCGATATCAGACGAAGCAACTCTCATGGAAACCTGAGAACGTGTTTTTCCCTGTTTTTTAGCTAATTCCATAATTTCAGGGCTTGAAATATTACAAATTATCTTATTTTTGAAATCTTTGGGATTTTGTTTGTTCATTCCTCCAATAACCCCATTAACATCAACTATTACACTGCAACCGTTTTTGAGGGCATTAATTCCACTTTCGATTGCATTTTTTGAAAAAACTATTTTATTTTTACTTGCAAAATCAAAATCAGCTGTTGAATGAATTATTCTCCTGACAATAGGCCATTCTTTTTCATTATAATCATGATTTCCAATTTCACTTTCGATCATTTCCATACTTGCATCTTCTATTGATTGACCCTTTTCAGTTTGCATTTTCAACCTCTTTTGCTCTTTCAACTATTAAATCAACCATTTTCTCATCTGTTCCCAAATGTTTGGTGATACATACTTTTTTTAAATTGGATTTTTCAAGCGCAGGTTTAAGATCATTATTAATATCTGTTTTAACATGTGCTCCTTCATGCAAAAAATAAAAAACAATTACCAGGACTTCTGGATTGTTCCCTTCACAACTTTTTATCCCTTCAAAAATATCTGGTTGTTCTATTTCTAAGAAACATCTGCTCACATTTCTATATTTTTCTTTTAATCCATCTACAACATAATTTAATGACATTTGAGCATTTGGATCTTTACTACCATGACCAATTATTAAAACATCAATATTTTTTTTAGAATTTGTAATCTTATTCTCATCTAAAGCAGTTGATATTCTATTTTTTACAAGATTGATCAGGGTTTTATGCATACTCATTGGTTTTGTAACAACAAATTTTACATTCGTATCTTTCTGAAATTTCATTACATCGGAAACTGCAAGTTTTACTTTTTTACCTGGATATAGAAAATATGGTACAATGGTAAGGGAATCTATATCTTGTTTCAATGATTTTTGTATGCCATCCTCGATAAATGGAGGTTCAACTTCAAGAAAACAATAATCTGTAAAGATGTAATCTCCTTTAGCCTTAATTCCTGAGCAAATGAGTTCCAATTCTTCAGATGCTTCTCTTTCTCTGCTTCCTCTATCTATTAGTAACAAACCTCGCTTCAATCTAAAATCCTCGCTATTGCTATAGTCAAATTAGGTGGGAATTTTTGCTTTTCTACAATTAATTTACCTCCTGAGGCTTTGATTGCAGCGGCCTCTGATACACTTGAAGTACCCTCAAATGCTTTTACTTTCTCAGAAGGATTTGGAGCGGAAACTTCTGCCAAGTCTTCTCTAGATACATATTCAACTGGAATTTCCATTTCTTTTCCAAGATCAACCAAACCTTGAACATCCTCTGGTTTCTTTATTGAGACTAATTTTGCAATAGATTTTAGACTTAGATTATATTTTTTTAGGCAAACATCGATACCCTCTTTGATTGTCTGTTTTGTAGTGTCCCAATGCAAACCAACTCCTATTACTAAACTAGGTGGGCGATAAATCACTGAATCCTCAAAGAAATTATCATTTATGATTTGGTCTGAAATTATTAAATGTCCTTTAGAATTTGAATTTTTCAAATCATCCAAGCTTCCATAAATTTTAACATTTTTTGGTAATTCTTTAAACCAATTTGTACTTCCTGCATCTTGATATACTCCAATCTTTTCTTCATTTACCATATGTGCACTTATTTTTGTAACTGTGGAATCATCCTCAATTCTCCAACCCAAATCTTTTCCTACAAGGTCAACAGCAATGGTTTTGTTTACATCTGCTGCTGTAGTAATCACTGCTTTAGAATTTAATTTTTCAGCTATAGTTTGGGTTAATTTATTTGCCCCACCTAAATGCCCTGATAACACGCTAATTACAAAATTAATTTTATCATCTATAACTATAACTGCAGGATCATTTTTCTTATCTTTCAAATGTGGGGCTATTAATCTAATTACTGCTCCCAATGAAAATAAGCAAATTAACGCATTGCTATTCTTAAATAATTCAATAATTTTTTCCGATGTAGGCTCGAAATACCAATTTATTTCCTTATCATTTGAAAATTTTGATGGAGCATATACATTCCAACTAGGAAAAATTTCTTTTATTCTGGTTCCAATATTTATTCCATTTTTAGTAATTGCAAGAACTGAAACTTTCTCCACACTAGAAGCGTACTAAAATTGATAAAATACCTTACTACTAGGATTTCTTTGCAAGTATATGTCCCTCAAAATCAAACAATATTACATCTAAAGAAATCTTTTCTTCTGAATGTTTTTTCATTTGCTTGTATGTTTTTTCACAAATTTGCTCAAAAAATCCATTTATCTTATTTTCTATAATTATTTCTGATACATGTCTTGCAGTATTTGCCTTTTGGATTTTTTTAATTATTATTTCGTTTGCCCCACAATTTCCTGCCAACTCCGACAGAAATTTCATATCAACCTTTGATCCTTTAACATGAGTTTGCTTTACTCCGGCAGCCATTTTTGCTAATTTCCCAATAAATCCCACAACATAGACTTTTTTGATATTTTTCTTTGAGCATTGTTGGATAGTATATCCTGAAAAATCTCCCATTTGAACAAAACAATGTTCTGGCAAATCTATTTTTTTTTTAGCAAAATCTTCACTTCTACCCCCCGTTGTAAGGACAACCGTATCATTTCCCATTGCAATCGCTACATCTAGATTCTGTCTAATAGAAGCAGCATATGATGCGGTAGAAAACGGAATAACAATCCCACTAGTTCCTAAAATTGATATTCCATGTAATATCCCAATTCGCGGATTGTCTGTTTTTGGACCTAACTCTTTTCCTTTTGGGACTGAAATTATTATTTTGATTCCTTTTTCTAACAAAAGGTTACCAGCAGCTTCTGTTAAATTTTCATTGATCATTTTTTTTGGAATTGGATTTATCGCCGCTTTGTTGATTTCCAGACCTAATCCAGGCTTAGTAACAATTCCAACTCCTTCTCCCCCCTCTATCTCAATTTTATTTTTCTTTTCCGTTAATGATAAATCAACTATAATTTCAGCGCCATGTGTAACATCTGGATCATCTCCTCCATCTTTTATTACAGAACATCGAGCTTTGTTTTTTTCAAATTCACAAAAATGAATTGGAATTTTAATAAAATTTCCTTTGGGTAATTTAACATCAATATTTTCAAATTTTGTTTGGTTAATTATTGATAATAATGCAGCCTTTGCAGCAGCAGTAGCTGAAGTACCTGTTGTAAATCCGGTCTTCAATTTCTTTTTATCTGCTTTTTCCACGATAACCATGTTTATGTTGATGTATTAATTCTTGTTTGCTTTTTCTGGAATATATTTAAAATCAAAACCATTCAAGAAAGAGTATGGCAAAAGATTTTCAAATAGTTATTACTGGTGCAAGTGGGTTTGTGGCTAAAAATGTTAGGAAGTATTTCTCTGAAAATAACGTAAAACTAATTTCAATATCAAGGAAAAATTTTAAAAAATTTAAAAATGAAACCAAAATTATTTCTAGGGATTATGATGAAAAAAATATTCTACCTAAAATCAGAAATTCTTATGGTTTAATACATTTAGTTGGAATAGGAAAACAATCCATTAAAAATAATTATAATCTGATTAATGTAGAATTTACTAAAAAAATAATTAATTTATCTAAAAAAGCAAAAATAAAAAAAATTGTTTATACAAGTGGTTTAGGAGTATCTAAATCAAGTTCACTCGCTTATTTTATTTCAAAATTTCAGGCAGAAAAACTGATAATGGAGTCCAAACTGGACTACACAATTTTTAGACCATCTTATATTGTTGGAAATGATGACCTTTTCACGAAATATCTTAAAAAACAAATCAGAAAAGGAGAAATTCAAATTCCTGGAAGTGGAAATTATTCTATACAACCAGTATTCATCAATGATGTATCCAAAATAATATTCAAATCTCTAACTGACAATAAATTCAAGAAAAAAACACTTGATCTTGTAGGTTCTGAATCAATCCCCTTCCAAGACTATGTCAAACTTTTCTCAAAAAAAACGCAGACTAAAATTAAAAAAATTAGTTTAGAAACTGCTTATCATGATGCTATATCAAATCCTAAAAGTGAATTTGGTGTAGATGATCTTAACCTTCTGATAGGTGATTTTAAAGGAGATTTCAAAAAATTACAAAACATTTCCAAAATGTCTTTTCAATCTATTAGGAAACTCTTAGAGTCCAGAAGCTTGTTTTAATACATCTGCTTTGTCAGTTTTTTCCCAATTAAATTCAGGCTCATTTCTTCCAAAATGGCCATATGCAGCAGTTTTTCTATAGATGGGTCTTTTCAAATCTAAATGTGAAATAATTCCTGAGGGCTTCATGTCAAAATTCTTACTGACCAATTCCTCAATATCTTTTTCTGGGATTTTGTTTGTTCCAAATGAATTGACATAAAGAGAAACGGGTTCAGCAACTCCAATTGCATAAGCTAGTTGAACTTCACATCTTTCGGCTAAATCTGCTGCAACAATATTTTTTGCAATATATCTACACATGTAACATGCAGATCTGTCCACTTTGGATGGATCTTTTCCCGAAAAAGCACCTCCACCATGTCTTCCAAAGCCACCATAAGTATCAACAATTATTTTTCTTCCCGTTAGACCAGCATCTCCATGTGGACCTCCAATAACAAATTTTCCAGTTGGATTAATGTGAATTATTATATCATCATTCCAAAGATCTCCTAAAACTGGTTTGATTACTTTGTCTACCATCTCTCTTGTAATTTCTTCTTGAGAAACTTCTGGAGAATGTTGAGTTGAAATTACAATTGTTTCAATTTTTGTTGGTTTATCATTTTCATATCTTACAGAAACTTGAGTTTTTCCGTCGGGTCTAACCCATGGTAAAACATTATTTTTTCTAACTTTAGCTAGTTCTTGAGCAAGTTTTTGGGAAAGTAGTATTGGCATTGGCATTAATTCTTTTGTCTCATTTGTTGCATACCCAAACATTAATCCCTGATCTCCTGCTCCTTGTTCTTTTTCTTCTGTTGCAGTAACACCTTGACTAATATCTGGACTTTGAGCGTGAAGTCTTAAAGTAATTTCACAAGTTTCAGTATCAAACATCAAATCTTTATTGTTGTAACCAATTTCTCTAATAGTTTTTCTTACCAGTTCTTCTTGTGCTTTTTTATTAAAATCTGCTTTTGAAGTTACTTCTCCAGCCACTGCTACAAAATCAGTTGTTACAAGAGTCTCTACCGCTACTCTTGAATCAGGATCCTGCCGTAAATATTCATCTAGAAAAGCATCTGAAATTTGGTCACATATTTTATCTGGATGTCCTTCAGTTACTGATTCTGATGTAAACAGAAAATTACTAGTCATAGGAACCACTAGATTTTAGAGTTCATTTTCAATTTTGATAAATAATACGTTATTACCTCTGACAATTACTCTACCATAGTTTGCAATCACTTTACTGTCATGAAGTTCTTCTGCATCGGTCATAATTAGATTCATGTATGAATCAACGTTGTCCATTTTTCCTTTATACTCTACTTCATTTTTTAGTCTGACAATAACTTTCTTTTTTGTGCTTTTTTGAAGCATGGTTAATGGTCTTTTCGCGGTACTTTGTGACACTAATTATTCACTTAATTTGGCATCGCTGTTTTCTTGAATAAAAGCCTTGCCTCTTTGCTAAATTATGAAATTCCTTAAATTTTTTCCTTGTTTTTCTATAATTAACCAAATGATTTCTACAGGTTTACAAAAATTAGATAAATTTCTATCTGGAGGAATTCCATCCGGTGCAATTACTGACATTTATGGTGCAAATGGTACAGGTAAAACGCAATTACTACTGCAAATTTCCATTAATGTAATAAAAAATGGTGGAAATATCCTTTATCTTGATACCACAGGAGGATTCAGACCAGAAAGAATTCTTGAAATGCAAAAGAATCAAAATTTAGAAATTAATATTTTAGATAAAATCACTGTTTCTAGAATAACTAATACATTTGAGCAGATTAATTCTATTAAAAATATTAAACAGGGAAAATTTTCCCTTGTTGTTATTGATAATATAACTGACTTATTTTCTTATGAATACAAATCTGAAGAATCCATATTCAAAAAAAATTCATTATTCATGAAATACATTCATGATCTATCTTTAATTGCAATTAATAATAATATTCCAATCGTTATTACCAATATGATTAGAAACATCGACGACAAAGACGTGGAAAATATGAGAAAAGCAATAGATCTTTTTACTCATATTAAAATTAAATTATCCAAAAATTCATCAAAATATCATGGCGAAGTAAATTGGTTACTAAACAATTACTCTTTTTCTTATGTCATAAATGCTTCTGGATTATCTGAGTATAGTGAAGATTTTTAATGACTACTAAAATAATTAAGATATGGCAGGAATTTTTGATGCTATCCCCGCAATCACTGTAATTTTATTTGTTATTGGAATAGTCGGCGTTATGGTTTATGAAAAATCACGATCAAAAACAGTCGAAGAACCCAACTCTTAATTCGAATCTTAATTCCTTGTTTGGTAACCTAGGATTTACCACTCTTACAGAAATTCAAAAAAAAGCCTCGCCTATAATATTACAAAAGAAAGACTGTTTAGTTATTGCACCTACTGGTTCTGGAAAAACTGAATGTTCCGTAATTCCCATCTTTTCATTAGTAAAAAATTCAAAAAAAACTGGCAAAATTAAAGTGCTTTACATTACTCCTTTACGAGCCCTAAATAGAGATGTTTTTAGAAGAATTACCAAATATGCACAAAGCAATGACATATCGATAGAAATTAGACATGGTGATACCACTCAAAAAGATAGGCGAAAAATTACTGAAAACCCTCCGGATGTTCTAATAACTACTCCTGAAACCCTTGTCATTTTACTCACTCAAGTTAAGATGCTAAATGGATTATCTAATCTGGAATGGATAATTATTGATGAGGTACATGAACTACTTGGTAGCGAAAGAGGTTCTCAACTTTCATTAAGCCTTGAGAGACTTCAACTAAATTCAATTTATCCACTTACTAAAATTGGATTATCTGCTACCGTAGGTAATTTTGAAGAAGCTGCCAAATTTGTGGTTGGAACCAAAAGAAAATGTGAAATAATTAGAGATTCTTCTGTCAGAAAATATGATGTGGAAGTAAAATATGTAGATGGAACTATTTCAGATGTCGCTGATGCAATTATTGAATATGTAACAGAATTAAATCTAAATTCACCCATACTACTTTTTACTAATACTAGAGGAGAGGCAGAATTTTTGGCTTCCATAATGAAAGAAAAATCTTCCATTAACATTGAACTACATCATGGTTCTTTATCCAAAGAAGTTAGAGAAGATACGGAAGTTTCGCTAAGAGAAGGAAAACGAGGAATTGTGGTTTGCACATCTTCACTTGAATTAGGATTAGATATTGGATCTGTTGAATTAGTTATCCATTATGGATCTCCAAGACAAGTTTCAAAATTGGTGCAGAGAATTGGAAGAAGTAGACACAATAGAAATGAATCAGCTAAGGGTTTGGTTATTACAAATAATCCCGATGATGAATTTGAAGCCCAGGCAATACTTGATCGAATAAAAGAAGGTTCGATTGAACCTCAAAGAATTCATGACGGTTCTCTAGACGTACTTGCTCATCACTTAGTAGGAATGACTATGCAATTAGGTGAGATTTCAGTTAACACTGCATATGAAACAATAATTCAAGCATATTCTTTTAGAAATTTAACATTAGAAGATTTAGTGGATGTTTTAGATTTACTTGATTCTAATTACTTGATTTTTTTTGATAGGATCAAAATGAGTTTTAGGAAAAAAGGTGGTGCTTTCAAATATTATTTTGAAAATTTATCTACGATACCCGATATTCTCAAATTCAAGGTTTTTGACAGCGTGGGAAAAAAAATTATTGGTTCATTGGATCAAAGATTTGTAGGCGATTTTGGAGATTCAGGAAATATTTTTGTTCTCAAAGGCTCCCAATGGCGAATTCTTAATGTAGACGAAAAATCTTTCAGTGTAAACGTTGAACCCTTCAGAGGAGGCGGGATAACTGTTCCTTATTGGGAAGGAGAAAGTATTCCAATTGATTATAAAACAGCAACAAAGGTAGGGAATTTCAGAACTAAGGTAAAGAATGGGTCATTAAAATTAACCAATCAAACTATTGAAAAATTAGTTTTTGATGATATACCAAATGAAAATACCATTGTAATAGAATCTTGTAGATCTCAGGGAGCAATTGTTTTACACTCATGTTTTGGAACAAAAATTAATTCTACATTGTCAACCCTACTTTCTTCAATGTTATCTTCAATTCTTGGATTTTTGGTTGATTCTAGGTCTGATGGTTACAGAATTGTTTTATCTTCAAGTTCCAGGATATCAGAAAAACTATTTCTTGAAGTATTAAAAGATGAATATGACCTTTATTCAATGGTAACAGCTTCAATAAAGGGAACTCATAACGTAAATTGGAGAACTTGGTGTGTGGCAAAAAAATTTGGAGTTGTTAGACGTGGAGCTGTGTATGAAAAAAAATCAGCCAGATTTTTATATGAAAGGTATTCAAAAACCCCACTTGTAAAGGAAGCAGTACGAGAATTATTCCATGATAAGTATGATTTAAAAAATACAGAAAAACTTTTACAAAAAATTAAAGAAAATATTATTTCCATTAGATGGTTGGAAGTTGATAATTTTTCAAAACTTGCTGAACCTATTTTAGATCATACTACAAAATATTATTCTTCACCAATTAATCTCGATAAGGGGATCCTTGACCTCGTTAAAGCTAGACTTGCAAAAACAAAACATCGTCTAATTTGTGCTAGATGTGGAAAATGGGAGCGAGTAGTTGAAACCAACGAGGTAAAAAAACTTCTAATTTGTCCTTATTGTAAATCACGACAGATTACTTCCACTTTTTATTCAGATTATGATCTTCCAAAAATTATTCGAAAAAAACATGATGGAAAAAAGCTATCCGCCGAAGAAAAACACAAGTTTAATCGAGCCTGGAAAGTAGCTTCCTTGGTAGAGAATTTCGGAAAATTGGCCATTACTGTAATTTCTGGCTATGGGGTAGGTGCTGATACTGCGGCAAGAATTTTAAGAAATATGGTTGATGAGGAGATAATATTCAAACAAATCTATGAGGCCGAAAGACAATATGTTATAACAAGAGGATTTTGGGATTCTTAATTTTTCTTGGTGATTTTAGAAAAGGATGTTAAGAACAATTCTATTCTTCCTTCTAATCCTGCTCTTGCATTAAGTCCAGTTATGGAAATAATTCCCCCTAATTCACATTTTTCAATTAATCTAGCTTGGTTCCTCCATCCTTTAACCCAAATTTGACCCGTATCATCCTCTACAAACATCTCAGATAAAGCAATAGATTCACCAGACTTTGTTTGAACTTCTCGTCTTTCTGGTATTTTTAGAACTATTGCCTCAATGCAATAATTTTCATCCACCTTAACATCATTAATTTTTGTTCTGAGTTTTGACAGAGAAGGAATACTGTCATCCTCATCTAACTTTCTAACAAATGAATTATCATCTAACGTAATAGAATTTCCATAAGCTTTTGACGGCATCAACTCTATCACATCTCCTTCTTGGAAGACATTTGTAGAATTTGAAAAATCATTAATGTTAAATAATTTTTTATTTTTATCAACTCCCAAAATCATTTTATTTCCTCTTTCATTTGTCAAAATTGAAAGAATCCGAGTAATGATAGGTTCTGTTTCTTTCCCGCCTTCAATTTCAATTATTGTAGATTCACTTCCATGAATTTCTGTTCCTTGATTTCCTGATCTTACTTTAACTCCAAGGAGTCTTACCTTGGCATCTTGAGAAATCATATTTGGAATTGAAGATTCATCTTGTCCCCATAGAACCACTTTCATGGAATTTCCATCTTTTCCCTTTAGCCTCATTCGAAGTGCTTTTCCAGGTTGGCCACGAGAATTTGTAAATTCCATACCTGATATCATTCCATCAATTGTGCCTGATATTACTAAATCCTTCTGGCCTTCTTTTAATTCACTGATGTCTTTTGTAATGTTGTCAATATCTGGAATATCACTTTCATTGTCAATTGTTTGTAAATTAGAACCTGATCCAATATTGATTGTAGGTTCTCCATTAAGATCTGATTTCACGTAAGCTTTGATAATTTTTATTAGATCTCCTGGTTTAATATTTTCAATTCCTGGGATGTTTGCTTTCTCATCCCAAAGTTTTACACTAGCTGTAGAATTCGTATCATAAACTGTCATTGTTCGAAGATAAAATGGAGAACCATCTTTTCTTGAGAATTGTTTCGCAGGAGACATACTTAGAACTCTAGTTTCCAACGAAATTTCTTTGGCACCAGCATAAAGGTCCTTTAATCCCATCTCCACTTTTAATGGCTCTGAAAGTGAAATTCCAAAATCGGATGCAATTAAGAAAATGGCTCCTTGGTCTGTCAGATAACCTGCTCCGATCTTTTCTTTTTTCTGTTTAATCATTTCTTCAATATCCGATCTACTTAATTCTGATTTTTGTTCAAGTAGTTTATTTAGAAGATTTTCAAATTCAGACAATTCATTGGTTGTAAACAGGGTCTATTAATAAAAATTTCATTACCTAAATTAGTAGGAAGATTGCAATTCGTTCATGTCTTGTATCGATATTGCTAATTTATCAAAATCTTATGGATCAGTAAAAGCAGTTAATGATATTACCATGTCTGTAAGAAGTGGTCAAGTTTTTGGGTTTTTGGGGCCAAATGGAGCTGGGAAATCCACCACAATCAAACTTCTTACAACTCTAATTCAACCATCAAGTGGATCTCTAACAATTCTAGGAATAAATGCTATAAAAAATCCATTAAAAGTACGTCATAAAATTGGAGTTGTTTTGCAGCAACCAAGTTATGAACCAACATTAACTGTGGAAAAATCGCTGGAAAAATATGGAATGATGTGGAATGTGCCTAAAATTGAGCGTAAAAACAGGATGGAAAAACTCCTTGAAGATTTTGATTTAATAGAAATCCGTAAAAAACGAAATGAAGATTTGTCTATAGGACAAAGAAGACGAGTCCAAGTAGCCCGTGAATTTATGCATGATATGGATCTTTTATTTCTAGATGAACCTACCGTTGGTTTAGATCCAAGTGCAAGAAGAAAGTTATTAGATTATTTGAAAATTAAGGTAAAAACTGGATTAACAATTTTTTTTACCACTCATATTTTGACTGAAGCAGAATATCTTTGTGATGAAATAGCAATAATCGACAAAGGTAAAATTCTTGCAATCGATACACCAGATGCGTTAAAAAATAGATTTGGCAAAGAAAAAACTATAAAAATTCATCTACTAAAAAACCAGCAGGAAATTAAATCTCTTCTTTCTGGAATTTCTGATTGTAAAATTGATTTCAATACTGGAACAAATATCATAATACACTCGAAACAATCAGAATTAGTATTAATGAAAATATTAAGAATTTTAAATGAAAATGGTATCGAAATAGATGATCTTTCAGCTGTTCCGACAAATCTGGAGGAAATTTTCTTAAAAATGGTGGAGGAAAATGTTTCCAATAATTAGGCTTGTAAATAGAAATTTAACAATCTCTATTAATCCTGCTTTTTTGCTTTGGCAAATAATTTTTCCAGTAATTTACATTTTCATTGCAGGATTTGCATATTCATCTTTAATTCAAGAAGTTCCTTATGGTACAAGGGGTTTAGCATACCCCGCATTTTTGGCATCAGGGATGATTGGATTTAACATTATGAACAGTACTTTAGTTTCAGGTATTATAATTTGGAACGACAGAAAACATGGTATGTTTGAACAAATAATGTCAGGACCATTTACCAGACCAAATTATATTTTGAGTAATATCTGCACCATTGGTATTATAGGCTTGGTAAGTGCAGCCTTGATAGCAGTAATTGGATATCCTGTTTTTTTTGATTCAATAGATTTCTCTTTAGTTACCATTCCGTTGATAGTTTTTGCTGCAGTAACGGGATCAGTTTTGTTCGGCTCAATAGCATCAATTATTGCAACTAAATTAAGATCTAGTGAGGGATTTAATGTAATTCTTAATACCGCATTTCTTTTCTTTGCTTTTGTAAGTACTGCTTTTTATCCAGCTTCAGGGGCTCCAGAACCGCTTAGAACTGCTTTTTATCTAAATCCATTAACATATTTGGTAGATATTATTCGTGCTGGTATTTTTGGAGAAGTTACCGAATTTGTAATTTTAGAAATGGGAATTCTTGTAATAATCGCAACAATACTTTTCATTATCGCCACTAAACTTCTTACTAAATTAGATTTTTAATTTGTAATAAAGTAGCCCGGCCCAGACTCGAACTGGGGTCAAGGGCTTCAAAGGCCCCTATGCTTGACCGCTACACTACCGGGCTTCTAAAATCCAGCAAACTAGTTCCCTTAATGAACTTTTTATTACCTTTATTTTCTTAAAGTGAAATCCATTTAAAATTTCTAAATTATCTCAAGCAATTTTTGAACTGGGTCTTCCATTTGATTTAAAAAATTTTTTGCCATTTTTTTATTTTGGTCACCTGATGATTCAATATACTTTTTAATAATTTTCACAATTTTTTGAGGATTGGTTTCTCGTGTTACCATGTTATGTTTTACTAAATAATTTTCAATAATATTTGGGACAGCGTTATAAGAAATTGTAGGTATTCCTAGTAAAGCAGATTCAGCCGTCATTGTGCCTCCCGAACCAATAAACACGTCTATACTTTTAAGCAAAAATTTTCCATCATATGACATTTTCAAAATTTGAGGCTTCCCTCCAAATAATTTTTTAAGTTTTTTTACTTGTTCAGAATATCTTCCAAGAATTATTATATTTTCTTCACTAAATTCTTCAATAATTTTTTTTATTATAGGTACAATTTTGGTGGATTTTGAGGAATAAGCTGCTTGGTCCTCATCCATCCTGATTAAAATTCTTTTTTTATTGGACTTTTTAAAATTTAGATCCTGTTTTTTTGTTACCTGTCTTTTTATGGTAATTGCAGCATCGATTGCCTTGTATTGAATAATGTTTTTAGATTCTATTCCATATTTTCCAAATTCTTTTTTGGGAATAATCCAAGGTATCAACAATTTCTGAATTAAAGGGAGCGTCAACCTCATTACGGCTTCGGCATGTGGAGAATCACAAAATGCAACATGTTTGATTCCCAAACCAAATGAAATTCTTGCTGCCTCAGGAGAGCAAAAACTTATTGTTAAATCTGGAGAAAACTTTGTAATTAATGGAGAAAGTTTTTTCATTCTATCCAAATGAGCATTAAATTTTGTCGATTTCCACCCTCCCCCATGTTTTCCAACAAAAATCACATTAAATTTCCGAATTTGGGAAAGTTTTGATACTTCATTATATGATCTGGATGTACATATAATTTCATTATTTTTACTTAATTTTTTAATGATAAATTCTGAAAACAGTAGCTGTTTAGGAGTTAAAATATCAATCCAAATCTTCAAGCATTTCTCATCATTATTCTAAGTTCAATAAGTTTTTCTTAGTCCCTTGTTTAGCTTTCATTGTAATGGCAGGATCAAAAGTGGTTGTTTATGGACTTAGTACAGAGGGATATGCAATTGCCTCTCAAATGGCTATGAAAGGTGCTGATGTCTACATAATAGATGAATCCAATCCATCTGCTATCTCACTTAAAGCAGAAATTGCCAAAATTTATCCAAATGTAACTTCACTCATGGAAGATGAACCTCTTTTAGCCATGGAACCAATAGACGTCGCAATTTCAAAGGCT
>Ga0224508_10001091_pt1 | contig 24744 bp, 21 predicted proteins | sample SF_Jan12_sed_USG_4_FD_170157 | JGI IMG/M metagenome (GOLD analysis project Ga0224508, IMG submission 170157) | Sediment microbial communities from San Francisco Bay, California, United States - SF_Jan12_sed_USGS_21 | ecosystem: Environmental > Aquatic > Marine > Sediment | place: USA... | reverse complement strand
GACACCGGGAGATTCGGGTTTTTCCAGACATCGAACCTCGCGAAGATATCGAATACGCGCTGGTCTACGAGCCGCCGCCAGGATTAATGAAACGTTTACCGAATCTCAAGGTGATCTTCTCGCTATGGGTGGGCATCGACCACCTGACGAAAGACCCTGAATTGCCGAAGGTACCCGTAGTGCGGATGGTCGAGCGCTGCCTAACGGCAAGCATGACCGAGTACGTAGTTCAGCAAGTATTGAACCTTCACAAAGACTGTTCGGATTATCGTGCGCTACAGGCTGATCGGCATTGGGAGCAGCTTCAGTTAAGAGCGGCATGGGAACGGAACGTGGGCGTCATGGGGCTCGGTACCTTGGGACGCGACGCCGCCGAGAAACTCGTGGCGCTAAGGTTTAATGTCGCTGGCTGGAGTCGCACCCAGAAGGAAATTTCAGACATCGACTGTTATCACGGTAGCGAAGGCTTATCCCCGTTCCTTGCCCGGACACACATCCTCGTTTGTCTGTTGCCACTTACCGACGCGACGCGAGGAATATTGAACAAGCAACTGTTCGAGCAGTTGCCGCGTGGGGCCTCTATCATCAACTGTGCGCGAGGTGGTCACCTAATAGAAGCCGACCTGTTGCAGGCGCTTGGCGACGGCCAGCTCGCCGGCGCCGCCCTCGACGTCTTCGAACAAGAACCCCTCCCTGACGACCATCCGTTCTGGGATCATCCGCGCATCGTGGTAACGCCGCACATTGCCGCCTTCTCGTCGCCGGTGACTGCCGTGGAATCAGTGGTCGACAACATCGATCGCATCGAGGCGGGTCAACCACCACTCAATGTCGTCGATTTCGAGCGCGGCTACTGACGCGATCCGAACAAACCCGTCTGGGCTTTCATGTCAGTGCCGGTATCCCCGGGGCGGTTTGTAGATTATGTGAGCGACTTGGTGGTGGCCCTTGGGGCTGCCGCGGACGGGTTAGTATGCAACGAGAGCACTCATGGCGTGTAACAACGTGACTTCAACTCTTCATAAAACGGTGATTTTTTCGTCATGGATCCCCCGATACGCCCGGTTTCGTCCCTAGGTCAAATAGCGCCGTCGCTCTCCGCCTGCGATACCGGATCGTAGCAAGCACTCACGTGTGCCTAGAGATCGTGGGGAGAACGTAGCGCTCGTGTTAGCGCAAACAATTCGGTGGAGCAAAGACTATGGCGACCAATGATAAAGCTCTCTCATGCCGTCACCAGAGTCCAAACACCTATCGCCACGAAGCCACATCCTGCAACGTAACGAAGCAGCTTCTCGCCGACGTATTGCGATATTAAGGTTCCGCCCAAGACGGCGACCCCGACAGCAACTATCAGCGCAAGGGATGCTCCGACGAATACGGTCAATTTGCTTGCGTCCTTATCGGAAGCGAAAAGCAACGTTGCGAGTTGTGTTTTGTCGCCTAGTTCCGCGACAAAAATTACCGCAAATACAGTAACCGCTAATTTGATGTCCATAAAAAGCCTCTCTCCTGAAAACCTTTTGACTCCTGTCTAAGTCTCGTCTGGTCCCCGCAGTCGTTCTAACAACGTCTGCCCCTGTTCCGAGATCCCTTGCATTTTCTCCTCAATAATCGCCATTTCTTCCAGCCAATGGGAAAAGTCGCGCAGGTTGCCAGAGAGATCAATGAGACCAGTGCCCACCGCCTCAAAATGTTGGAATAAGGTCTGGGCGCGACTGACGGTCTGCTGAAGTCGATGCGACATTCGCTGTAGTTTTTCGCCCAGCGTCGAAGTTATGCCGCCTTCCTTCTGAACCGTCTGCAATACAGACACGACCACGTCGACTGAGTCGACCCACTCGGCGGATAATAGCGGATCTTCCTTGCGTGCCTGAAACACCTGTTTCGTCACGCGATTCGCTTGCTCATCGACCGATTCGACATAAACGACCATTTGATCATGCACTTGCGTCAGCCGTTTATTTAGAGTCGCGATTTTCGTCAGTACCGCGCTGAGATCCTCTATGATATGACTCACACGATCCAGAAATAGATTGAGGTCGCGCGCCAGCTCGCCGAATTCATCGCGCGATTTGATAGTCGCACGGTGGGATAATCTGGTGCCAACCTTGGCCAAAACTGCAATCGTTGACTGCAGAGACAGCAACGGCTCCATACGCACCTTCAACAGAAAAAACAATATGACAGTGTGCAGTAGTATCTTGCCCATGCCTAGTGTTGCCGTAAGCCTCACTTCCTCCCACCATTGATGCAGCTGTGTATCCAGATAACTGCGCACCTCAACGTGACCTAGTACGTCGCCAAGTTTGGCAGTTATGTGGCACTGAAGACAAAACTCTTCTGCACGAATCTCTGCCATGGCGCCTTGGTATTGGCCGTCAGGCCATGTTGCGGGGATGCCCTTGGGCTTAAAGTTGAAAACGTTCTCGATTGACTCGATGGTTGCCTGCGAAGGCTCGATGGCTACGGCGAATCCAATTTCTTCGTGATCTTTCTTTAGAATCGGATAGACCGTTCGCGCCGCGACCGGACCACCTCGGTTGAGCATAATGGATTTCACATTAGCAGCTAGGCGGTCCGCCGTAATTTGCGTGTTGCTTTTCTGTTGACTGTGGAAGTCGTACAGCACCAATGCGTAGCGTATGCCTAACTCAATAATGATTACGCCAAGCAACACCAGGAAAAAATCCCGGATCATATGAATGACGAACGAGACATCAAAGCGTTCTTCTGCAAGCAAAGACATTATTAACCCCTTGCACCTGCTATCCCGCGGAAGAAGCGGGTTACTAAGATCGTGACGTATAAATTTGGTTCTTCAACCACAGTCAAATATGAAGAAAAACGGTGATTGCGGACACAACGCACGGCAGGGTCACGAGTGCCGCAGCCGCGCCTGGAGGATGCGCTTAGTGAACGCCGTCGAGCGTATAGCTTATCAAGACCGGAAACTAATCAAAAAACTTTCCAGGGTTTTCAGCGCTTTTCCCCGATGTTTCTTTACCACATCTTCACGCCTGAGAGATCATCCTTGGCGTGCCGGACAAAATATCCCTTTTCATCGGTGAGACGTACTGCCATCAGCACCATTGCGTCGACAACATTCACTCGTCCTGTAATGGAACATTCCAGGCTGCCACCAGCGCCTCTCTGGCATTGCTCTCGACCAGATCCCCATGTGCAATAATCACGCGATCAAGATCCCATGCGAGAATTCGGTTGAGTGACTTTTTGGCCGACCTGTTATCTTTCCACCCTAACTGATATTCAGGTGCAGGTTTTGGGTGGTTCCACAGGTGGAACCCTGCTTTCCACCAGAATCTTCGTTTCCAATCGACCCCCAATCGATTTCAAGGGAAGAATAAATTACTAAACGAAAATCATCCCACCGAATAACAGCCATGCACAAGCTGCAATCACATCCCGCGTAATGAATGGGATATTCCCTTAACCAGATTTTGTTAGGGATGGATTCGGTTAACGGGGATGTCACAATGCAGTGCTTTGGAGACTGCCTAACAAACGTGGGACAATAACCGAGCCAACACTTACATTCCGCTTGAAATGTCGGTGGAGGCACTATTGGAGACAAATTAGAAAGACTTCTTTTCCCTCATACTTTTTTTCCTCCCGCCGTGTCCAGCTTATCGGTCTGTTAGGAGCTGATTCCATTGGCCTTCACTTGCTAGTAGCTCAGTTCCCTTTTCCAGTATAGCTATAATTTTGTCAGCCACCTGTCGCGCCACCTCTTGCCGTTCCTCTTTTGGGACGTCGGTATACAAGAAAACATCCGAATATTTCTTGTATAGCGGCAGAGCATCGATCCCGTCTTCCTGCTACTCTCGACGAAGATACATTAATACTCACAAATGCATCTCCACTGCACTGATCTACTCAAGGTTATCGCGATATGTTGACCGATCGGTGCATTCATAACTACTTAATCAGCACCGATCTCCGGGCAAGCGCGTGAAGACATGCTAGGGCAACAGCCGCTGACATTTGACATTTTAACTAGCCCCTTCAATTCACTGGGCAATGCAAGAATGTGTTCCGCTAACCGCGGACGCGCTTTTTGTGTCGGTACCCTTTTTTACTACATCGCACAGCAAGGCTTTGTATACCGGAAAGCCTGAGATCGGATCACGGTTCCCAAAGTCGGTCAGTTCATTCACGTTTGAACGCTGCCAGGCTACCGCGCCGATTGGCCCTCCGCCGCCCATGTTGGCTTCGACGACGCCACGGATGATGTCCTCTGTGAGCCGCGCCCGGAAAGGCACCCGGCCGCGTGGTGAGATCACGTCCACGTCCTCGCCGTCCACGATACCCCGCTCCCGGGCATCCTCCATGTGGAGATGCACCAGTGGCCAAGGTTGCCTAGCAACGAGCGAGGGGATGTTGTGATGCTGTGAACGGAAGGCCGACTGGGTGCGCGCCCCAGAGCTGAATACGAGCGGATAGCGTTTGCTAAGCGCTGGGGAAGTCAGTGGTCCTTCGGTAGGCTCGGTGTAAGCAGGCAGCGCTTCGTAGCCGTGTTCGCGCAGCCACTCCGAGGCAAACTCAAATTTACCCGTAGGGGTATCAAAGCCGGGCCGCCCATCGCTGCGCAGCTCACCGCGCTCATACTTGCGGTAGCGCATCTCCGGCATCGGTCGATCGACACCCTCCGGATTGGTGCGAAGCTCTTCGAGGGTGACGCCTGTGCCGTCCAACGCTCGCTTGATCATCCCCGCTTCGGTTTGCGGCCAACGATCTCCATAACCCAGCCGGTCGGCGAGCTCGGCGAAGATGAGGTAATCATTGCGCGCCTCGCCGCGCGGCTCGATCACGCGCTGACGAAGCTGAACGCGACCGCCATCGTAGATCATATACGACTCGGTCTCGAACATCGTCGTCGCCGGCAACAGGATGTCGGCAAACTTTGCATCGGCAGTGGGGAAGCGATCGACAACTACCAAGAAATCGAGGGCTGCCAGCGCCCTTCGCCACAGATCCGGATCGGGCCACGCTGTGATCACTGAGGATCCGCTGATGATAAGCGAGCGCACCGCATAGGGCTTGCTCTCGAGGATCGCGCGGGGTAGCAACGCCGCCTGGGCTTCCTGACGAACTTCGCAGTAGAGTGGATACTCGTCGGCCCCTATCTGCTTACGCGCGTGTTTCGGTCGATCGATTTCTGAACGGTTGAGCGACGGTCGATCACGCATCTTGAATAGATTTCCCCCGGGAACATCCAGGTTGCCGGCCAATGCTTGCAAAGACCATAAGGCGCGAAGCGTCTGTACACCACAGTTAGAGTATTCAAGGCCGCTGTAGGTCAAAACGCAGCACCGTTGTGTGTTGGCTATCGCCCGTGCCAGCTCGCGGACTTGCTCGTCGGGTACCCACGCTATTTGCTGAACCCGCTCCGGACTGAAGTCGCGCACATAGCTGTGTAGCTCCCCGAACCCGTGCGCCCAGTGCTCGATAAAGCCTTGATCGTGGAGATTCTCGTCCAGCAGAACACGGATCAAGCCAAGTGCAAGTGCACCATCGGTCCCCGGTCGTATACCCATCCATTCGGCACCGGTCGCCCGAGCAGTTTCGCTCCGCCGATGATCAATGACAACGATGCGGGCACCGCGCTTGCGCGCATTCTTGAGCCGGCGCAGGCTGATAGGCGGTGAATCCGTCGCCGGGTTAGCGCCCCATACGACGATCAGCTCAGCATTCTCGATGTCCGTGTGCATGTTGCGCATGTGGCCGCCAAAGCAGGCACGCGTGGCGATCATTCCATACGCCGCATAGCAGAGTGATCCGACACCGGTCGTGTTCGGCGAGCCAAAAGGAAACAGCACCGCGTTTGCCGACGACTCAACCGTGCCATTGGGCGCGAACGCCTCATTCAGTCCAAACTCGAAATTGCCGCGCCCGGTGTAGACGCAGGCGGCTTCAGGGCCATGCTGCTTGGCAGTGCGCCGCAGGCTGTCCACAATAATGTTGTAGGCGTCATCCCAAGTGACACGCTCGAACCTGCCCTCGCCACGCGGACCAACACGGCGCTGTGGATACAGGATCCGATCAAGCGAGTACACAACCTCCTTCGCACGGACTCCTCGCGGACAAACGATACCAAGCGGATGATTCTTCAGTGGAACAATCCGCTCGATGCGGCCGTGCACCAAGTGGACGTTGACCGCGCACCCAGCAGGGCAGACACCACACATGCTGGTTATGACTTGGTGACCTGAACGTCGAGAAGCTGCCACTGAATTGACGACAAGTTTAGGGGTACTTATGCAATCCGATTTCTACCAAGGTATTTCAATCTATTGGTTGGGCGGATTTCTTGATATAGATCAAAGAACATTCAGTCATTGGCGTTGCGGTACTTTGCCATTTCAAACCCCTCCTTTTGGTTCTAACTTCGGCTGCATTGACTTCTTCGTTTCGCGAAATCAATGACAGACGAGCCAATCAAGTGTCTTCCTTCTTCTTTAGATGATCCTTGGGGAGACTGTCACGCAATCTCGGTTCATGAAACTCCTGGCCAGGCACGCTCCGTGCGGATGAAACTAGTTCGCGAATACGGGCATCTCGCTGCTTGATCTGATCTTGTAGAGGCTGCAACTCAGCCACCCGCGTCCGAAGCCTTTCGATCTCGCCGTCCTTGTCAGTGATGGCGGATTGATACTCTGTTTGCAGCTGCTGGAGTACCTGCGCTTGCATTTGAGTTGCCAAGGGCTCTAGTTCTGTAACCCAACCTCGGAGCTCTTCGATCTCGCCGTTCTTGTCAGCGACGGTGGACCGGTGTTTCGTTGCCAGGTCCTTGAGCGTGTTACGCTGCTCGGTGAACTGCTGCTCTAACTCATGGATCCTGCCGTTCAACGTCTCTAGCGTTGCCTCCTTGACACGGAGTTCCTGGTGAAACCTGCCCTGCTTTGTCTCTAAGCTCGCCACTTTGGCACGTTGCTCGCTGAGACTGACCTCGGTATTGTTGAGTTTCACGTGCAGCTGATGAAGGGTAGCGTCCTTCTCCAAAAGCATTTGCCGGAACGAACCGACTTTTGTGTCCTGTTCCTGCACCGCGACCCTGAGGGCGAAAAGCATCGAACTCTGCTCTGAGAACAGGCTCTCAACCTCGGTGAGGCGGCTCAGGAGAAGACTTAACCCCCCTCCGACTGAAGTTTCGGATATCTTGCTTGTGGTATTCATAGCTTCCTCCTTTCGGCCCAACTAGAGGACGTAGTAGTCTTCCACCATTCCCTGGCAGGCTTGCGCGTTCGCGCGAGCGTATCTATCTATGAGAGACGGGGAAAACCCGACAGAAAGCGTAAAGAGACTTCAAAGAATAATAAACTATCTGTTTGTTGCGCAGAATAGTACGCCATCTTTTTTTTGCGCACCCGTTAAGGTACCAAATAACAGCACAACGAGGTGGAGAAATCAAATCAGGGTGGGGCCGTTAATGCAAAAATCGTTATTCTCGTCCCTGCTGGATATAGTCATCCGATGACATTAACTATCGCCGAGGATGGGCCATACGCGGTTACGAGTGGACGAAATGTCAACGGACTTCGTATTCTCGACAGGAAAATTCGATACGCGTCACCTGCGGGGCCTACCGTTACCCAAAGTTGCGCAAGACTTCGGCTCCTTCAAGAGCCTCATCGATAAGTTCCTGGGCTAATTGGGCGAGTGGATCCCACCTATCGGCGGTCTGAACCCCGTCGCGGTAACTACTTGAAAAGAATGGCATTCCCAAGCGCATTCGAATGCGGTAAGGGTCGGCTACTCCACCTGAAAAATCACATTGGGCTACATGCACCTCATATGCTTAGGCCCTTGGCAAGCAATAACCCTTGGACTCCACAAGCTCTTTATATATGCCACAATATCGTAGGCCTCTTTTTTCGAGAGTATTAGTTTGAAGGCCGGCATGCGATTGGTTCTGCGCAGGCCATTAAGGACCACCTCTACTAGCTGTTCATCGCTATGGTGGCAGGCATGCGAGGTTTCATTTAAAGAATCGGTGGTTCCCCCACCCCGTGTTTCCGATGACAAACCTGACAATGTTTCTCATAAAGTTGTTTTCCTAGTTCGACGGCCTCTGGTGCCGGCGTTTGGCCCGTTTCAGCACTAACGGGTCCACCGGAAAAGAAGATTAAGAAAGCGCTAACGGTCCAAATTTCTCCTAGTATTCTAGTGACGCTCAACATCGCCAGATACCTAACATGAGTGGTCCAACAGATGACTAACAATCTGATTCATTTCTTACCGAATCGAAAATCTGAGATGTTGTGGGTGGGCTGGTGGTGCCGTTTGAAGTTGCGGCGCGACCTAGCGTGAGATTTCTTGCTCTTTCGCAGATGCGGTGGTCAAATGTTGCCAGTGGCAGATGATGGGCGCCCAGTCGGGTTCCGATAACCTCGCCTGAGACTCGTAAGAAAACTAAATCTGTCTCAAAGTATTTATGAAAACCGCACACTTTCGCTTTTACGAGGAACTCAACGACTTCTTGCCGCCTGCACAACAGAAGCAGACTGTAACCTACTCGTTCGAAGGCAAACCCGGCATCAAAGATCCTATCGAGGCCCTCGGGGTCCCGCACCCAGAGATCGAATTGATTATCGTCGATGGCCAGTCCGTCGGCTTTGATTACCAACTGCAAAATAATGATCGGGTCGCAGTGTACCCGATGTTTGAAAGTTTGGATGTCACACCACTGCTCCGTCTGCGCGATGAACCCTTGCGACGCCCCGCCTTCATGCTCGATGTCAATCTAGGTAAGCTCGCCCGGCGTCTGCGCTTATGCGGCTTCGACGCCCGCTACCGCAATGACTACACGGATCGCGACGTGGTGGATATCGGCGTCCATGAACACCGCATCATTCTCACCCGTGATCGGCGCCTACTTCATCATAAGATCATCAGCCATGGCTATTGGGTTCGGAGTACACACCCGGACACACAACTGAAAGAAGTTCTGAACCGATTGGATCTGTCCCACCAGGTCCAGCCTTTCCATCGCTGCATCGAATGCAATGGCGAGATTCAATCTGTTGCGAAGGCGGTCGTGCTCGACCGACTGGAGCCGTTAACCAAGCAACATTACCAAGAATTTTACCGCTGCCTCGATTGTGGCAAGGTCTACTGGAAAGGATCACATTACGAGCATATGGTTTCCCATCTGAGCCATTTGCTCAACGACAAGCACCTGATGAGAGACCGGGAGGTCAACCCTCGAGCTTAACGTGGGCTGCCTAGAAACTGAGATTTCTCGCTCTGGCACAGGCGCGATGCTCTAATGTTGCCAATGACGGGTGATGGACGCCCAGTCGGCTTGCAATTCTATTAAGCCCCCTGCTCTGCCTACCCCCAAAAACTAAGTTAATCCACCTGCCGTTGGTAGTCCTTTCTGCTTTCGGAGGGGTCTTGCCCTCCGCTCTGATCCTCGTTGTGTTTCACCCGGATATCGCTTGCCAAAACGGAGGCGCCCATATAAGTCCATATACAGACGTTCAGCCAAGCGGGCTTCTGGGAATTACCCACCGACCACCTGATGCGAGACCAGGAGGTCGTGTCCGGACCTGGATCTGATTTGAAACTTCTACGCGAGGGCGACTGTTGTCTAAAACGCCCGCGTCTCGCCAGGCTTCATCACGATGACATCGGTTGGAAAGTCGCCGAGCGCCCTTTTAAGCTCCTCGGGGGTGTCTTTCAGTGGTGGGAAGGTCCCGCCGTGCATAGGAATGACCCTTTTCGTTCAAGGGCGAGTTGCGTATGGTACAGCTTGCCAAGTAAGAATAAGGCGTAGTTAAAGCTGATCACTGGGGGTTTCCCCCAACGTCTGACAATGAAGCCGACGAACACCCAAGTCCTTTTCCGCCAGGAGCCCCACGGTTTTCCAACGTCCGAGGATTTCGAGATCGTCAAAACACCCCTACCGGATCTTGCAGCGGGCCAGGTTCTGATCAGCAATCTGTATTTGTCTCTCGATCCGTATATGCGAATGCTCATGGGAGGCGGCTGGACGTACAGTGGGAACCCGATGACACCCGGGCAAGTAATGGTCGGTCGCGTGCTGGGAAAGGTCGTCGAGAGCAACAACCCCGATTTCACGCCCGGTGATCGCGTTGTTGGGCGATTGGGCTGGCAGACACATGCCATCTCGGACGGGTCGAATCTCGATTTCAAGATTGCAACGAAAAAAGACGTTCCCTTAACCGCCTATCTCGGGGCTTGTGGATCGAACGGCGTGACGGCGTGGGTAGGATTGAAAATAATCGGAAATCCAAAGGCCGGTGAAACCGTCCTTGTCTCTGCGGCGGCAGGTTCGGTCGGCAGCGCTGTCGGCCAGATCGCTAAGACACTGGGCTGTCGGGCGATCGGGATCGCTGGGAGTGAAGAGAAATGCCGAATCGTCACCGATGAGTTCGGTTTTGATGCCTGTTGCGACTACAAGCGCGGCGATCTGGCAGAACAAATCCAATCCGTGGCGAACGATGGCGTCGATGTTTATTTTGACAGCGTCGGTGGCGAGATGCTCGACACCGTCTTGCCGTGCCTGAACCGAGCCGCGCGAGTGCCGGTTTGCGGAGTCCTATGCCAGTACAACGCTGAAGGTGGGTGTTACGGCGTCAAGAACACGCGTTTGATTTTCGACAAGAAACTGCGTCTTCAAGGATTCTTGCTCAGTGACTATCGCGAGGTGTGGAGTGAGGCCCGAGCCGAGCTGGAAGACTTGGTCGCCTCCGGTCGCCTGCGGTATCGTGAGACGATTGCAACGGGAATCGAGAACGCCTCGGAAGCCTTCACCGGCATGCTCAGGGGACATAACATCGGCAAGCAGCTTGTTCAGCTCATGTAATTACCGAGACCTTGTACACCCTAAACGGAGGAGGAGAGAGACGATGCTATTTCCCACGATGCTCGTCGGCAGCTACGCCCAACCCGAGTGGCTGATTGACCGTAAGAAGCTCGCCGGGCGTTTTCCGCCACGCGTGCGCGCGAAAGAGTTGTGGCGCGTGCCCGAGCCGTGGCTCGCCGAGGCACAAAACGATGCCACCGTGCTCGCGATCCGCGAACAGGAAGAGGCCGGACTCGACATCATCACCGACGGTGAGATCCGGCGCGAGAGCTACTCCAACCGTTTCGCCACGGCGCTCGAGGGTGTGGACATCGACAACCCCGGCACTGCGCTCGACCGCTCAGGCCATCCGAATCCGGTGCCACGTATCGTCGGCAAGATTCGGCGCATGCACCCTGTGGAGATCGAAGACGTGAAGTTCCTCCGTGCGCACACGCATAAGCCGATCAAGATGACCGTTCCGGGCCCGTTCACGATGTCCCAGCAGGCACAAAACGATTACTACCCGAACCAGGAGGCGGCAGCGATGGATTATGCGGTCGCCGTCAACGAGGAGATCCGCGATCTCTTAGCCGCAGGCGCTGACATCGTGCAAATGGATGAACCGTACATGCAGGCGCGCCCGGAAAAGGCGCGCGAGTACGGGCTAAAGGCGTTGAACCGTGCGCTCGAAGGGATCAGTGGGACCACCGCCGTGCACATCTGCTTCGGCTACGCTGCCATCATCCATGAACGTCCGTCGGGCTACTCCTTTCTGCCGGAGCTGGCCGGATGTTCGTGCAACCAGATCTCGGTCGAAACCGCACAATCGAAGCTTGACTGTGAAGTGCTCAGCCAGCTCGAAGGAATGAAGATTATGGTCGGCTGTCTCGATCTTTCGGACATGAACGTCGAGTCGCCAGAGACCATTGTCGCGCGCATCAAGCGGGCGCTGCCCTACGTCAAAGCGGAGAACGTCACCCTCGCCCCGGACTGCGGAATGAAATACCTCCCGCGCGAGGCCGCCTTCGGCAAGATAAAGGCGATGGCCGAGGCCGCCAAGCGTCTGCGGGCTGAGTTCGGCGCGGACTGATACCCATTCACGGTTTGTTTTCGGACATTCACGAACGTCCGCTTCGGGTTGCCATCTCAACCGGTCGCAATTCTATCACCTGACCGGCTGTTTCTAGGCTGGTGAGTAGCCCCGGGGAGTTTCACCCCGAGGCGCTCGCAGAACTGTACGTGAACGTCTCCGTTCATACAGCTCCCATCATTCAGCCGGGAAAGGGACACCAAGGCGCCAATGCGCGAACAGCCCTGGTTGGTAGCGCGCTACCTGCCCGAGCCAGCGTCTGGCACGCTTGGAGTACTTGCCTTTCTTCTTGTATTTCCACGTGACCCACTTCATTAAGGAACGGTCAATGTGCCGCAACACGGGAACCAGTGATGACCGCTGATAGGCGCCGTAGTAATTGAGCCATCCACGAATGATGGGATTAACACGGCACGCTAAGTCATCCAATGACTGGCTGACACGAAAATGGAGCCGCCAGCGCCGAACCTGCCATCATTCGTAGAATTGGCGTCGCATCGTAAGTATGCAGTCCCGCGAACTTCCGCTGTGAGGACCTGCCCCGGTTTCGTGGACACCTTAAGATGGGTGCGATAATGCGTTGGCCAAGTTTAACTTTAGTAGCGATTCCAAATTCTCGTATCGCAACCTGACGGGCTTCCGATTCGTCCTTCGCCCGAACAATGACTTCGCGGTGGTAGGCGCTTGCTTGCCAGCTTGTCGAATCCAAAACTATCGGCTGCAGTCGCCAAATTCGCATAATGCCCCTCACCTTAAGCCAAGTGCTGCTGTCCTGGGGGTTAATTAAGTAGGAATGTAGTTCTAATTCCAGGCCCGTCGTTGATGAATCGCAGTTTCTTTCAAGATATTGAAAAGTTTAAGAAAAATAGCTCACCCTAATTGTCATCCACGCTGGGCTACGTATACTCCACGAACATACGGGGCGTTACGTTCTTGAAATCCCTAAAACGTTACTTAGACGAAACCAAGCAAAGACACGAGCTTGGGACAAACAATGAGCTTTGCCACAAGGTCGGCGTGCCCAAGAATCGCCTGTTGCATTGGTATCATGGGGTGTGCCATCCCACTGACGAGGCCATGGTCAAGCTTGCCCGGCTCCTTAAGATCAATCCGCTTGAGATCATTGCATGTGTCAACGACCACAAAGCGGCAACGTCTATCAAACGTGAACGCAATCCCAAGCAAAACGCCGCCCTGCGAAGGTTTTCGTGGCAGCTCGATAACCAGACAGCTAAAAAACGGTGAACGCGGGTCCTTCGCAAACGGGGCTTCATGACCACCTGGGCCAAAGCTCGACAGCGCCGACGATTGCCAATCCGTAGCTGCGCCTAGGTACGCAAGTGGTTACAAACTCGTGGCACAGGTTTGGTCTGGAGAAACATCACACTAGGTCATCGTTCTATGGACATACTTGAAACCGCTAGCCAGCCGTCGGGCGACTTCCGACTTAAGCAAGTCGAGCATCTGTATGCCCATACTGTCTGGGCGCCGGTCATCAATATCATTATCGCGGCGGTTCTGTCAGTGCTGCTTTGGTCAGTCACGCCGCACCCGCATATCCTCGGCTGGGTCCTGGCGCTGCTGGTCTTGAATGCCGCGCGAATAGGCCTGGGATGGCTCTATCAGCGGGATCGGCATTCACCCGAAGAAAGCAGCCATTGGATCAGATTTTACGTTGTTGCCGCAGTCTTATCCGGCGCCGCTTGGGGCTCAGCCGCACTGTTGATGCCCGCGGATCGCATCGAATATCAAGCATTGGTCATACTGATGGTGGGGGGGATGGTCATCGGCAGCCTCTCCACACTGGCCATGAGTAAAGCTGCGTTCTCAATATACCTGTTCGCCGCCGTGGTTCCCATTAGCGTACGCATGTTCGCTATCGGGGGTTTCATTCCGACCCTGATCGGTGGGCTGACATTGGTGTTTATGTTGACGATGTACGCGATCGGCCGACAGATATTTGGCATCTTTACGTCCGCCTTTGTTTCGCGCATCAATGCGGAAAAAATGGCGCGGCGCGATCCATTGACTAACATCGCGAACCGGCGTCTGTTGGACGAGTACCTCGAACAAATATGGTATTATGCGGTTCGCGGAACATTCCCGCTTTCCTTGGTGCTTATCGACATCGATAACTTCAAACAATACAACGACCACTATGGGCATACCCAGGGCGATGAATGCCTAAAGCGGGTCGCCGATGTACTGCGATGTTCACTCCCGCGACGGACTGATCTTATGGCACGCTATGGCGGTGAAGAATTTGTAGCGCTGTTGCCGTTTACGGATGCTGATGGCGGGGCGCTGGTAGCGGAGCGCTTACGCAGCGCCGTAAGCCAGCTTGAGATCGGCCATGCACCTGCCGTCGCGACCCCGCAGGTGACGGTAAGCTTGGGGGGAGCCACTTGTGCCGCGAAGCCTGATGGCACGCCGACCGAGCTTGTAAACCTTGCCGATCAGGCCATGTATGAAGCTAAAGCAGCGGGAAAAAACCGTTGCGTTTGGAAAACGGTCGGCGACAAACGCACAGGAACTGGAAGAACGGACGGCGAGTGACCCTTCGCCACAAAACCCGAACCGGCACGTAGCGCTAAAACGAATACCGAAGCAGTAACCGACGATTAACATGCGGATCATCAGTTCCGGATCAATCGAGGGACGTCCGGTGTGGCTGTAATACGACGCTAAGTGATCGTGCAGGTCGCTACTGGTTACCGCGCGAGCGGTTTAGTCCTTTGGCCCGAAAGCCGACATTTCGGAAACCATTAGAAAGGGAGCGAATAAATCAGACGTTCTTCACCCTGACATTGCGTGCGGAACTTTTGCCAGAACCAGTCCTGCACGGTGATGCAACGTAAGACCAATTACGCAACGGGCGTCCTGGTGGTCGGTTTCTAAATCAAACAGTCGCAATCTAATGAACGAACTGACAATTCGCGTGTCGGTGGTTCAATTCCGCCCCTGGCCACCCTCAAAAACAATAACCTGCACCACATCGAGTCCTTTCACTAAAACTCCTTGCGTAGATTTTGTGGGGTTTAAGAAAAGCTAAACCTACGCAGCACCACCAAGTCGGGTCATCATGGCTATCGTGAACCACGCTCGTATCTCTCACCTCAGATCTGGGCTCGGGCAATGCAGCGGGATGGTAACATAGCCATTCAGGATATCATCAACCTGCTGTAGTGAAGAAAGTCTACAAGAGCTATTTCAGCCATGACCCAGATCCCGGATGGAGCTGGCCGGTCGAAATCTCCGAGCGCTTCCAGGCGCACAGCGTTTTCGAAATGTCCGCAGGCTACTATTTCGAGCCGGAGTCGGCGGAGCATTCCGCGTTCCTCGCCCTCGCAGACCGGCTGAGGCTGGATATCTTCGCACAGGACTTGGTCCGGGTTAGCGGCAAGGAGGTGTCTGACTACCCGTACTATCGACTGAACGGCAAGGTCGACAAGGAGTACGAAAAACCCGAGTATATGGATTGGCAATCGCGCTGTGCCGGTGATGAGCAGACCATGTGTCGGGTCGGAGGCCGACAGCACACGAAAATCGTGTTCGATCCGGCCAGGTCGAAATCACTCGACATCATGGAGCTGCCGGAACAGATAAACCCGCACATCTATATCATTTCGAAGCGATTGAAGGACTCCCTGCACGAGCACGGGTTTACCGGCTTCAGGACCGTGCCGTGCCTCGAAAGCCAAAACAGATTCAGTCAGTCTGACCTGGCGCTGGAAGACAGCTCCGCGGAACTGGAGGCCCGGGCGAACAAATTTCAGTTGATCGTCACCGCCAGACCCGAGCACCCACCGCATGTGAGAAGAATCAGAATCCGACGCCGCTGCACCAGCTGTGGAACGGTGTACCTGTTTTTTGGTGGCGGTACACCCTATTTCGAGCGCGGGGAGCCGGCCGACACTGATTTTCAAGTCTACCACAGCTATCAGTCAGAGAATGAAGGCACGTTTGATATCGCGGGGCGAGTCTGCGTGGTGTCCACCCGCTTTATACAGCTCATGGAAGAAAACCGGTTTACCGGTCTTGAGCTTTACTCGAAGACACCGCCCATCCCGTACGGCGTGGTTCCGATACACTGATTTCGCTGCCTGACTCGATTGCGGCGGTGAGATGGCGGGATACACATGAAACGCTTGCCGGGATTAGTTATGCGCGGTCTGCAAAGTACGGCAAAATACACTCTTGCTCCGAACGTGCGTCTAGTGCGAGTCTCCGGTCGACGCGTTGTTATCACAGAGCACAACCCCATTGACGCAGAGGGGCATGTGACCGGGCCCAAGTACGCTCCCTACGATCGCCGGATGCTCGTACCTCGCACCGTTCATGTGAGCCGTTAGCCAGACTCAGAACACCATGAAGATCATTCTTTGGAACGTCGTCGGCATCATTGGACTCTATTTGCTTTTCGTCATTCCCGCCGGTCTCGCGGTTCTCGTCAAGGAACTCCGCTTTCGCAAGTCTCCCGACCGCGATGTCGTTCTTGGCATCATCCAAGATTATCAGCGCGCGCTCTCCACTAGTGAGCAGTCCGTTCTCGAGGTCATCCAGCGAGGCCGTCGAGACAAGGTGGAAAGAACAGGCGTGGCGTATTCGGTAGACGTGATGGCCAAGAAGCTCGGGAATCCACGATCCTACAGGATTGTGGTGTCCGTCGGAAGATTTCGGCCAATCACGGTCGGTCACTCCGAATCTTTCAAGGTGTCGTTTTCCCAAAGCGGCTGATGGTGGCGGTTCGCTGGCTAACCGCGGGTTGAACCTGACGGTCCGGCTGGCCCGGCCCGCAGGTTAACGCAAACGTTGTACGTTTCAATGACATCAGAAAACTCAAACTGATAATAACAATCATGGCAATATTTTCTTCTTCAAATGTATTTGGCGGTTCCATGGAACAAACGTTTCGGAAGTGGTTCGATAATAATGAAGGACTGCTTTTTGATTTCGAACGAGATCGCGAATCTATTTGCGACAAACTTTCGCAAGAAATGAAAAAAGATCAACCCAGATCTAACCTTTGAATTTGGTTCAGTCAATGAAAAGGGTAAACGTGACTTTGTGATCACAGCGGGTGGAATCAAAAGTGCTTTTCCCTCTGTGGAGTCACTATTTTGTACAGCGCCAAGCTTAAGAATGTGGGAATTCATCAAGTACCGACCAAGGCGAATCCCTTTCTCCATCGTCAGGTACAAGAGGTAGAAGCGCAGATTAATGCCTGGCATCGATCCAACGAGGGCAGCCAGAAGCTGGTAAAGATTCCCGGGATAGGGCCGTTGACCGCCACTGCCTTGGTGGCATCGATTGGCGATGCCAAAAGCTTTCGCAACGGTCGTGAACTGGCTGCCTGGCTGGGGCTGGTGCCCCGTCAGCACTCGAGCGGGGGTAAAGTGCTGTTGCTAGGGATCAGCATACGGGGTGACGGATACCTGAGAATGTTGATGGTCCATGGGGCACGATCAGCGATACGCGTCGCCGAACGCAAAACGACGCCTACGGATAGTTGGTCGACAGAAATGCTCAAGCGACGGCATATGAATGTCGCCGCCGTGGCTCGAGCCAACAAAAACGCTCGCGTCGTCTGGGCGTTGCTGGCCCATAGACGCCACTACGATGCAGGTTATGAACTCGCAGCATGACTGTCCTTGACATGAAATAAAACACAGGATGCACACCACGATTGCTCAGGCGATGATGACATGATGGCAAGACAGGTCAGACCGTGGCAGGTCAAACCTATTTCACACAGGGAGCGAAAAGCTCGTCAGGCTGTAAAGGCACCTGCCAGCAGATTCCATCAGGGACACAAGGTTTGTTCCCTTGATTAAAAGTCCGGATATATGGCTGCAATCTTTACCTGCCTACTATCATTGATTGAACGTTTGACAAAATGGGGGGCGACCATGTATGTGTGAAAACTCTGCGGGAGATATAATCACACTTTCCGGCTGCCGGGGTGATCAATGAATGGTTTCATAGAAGGAGAGAATCGCTACCAGTCCACGCTGTTTCCCGAACGACTTGATGATTATGTGGGTGAGGACAGCCCAGTTCGGGTGATCGCTGTCTTTATCGACGACCTGGATATCTCAGGCCTCGGGTTCAAGACGGAAGCTAACGATACGGGTCGGCCAGCCTACCATCCAACCACGATGCTGAAGGTCTATGGATACGGTTACCTAAATCGTGTGCAGTAGCCGCTGGAGGTTTTTGTAAGCTCGCAATCGTATCCGGGGGCGGAAAGCGTAGAAACATACGCTGCATCATGTTCATTTGCCTCTGGCCGTCACGAACGAAAACGCGAGCAATCAGCCGCTGTATCCCCACCTGGCGCTTGTAGGCTTTCCACAGATAATCCGTGCATAGTTCCGTCGCGTAGTTCTCTTCGACGCCCGTCTCACGGATCGTTCGGTATACGGCCAGACTCCAGATACCGCTGCGTACCATGGCCCGACTGCCGACCGTCTTTTCACTCGACATATCCGCGAAAAGACTTCCGTAGTTTTTCCAGGCCCGTTGCAAAATGCGGGCTGCGTCACGCTTCGTGAAACGCCCCTTTTTCGGATCGCGGCGGCATCGATTCCTCCCCGTCACGGTCTGGTAAAAAAGACGCCTGCAAAGCAAAAAGAACACCCTACTCAGTAATTGCGCCCTCCGTGTCGTCGAATCACTATCTGCCTAATCCTCATCCTTGCAAATAGGACAGTCATCCTTTTGGGGCAGGCCCTTAGAGCTGCCCTTCAGTTATTTACGAATTAATCTCTGCAACAGGCAGCAACCGGCCCAGGAACAGCCGTCTGGGTACTTCCCGAACGCGAGTGTTGAACGGCCGGATTGCGCTCTTCTTCGGACGTCCGCCGAGAGACTTCACACCCACCTATTGTTTCTCTATTTCAACCCACCGGCGAATTTCGTTACTGGGAAATGGAAACGGGCTTAAACTTGGTATCGCCGTGTCGATCCGTGCCGAACCTTTTGTATCCGTGCATTCAGTCGAGCGCGACCCACAGGTAGCCATCGCGAATGCGACAAGCGTACACCGGCAATTTCGTTCGATTTTTCGAGATGTCGCCCAGGAATTCCCAACCTTTTGAGGTGCCGTCCTCCTGCAACCGCGTCGCCCAGTCCCTGACTTCGCCTGTTTGCACATCGAAACAACTGTGGTGCCATCGGCAAACCACACCACGGTCCTCGGTAAACGTGCTGTAGATAGGGCGCGGCGTGTCCGTGCCCGGATAATTGCCGAGCGCGCCCTCCGCCAACGCCCTGCGCTCGAAAAGCGGCAGATGAAGGTGAGGGCAGGCATTGTTAAAGGCGTAATACCCGTCGGCCCCGCGCAGGACGACCACGTCATAGCCTTCCAGCGCAATGATCCGCCATTCGTTCAAGGCCAGTTCGTCTTCCGCAAAGACACGAATCCACTTTTTGCCCGCGAACTGCACGGTCTCGCGCAGCTCTCCGGCATTCAGCGCCGACTGGGTTTCGGGTTTTAGCCCAGCGATCTCGTACAGCGTAATTCGATCACTGGTTCCCCGTAGCAGTACTCTGACGAAATCGGCAACCTCGACCGCATCTTCGACCTCGTCATATAGAGCTTGGGAAATAAGCAATCGCGTACCAGTCTCTTTGTTGGCGGCTTCGATCCGGCTGGCCACGTTGGGCACGTCACCGATGGCGGTGACGCGTTCGTGACCGATCGATCCCAGCGAGCCGATAACGGCCTCGCCGTAGTGCAGCCCGACGCGGATATCAAATTCGACGTCATACATGGATGCAAAAAACGGCTTCACTTGCTCGGCAACTTTCAATATTTGCAGAGCTGTATTGACGGCATGGAGCTGCGCATTGGGCTGATCCTCAAGACCAAAGATGGCCATCACGCCATCGCCGATGAACCTGTCGATAAAGCCGCCATTGCGCTCGATAATGTCGCCCACTTGCACGAAATACCTGTTGAGCAGGTACATCAGGTCGTAGGGCGACAATCGTTCCGACATAGATGTGGAATCGACAACATCACTGAAGAGAATTGTGACGTTCTTGGCCTCGCCAGCGCGCGTTGCCACGGCACGGTCAAGCTGACTACACATCACGAGATCGGTTTCGTCAAGCACCAGCCGGCGTACACGAAGTTCGCCTTCGGGCCTCAGCTGACACGCGAGCCGCACCTCGCTGGTAAAGCCCAGACGCTCTGCCATCGACGTCTCGGCCGCCGTCCGTTGCGAGCAGGCCTCCAGGCCGTCGATCACCCAAATGCGGCAGGTCGAGCATTTTGCGCGCCCGCCGCATGCATGCGCGAAGGTGACGCCCGATCGCAGAGCCGCTTCGAGCAAGGTCTCGTCGGCGTTGACGTCAAAATCCACATTATCCGGAAGAGACGTTACTTTGGCCATTAGCCCACCACTGGTCCGCCACGTTGAATAATCCGCTGAAAATAAATCGGGATTCCCGAGATGGCACGCTCCTTCTGCGTCGATGGTGATCCGATGATGTTGGCAATGCAACCTCCGAGGTTTATGGCCCGGCTTCTGGAGTAGGAGACGTCGCCGTGGTGCCGTAGAACGCCGAGAACCGCCCGTGGCGACACCGCGCCGAATATTCGCTTTCGTTCCATAGCGTAACTGTGTGAATAACTGCTCCGCCCTCAACACCGGACGTCTGGGAGCATGAAGGCCAGAAGGCGGATAGGGGTCGTCGGACTAAACCGCTCGCGCGGTAACCGGTAGCGAGGTCCTGCCAAGAACGATTATTAGCGGCATGGGCCCGTCCTGTGTTGAGGTTGTGGTTACCACACCGTAACCAACAACACAGGAGATGGACCCATGACTCAGTCTAACAAGACTATCAGCCCATTGCGTCAACGCATGATCGATGACATGACGCTGCGCAAGCTCTCACCAAAGACACAGCTAGCATACATCCGCGCCATCAAAAACTTCACCCGTTTTCTTGAGCGGTCCCCAGATACCGCCACCGCAGAAAATCTGCGACGGTTCCAGCTGCACCTGGTTTCCAACGGTACCTCGAGTACCACCATTAACACCACAATCACGGGTTTAAAGTTTTTCTTCGAAGTGACGCTCGCACGTAACGATGCGCTGGCCAAGATGAGCCACGTGTACGAGCCGCGGAAGTTACCCGTCGTGCTGAGCGTCGAGGAGGTCGCGCGCCTGCTACAGGCGAGCACCAACGTCAAGCACCGGGCTGCGCTATCGGTGGCCTATGGGGCAGGCTTGCGCGCCAGCGAAGTCATTCACCTCAAGGTGAGCGACATCGAAGCCGATCGCAGGGTCATTCGCGTCGAGCAAGGCAAGGGCAAAAAGGACCGCTATGCCATGCTCTCAGCGTCACTGCTCGAACTGTTGCGCACCTGGTGGCGGGTGGGTCGTTCGCTAGGCAAAATGCTCCCGGGCGGCTGGTTGTTCCCGGGACAGAACCCGGTGAACCCGCTCTCTACCCGCCAGCTCAACCGCGCCTGTAAGCTCGCCGCAGAAGCCGCCGAACTCGACAAGCGTGTCTCTATGCGCACGCTCAGGCACAGCTTCGCCACGCATCTGTTGGAGCAGAAGGTCGATATCCGTGTCATTCAAGTATTGCTCGGCCACAAGAAGCTCGAGAACACCGCCCGTTATAGCCATGTCGCCACACGCACCTTGCGCGAGGTCAAAAGCCCACTGGAGTACCTGACGCTGCCGCCCGCCTAAGCCGCGGGCATGTCTCGGCAACCTCTGGAGGTTGCGGATATCTTCCGCGACCACGCCAAGCATCTCGGTGCACGCATCGGCATCACGGCGGTGCTGCATACCTGGGGCTCTGCCTTAACCCACCACCCGCACCTGCATTGCATTGTGCCCGGTGGTGGCCTGTCTAGGGATGGCTCCCGTTGGGTGGCCTGTAAGCCCGGCTTCTTCTTACCCGTGCGCGTGCTCTCGCGACTCTTCCGGCGGTTGTTTCTTGAGCAACTCAGCGCTGCCCATCAAGCCGGGCGTCTACAGTTCTTCGGCCAACACCAGGCACTCGCTAACGCTGATGACTTCGCCGCGTTCTTACGCCCGCTGCGTAAGCGCGACTGGGTCGTCTATGCCAAGCGCCCGTTTGCCGGTCCCGACGCCGTGCTCGCTTATCTGTCTCGCTATACCCATCGGGTGGCGATCGCCAACTCTCGGCTCATCGCCTTCGATGAGCGTGGTGTCACCTTCAAGTGGAAAGACTATCGTGCCAATGAGCGTTATCGCCACAAGACCATGACGCTCGCCACCGACGAGTTCATCCGCCGCTTCCTCATCCATGTCTTGCCTCAAGGCTTTCACCGCATCCGACACTATGGATTGTTTGCCAACAAACACCGCGCCGACAACTTAGCTCGGGCGAACCAACTCCTGCAGATACCACCGGACTCAACTGACGATAGCGCTGACAACGAACTCGCGGTCGGCTGTGTCTATGTGTGCAAATCCTGTGGTGCGCCCATGCTCATCATCGAAACCTTCGACCCCACGCACGCTGCGCGAGCGCCGCCGATCAACGAGCTATGACGCTTCTCAAACCAACACTAATAACCTATCTGAACTGTCCACACCGCCCCGTGGCGGGCCCGCTTTGTCCAACACCGCGCCAAAGCCTCATATCGACGTTCAACTCGGCGCTCGCAGCGACTGCCATACACGCTCACCCGCTTGCAACGGCTGCCGCTGCATTGACCGCCGTCTCAACCAATATCTTCGCCCCGCGCACGCTTACAATCCCCATAGCGCTATCTCATCACCCCATCATCCGCAGCAACGACCCCGCGGTTTCCTCCCTCGAGGCTTAGCAGACGCCTGCCCACTTAACGGCATCGCGCCGTTAACCGGCTACTCGATGGGCAGGCATCTTCTAACCCTTAACGATCCAGAGAGGACAAAAAATCTTAGGCCCTTAGGCGGCGTTAACTGGTTCTAGATACGGGGGGGGTACCGGGGAGACACGATGTCTCGACAGGGAGCCCCTGGTTAAGCCGTACGTGGTATCTGCATGACATTCTTGCAAAGCAAGCTATTTGGCAGAAAATTGCCGTCTTCGAAGTTCGGACTTTTTCAACACAATCGGTCGATTTCAGCATTTCGCTCCAGGAATGCTCCACCGACCGGTTCCCGACCTACTTCTGCTATAGAGGATACAAGATCTGATCTCCACTCAAAACAACGGAGTCAGAACATGTATCCGTTACTTCAACACAAACCGAGGAAAGCACCCTGGAACAAAGGCAAACTGGTGGGTCAGAAGACGCCGCCGAAACTCAAGGAGATTTGGGCGATACGGATTCGCCTACAGATCGATGAGAAGCATCGCGACTTGGCGCTGTCAAATCTCGCCATCGACAGTAAGCTTCGGGCCTGCGCATTACGCTTCCTTGACCCAGCGTAGCGTCCTATCCGTGAGGGTTCGCTTTACTTTGTTCTGAATGAGGGTGTACGGTCGTATCCGGCAGGTGCGCCCTGCAGCCCGTCTGGTTTAGACCTCGTCAAGCACCGGCTTGTGTTTCAGTGACGTCAAATATAGATTTGCACCAGAATCACATTATTAAGGTCTACGCCAGCAGGGCGTGTCACGAACAACCGAAAAGCAGCTTTTATTACAGTGATGAGCCAAAGACTATTTACACGATTGGTATTGATATTCATTCCGTTGCTGCTGGTTGCACCGAACCTGCCGGCATCAGATTTCGCGAAGGAGCAGCGCTGGGCGGAGCAGATCGTGGACATGCTGATCGAGGGTGACGCGGTGTGGCTGGAAGCAGGCGGCCACCGGTTTTTGGCGATCTATACCCAGGCGCAAGCGGACGATCCAAAGCGCGGTGTCATCGTCATGCACGGCATTGGCGTACACCCGAACTGGGACCAGGTGATTTACCCGCTGCGCACCGGGCTGGCCGAACGCGGTATGTCGACGCTATCACTGCAGATGCCCATTCTACCCAACGAGGCCGAGGCGATTGAATACGCGCCGCTGATCGCCACGGCGGGTCCGCGCATCGAAGCGGGTATCCGGTTCCTGAAAGCAAAGGGTGTCGCGGAGATCGTGATTGCTGCGCACAGTCTCGGGGCAACAATGGCTGCGCATTATCTCGCCGGTGAGGCGGCGGATGTCCGGGCCCTTGTTGCCATTGGTATGGGGGGGCGTTCCGACGAGCCGCGCATGGATACGGTGTCTTTGCTCGGCCGAATCCACATCCCGGTGCTGGACCTATACGGCAGTGACGACCTGCCGCAGGTTCTGCGAAGTGTGGCGCAACGGGCGACGGCCGCACGCGCAGCCGGTAACAAAGCCTACCGGGAGATCAGAGTCGCAGACACCAACCATTTCTTCGATGGCAAGGACGACGTCCTGCTAGATACGGTATCAGATTGGCTTGCCGCCGCTTTGTGGACGATGCTTTTGGTACCGAACTGGGAAAACCTCACCGGCGAATGCGGTTGGTCAACACGACAGTATGTTCGTTGGATGAAGACCGTGGCGAAGCGAACCTTTATAGATGAATCAGAGTGACTTGGATGAAATGCAAAGCGACTGCGTTTTGGTTTCGAATCCCCAATACTTGACTACTAATTAGCGTCCGCTGTCATGCCGCGAGCAATTGCTCGCGGGAGGTAAAAAGACGTGGTCCGAATCCCCGCTTTGGGTTTTCCGGACATTCACGAACGCCGGCTTACGACTGCGGGCTCAATGGGTGGATGCAACACCTAAACTCTACCACCGGAGAGGAGGATGTTGCAGATGGGCTACCCGACGAGGATTTACTACACCGAAGCCGATAAAGCATTGATGTGGGATC
>Ga0224508_10001090_pt1 | contig 24776 bp, 21 predicted proteins | sample SF_Jan12_sed_USG_4_FD_170157 | JGI IMG/M metagenome (GOLD analysis project Ga0224508, IMG submission 170157) | Sediment microbial communities from San Francisco Bay, California, United States - SF_Jan12_sed_USGS_21 | ecosystem: Environmental > Aquatic > Marine > Sediment | place: USA... | reverse complement strand
CAACGACAGCCGACTCGACCCGTTGTCCCGGCACCGAGACCAGCACCAGATCAACCGGCCGATCGAGACTGGCAACAGCCGGTATGCCGTCGATAACATCGGCCGACGGGTGGACTGCTAGCACATCGCTACCGCCACTCGCTGCATTTTCCAGCAACGTATTACCCAGTTTGTTCGAATCCGTAGCTGACGCACCGTAGACGGCAATCGATCGAGGTGTAAACAGACCATCGATGCTCATGGATAACTGCTTTAGAGTTTCTGTGACATAAAATACTTCAGGACCTCGTTGGCGCCACCGATGATCGGCAAGCCCATGGCGTCACGGACATACTTTTCCACGGGGTAGTCTCTCATGTAACCGGCCCCACCCAGAATCTGCATGGCACTTATAGTGACGCGTCGCGCCATCTCGGTCGGGTAGACCTTGGCCAGCTTGCCCGGTAATTTATCCTCTGTACTGTCATCTAAACTCTGCCAGGCGATTCTGCGGACCATCAGCCTGGCCATTTCCAAGTCGGCTTTCATATCCATCAACATATTACCGATGGCCTGATATTTGCCGATAGGCTGTCCCCAGATTTCCCGGTCCTTGGCATAATCCAGGGCCAGTTCATAGGCTGCCCTTGCCACACCCACTGCCATGGTCCCTGTGCCGACACCGTTGGTGTCATAGACAGCGTTTATCGTCTCAAAACCGGCGCCTTCTTGCCCCAGCATATTCTCCCTGGGCAGCCTCATATCCTCAAAAACCAGCTCGCCATTCATCGAGGCCCGGTGACCCATCTTGTTCTCGATCGTGCCGATGGAGAAACCGGGTGTGTCGGCCGGAAAAAAGAAGACAGAACAGGATTCTGAATTTGGTTTGGTAGTGTCAGTGCGTGCTAACAAACCGTACAGCTGTGACACACTGGCATTGCTTGAATAGACCTTTCTGCCATTAATGACATAGTGATCGCCGTCCTTTCTCGCCGTAGTCCTGGTCCCCAGTTTCGGATCCGGCAACGGGCAAAAAATCTCGGTGCCGCCCGATGGCTCGGTGGCGCCAAAAGAAACCAGGTGGGAGCCGGTTGTATCTTCAGCAATTGGTATTAACCATCTCTCACATTGTTCTGATGTGCCGTTCCTGGCGATCATTTCTGACATCGCTATGACGACATGAAAGGCATTGGCCATTCCGATATCACCAGCTGCCAGCTCTTCGAGCAATATTGCGTATTCCATTGTTGTCGCGCCTGTACCGCCGTATTGCTCCGGGATCAGCAGCGAATGAAACCCCAGCTCAAATCCTTTCCTGATCACATCCTTGGGAAAAGCCTCCCGTGGGTCAGCAATACTGTCAACCTGGGCGGACACAGGTGCAATCTCTTTCTCGGCAAATCTTCGAGCGATTTCCTGCAGTTGCTTTTGTTCGTCTGATAACTCGAACCCGATCATGAAAGTACCTCCAGTGACGGCGACCATGTCCTGTATGCACGCCCGACAATAATGCAGGATCAGTCGATCAGACCGACTTCCTTCAAGCGTGAATCAACGGCATCCATTACATAGTCTGATAGTAGATCAACAGGCGGTCGTACCGGCCCGCCGGGTAGCCCCAGCTTTTCCGCCCAATACTTCAGTGCGGTGAGGGGGAATACACCCCTGCCCATCAGGCTGGCTACCTGGGTCTCATGAAACAACACACGCAGCGGTGATATCTTCCAGTAGATTTTCATCGCCTCTTCTTCTTTGCCCTGCTTGAGTAAAGCGGTGTACTGGCATAGCCAGGGATTTTCCGGCGTCTGAAACAAGGCAGGGGCGAAGTTGCAGAACTGGAAGGCCGTGTCCGGCATATAGCGCATTTGATCCGGCCAGTAATCTTCAAACGGATCACCCACGACGATCTTGTCGCCGGCCAACTTGTATGCCTTTAAGGTCTGATCCAGGCTTCCCAAACCCTGCTTGATGCCGCAGATATTTGGAATTTTTTCCGCCAGTTCATTTATGAATTCCGGTGACAAAACGTAGCCGGTTGGCTTTGTGTTGTAGAGACAAATACCGATATCGACCTTATCCGCCAGATAATTGTAATAGCGGTATACGCCGTCATCTGAAGAAGAATTGGCATAAGGTGTACAGTGCATCAGCAAATCAACACCTACGTCTTGTGCGTGTCGGGCCAACTCCACAGCAGACATGATGCTGGGGTGGCTGGTATTGGCCAGCAGCGGCACCCTGCCATTCACAATGTCAGCCGATACCTCATACATCTTTTTCCGTTCTTCAACGGTAAAGGTAATCCATTCGCCACATGCCCCGTCGGTAATAACCGAGTTAACGCCCATCTCGATTTGTCTGTTGATCCACGGTTCCAGGCCATCGTAATTGATACTGTAATCGTCGTTCAGTGGCATGATGATGCCGCCGCCGATACCCGGCAGGTTTTCTCTTGCCCACTGCTTGGCCTCATGTTTTTGATATTTCATTCTTTAGTTTTCCCTACACGCATGCCCGTTACAGCCTAACGAGCGCCGGAATAACCGCAAATAGTGGAATCTGCCTAGATCGGCGTCACGAAATCCAAATACGTCGCTGACAGGTAATGGAGCAGGGCACGTGGGCCCTGTTAGTACTCTGGCTGAACTCGCGCCTGGAGCCAGAGGACAGCGATCAATGAAGCGACAATCGGTAGGCTAAGCGCCAGGAAATATTCAGATCGTTCCCAACCAGCGTTGATCAACGCGCCAGCGGCGAAAGGCCCAATGACGGCACCGAGTCGACCAATTCCCAGAGCCCAGCCGATGCCGGTATTGCGAATACGCGACGGGTAGAGATCAGGGACGAGAGAGTACAAACCAATGATCGATCCCGCGAGGAAAAAACCGATCAGGAATGCAACCGGCAGCATTGTAGACAGTTCGAAATCGAGAAACCCGAATACACCCATCGCGACCATAGCAACGAGCATGTAGAAAGCCGCTACCTTGTAGACAGAGGTTCGGACCGAGATCCAGCCTAGCGCCAGCCCTCCAACGACGCCGCCAGCCGCAATCAGTACGCCTCCTGAAATACCAGCGTCTGTCGACAATCCAGCGTCTATCAGGATCTTCGGCGTCCAGTTTGTAACGAAGTAGAACGCTGACATGAGGGCGACAAAAGCGATCCAGATGGCGAATGTGCGACCTCGAAACGCGGCTGAAAAAATCTCTTGGGTCGAGCCGTGCTCAACGGAGCGATTTTCGTTATCGGGCATTGCGCTAAGCGACACCTGCCCCAAACGGATCAAAATCGAATTCAGTTGTTCAAGGGCCCGGGGCGGCTGGCGAGCCATGAGGAAGGCAATTGACTCTGGCAATCGCCACAGAACCAGCGGGATCATGAGTAACGACATACATCCACCGGCAACAAAAATGGATCGCCAGCCGAATTCTCTCAAAAGATAGGCTGAAGCAATTCCAGCGATAATTGCGCCGACCGGATACCCGGACTGGAGTATGCTGATAGCGAGTTTCCGGTGACGGTCGTTGCTGTACTCCGCCACCATGGTTGTCAGGCTCGATAACATACCGCCAACGCCAAGCCCCGTTACCAGGCGCGCAGCTATCAATTGAGCTACGTTCGAGGATATTGCTGCCGTCAGCATGCCTGCGCTAACCACACAGAGGCAGGCTAATATCAGTCGACGTCGCCCAAATCGATCAGCAAGAGGCGATAGCAATAATGCGCCGACGACCATACCAGCGAGGCCAGCGCTGAAGATTACGCCAAGATCCTTCGAATTCACCGACCAATCCAGAGCGATCTGCGGGGCTGCAAACGCGATAGCAAGTACGTCGAAGCCATCAAGGAAATTGATCACAAGACAGATCGACACGGCCAGCAGCTGGGCAGGCTGCATCGGATTCGCTCGAACTTGGTCAAGTGGGCTCATCTAGCTGTCCCATTGGTAGAATAAGAAACTAATAGTATCAGTACGTTAGGTAGAAAAACTGGAGGATTGATGGGACGGTGGACGCACGAAGTGCGGCCCGTACAGCATCGCGCGCTTGGCGATACGATGGTTCCGATAGCATTATTGCGCGCTACACGTATGAATAAGCTTCCTGCGATGTCGCTAACACATCATTTTCGGACCTAAAAAATGCGAGTACGAATTCACAAATTATTCGAGACCTTTCTTCAGGCACATTCAGCTCAACCTGAAGCATCGTTAGTACATTCGCTTGCGCAACCGCCCTGCTTACATGAATTTTTGGACGAACTCGACCCAGACCTAAAACTTGACTGGTCAGGTCAATCTTTTCTGGGGTTGCCCGCGCTGCGAGAAAAAGTCGTTAAGCGTTGGGGCTATGGTCCGGCATGCGGTCCAGATGACGTATTGATTACGGCAGGTACGGCAGAGGCCAACTTCCTGGCTATCAGTAATCTGGTTGGACCGGGTGATGAGATGATAGTAGACGTACCGGGTTGGCCACAGCCGTTAGTGCTGGGTGAGGCGATCGGCGCAAAAATAAAAAAACTCGTTCGCAATGAAGCTTCGGGATGGATGTTCGATTTCGATCAGTTGAGTGAGCTTATTACGCCGAGGACAAAACTGATTTTCATCTGTAATCCAAACAATCCGACGGGACACGTACTGGATGAAGTGGAGTTAAAACGCGTGGCAGAACTGGCGGATCGCGTCGGTGCCTATGTGCTGACCGACGAGGTCTATCGATCGATGGAGTGGGACAATCAAACCACACCGCGGATTGCGACCCTGTACGAACGGGGCATCAGTACCGGCAGTGTTTCCAAGGTGTTGGGTTTACAGGGCTTGAGAACGGGATGGATGATTTCTCGGGATTCCCAATTGCTATTTGATTCCATGGTATTGCGTGAAGATACCAGTGAAATCATGAATGTCATGGGTGAAGCCATTGCCGATATCGCTTTGGGCGAAAAACGATTTGTGGAATCGATTGCAAAAGCAAAACGGGCCGGCAAACGAAATTTGAGCCTTATTCATGAATTTGTTCAATTCCATTCAGAGCTTTCGTGGGTTCGGCCGCAAGCTGGCCTAATTGGGTTTTGCAGATTTGACAGCGATGTGAGCGCGGCACAATTATCCGAGCGGTTGCTTGCAACACCGTATAGAACCTTCGTCATGCCGGGGAATGCCTATGGATACCCCAATCACATTAGGGTAGGGGCCGGAGGCGCTGGCACGGAAGAGGTCAAGAAAGGATTGGCCAGGCTATCAAGTTTTCTCCGGGATCAGACCATTTAATTGAAATTTCAGCAGCCGTCCGGTATTTCGGAGGGTGCAATAAGCCGGGGTTACGATCATGTTCAAAATCGATTTGCGCTCAGATACTTTCACAATGCCGGATAAAGGAATGAGGCGGGCTATTTATGAAGCCGAGGTAGGCAATTCCGGCTATGCTGAAGATCCTTCAGTTAATCAACTGGAGACGGAGATTGCGGAATACTTCGGTGTAGAAGCCGGAATATTTCTGCCCTCGGCGACTATGGCCGGACAAATTGCGATTCGCGCCTGGAGTCGGCCGGGTGACGTGGTGTTAATTGAGGAATTCGGCCACAACTATTATTTTGAAACGGGTTCGATGTCTCTCATCGCCGGTGTACAGGCGCGTTTGTTGCAGGGTTTACATGGAATTCTCGCGCCGGAAACGATAGAGGCCTCGATTGTTCATCCCGAAAACCCCTATGCTCGTACATCATTGATTGTCTTGGAGAATACGTCCAATTTTGGCGGCGGCACCATATACCCACAGGAAACGCTCGAAACTATTTTTGCTTTGACCGCGAACAGCAACTTGCCCGTGCAGATTGACGGGGCGCGAATATGGAACGCCATTGTTGCAGCCGATAGAGACCCAAAGCAGCTGATCCAACCCGGAGGATCGATGTCGGTATGCTTCTCGAAAGGGTTGGGTGCGCCGATGGGTGCCTTATTGCTCGGTTCGCTCGAATATATTAATGAGGCCCGTCGTATTCAAAGTATGTTAGGCGGTGTTATGCGGCAAGTGGGTTTCATGGCCGCGGCAGCGCTTTATGGTTTTCGCCATAACATGGAGAGGCTGGAGGAAGACCATGCGAATTGTTCATTTATAGCAAATCGATTAGCCGATCTTTCCGCACTGGAGATCGACCTGCAACGCGTGCAAACAAATATACTCTATTTCAATGTGAAGGCTGGCACTGAGCGCGCCTCCCGTTTGGTTGACGAACTGGCAGAGAATGACGTTGGTGCGCTAAACGTGGGGTCATTGGTCAGGTTGGTTACCAGCAAGGACGTTTCACGAAAAGATTGCGAGTATGCCGTTGAAGCGATTCATCGGCTGTTAAAATGAGATAGTTATATGAACGAATCGTTGATGATTGACCATCCCATAGAAGTGTGGCGAGTCAATGCTTTTACGACCACGCCCTTTACGGGAAACCCCGCTGGAGTTGTGCCTGATGCCGATGGCCTGTCGGATCAATTAATGCTGGCCATTGCCGGTGAGCTCAATGATATTTCTGAAACCGTGTTTATTTGCCAGCCGGACGCCGAGAATGCCGACGTCCGCTTGCGCTATTTCACCTCTACAACGGAGGTGGATCTCTGCGGACACGCGACAATATCCGCTTTATTTACGCTTGCCTGGTCAAATCGCATCAGTGGCGCAGATGAAACGAAAATAATTCGAGCCCAAACCAAAGTAGGCATTCTGGAGGTCGGGATACAGTTTGCGAACGATAAGGCAGTCTGGGCCTCCATGGAACAACTCGCCCCGCATACGCAACCAGCCCCGGGCGCTGATCTGGTCCCCGGCATCCTGGGACTGCCCGTATCCGCTTTTTCCGATCAGCTACAGATTGGATGTGCCAGCAGTGGCTTGTGGGCCTGTTTTGTACCGCTCAGGGAGGTGTCTTTTCTGGAGAAAATTCAGATCGATAGCGACAGAATAGAGCAGATATGGCAAGAAAACCCGGAATTCACAGGCGTTTATCCGTTTGCCTTTGTCGATCAAAGCACCACGCAGGGGCGCTTCTTCTCACCGCCAAAATTCGGCATTTCCGAGGACCCTGTCACCGGAACCGCTTCCGGCGCTCTTGGCGCTTTCTTGATGGCCCAGGGCCACATGCCAAAAAGCGGTGAGCTCTGGGCGCGTCAGGGATTTGAGATGGGGCGAGGCGGTGTGGTCAAAGTAAGCTGTAACTCAAATGGCCGAATGAATATTCAAGGCCAGGCCGTGGCGGTGATGCGTGGTGAGATGACACCATGATGATCGAACGAATCGCGTACTTAGCGTTGCCTTGAAAAGATTCCTCGCGGTGAATTCGGCAAAAGACAAACTAAACCAGCTTCGAAAGCTCGCTGCTCCACTTGAATCTTCGTCGGCAACAAGGATCGCGCGTCTACAAAAGGTCGGTGAGCACGCGGAGCGCTTTCTCGAAAGCTTGCCCGAGCGCGATGTCTATTCAGCTGCGGGGCCGCGAGAAGATGCGATGGCTGCGTTCGCGATACCGGAGTTGCCCGAACCCCTTGAGGACGCTCTGGGCACGTTGGATGAGTATGTCGAGCGGATCGGCCACAATTTGGGCTCGAGTCGATTTTTTGCGTACATCCCGAGCGGCGGCTTGTACGAGGCGGCACTTGCGGACTATCTGGCGGCAGTTTCGAATCGCTACTCCGGCGTTGGCGCCGCTGCGCCTGGCGCGACCCGTTTGGAGCATACGATGTTGCGTTGGCTGGCGAGTGTCGTCGGCTATCCCGCCTCGGCTGAAGGGGATTTAACGTCGGGCGGCAGCATGGCAACGCTATCCGCGATCGTCGCGGCTCGCGAAGCCCGTAACGTCAAAAGCACTGAAGTCACGTCGTCGGTGGTTTATTTGACCGCACATACTCATCACACTCTTCGCAAGGCACTGCATGTAGCGGGACTTGGCGAATGCGAGGTTCGCGAGGTTCCGCTCGACGCCAATATGCGCATGGATTGCGCCGTGCTACGAGAGCATCTTCGAGAGGACCAGAACGCCAGGCTGCGCCCCTGGCTGATCGCGGCGTCCGCTGGCACAACGGATGTTGGCGCCGTGGATCCGCTAAATGAAATCGCGGATATTGCGTCGGAGTTCGACGTCTGGATGCACGTCGATGCGGCCTACGGTGGCGCGTTCGCGTTATGTGACGAGGGACAGCGACGACTTGAGGGTATCGAGCGATCGGACTCGCTGATCCTTGATCCGCACAAGGGTTTCTTTCTGCCTGGCGGAATCGGAGTCGTGCTCGTACGCGATGGACAAAAACTCTTCGACGCCTATCATGCGCGTGCCGCCTATATGCAGGACATTGCCGGTGACACAGAGCGTTCGCCTTGCGACTACTCAGCCGAATTGACGCGACCATTTCGAGCATTGCGCTTTTGGCTACCGTTCAAGGTTCACGGCAGTCGGGCGTTCGCGGCGGCGCTCGAAGAGAAATTGATACTTGCACAGTACTTCTACGAAGAGTGCGGGAAAATCCCGGGAATCGAGCTGGGGCCAAGCCCGGATCTGTCCGTCGTCACGTTTCGGTTTTGTCCTGGGTCCGCGGATGCGGATACAGCAAGTCGTGCGCTGATTGATGCCATTAACCGGGATGGACGCGTATTCATGACGACTACGACGATCGCAGGCCGTTTCACGATCCGGATGGCCATACTGACGTACCATTCACACGTTGAGGACGTCGATTTAGCGCTTCAGGTCATAAACGAATGCACAGCGGCGATCCGGCGCGCACAAAATTCGCATCAGGTCTGAGCCGGGGGAGCACGATCGTAAACAACAAGACCGAGAATTGGTCCGGGCGATTCGTATTCATACTGGCGTCTATCGGCGCTGCCGTCGGTCTTGGAAATATCTGGAAATTTCCGTACACGCTCGGTAATAGTGGTGGCAGCGCCTTCGTCCTTATTTACGTCATCGCAATCCTGCTGGTCGCTACACCGATTATGTTGTCGGAGATGGTTATCGGGCGGCATGCGCGGCAAAGCGCGCCGGCGGCAATGCGCAAGGTCGCGCTGGAAAACGGCACCAGCCCGTACTGGCAGATCGTCGGCTGGATGGGACTGCTTGCGTTGATGCTCGTGCTAAGCTTTTACAGCGTAATCGCCGGGTGGACAGGAGCGTACCTTGTGAAATCCATCTCCGGTGGTTTGAGCGGGCTCTCACCTGAGGAGGTCGGACGCGATTTCGGCGTTTTCTTGCACGATCCGGGCTGGATGCTTGTATGGCATTTCCTGTTTATTGCCGCAACCGTGGCTATCGTTGCGCGTGGCATACGGCTCGGGCTCGAGAGAATTGTCGTTGTGTTAATGCCGGTACTGTTCATTATGCTGATTGCGTTGGTTATCCATTCAGGGATTACCGGCGATTTCGAGCGCGCGGCTCACTTCCTGTTTAGCGTCGACCTCAGCAAGATTACACCGGTCGTAGTGCTCGCCGCCGTTGGGCAGGCATTTTTCTCGGTCAACGTTGGCGTCGGTGCCGTGCTGACCTATTCGGCGTATTTGCCCGATGACGTCAATCTATTCCGCTCGGCAATTGCCGTAGCTTTCGGTGACACGCTGGTCGCAATACTCGCCGGGCTCGCGATATTTCCGATTGTTTTCGCTCACGGTCTGGATCCGTCTGAGGGTCCAGGCCTCATTTTCGTCACGCTGTCGACGGCATTCGCGGCTATGCCGGGCGGAAGTATTGTTGCGACTTCGTTCTTTGCGATGCTCTTGTTCGCGGCGTTGACGTCGTCAATCTCGATGCTCGAAACAATGACAGCGCGCGCGTGTGAGGTCCGTGGTCTGGCACGGCCAACGGCAGCGGCACTAATTGGAGCCACGGCTTTCGCGCTCGGCCTTATCACGGTGTTTTCCTTTTCACACTGGGAGAGCGTCTTTCCGCTGGGCAATATCGCCGTATTTGCGGGCAAGACGCCATTCGACCTCATCGATTACCTGGTATCGAACATTCTGATGCCGCTGGGCGGGATGCTGTATGCGCTGTTTGCAGGCTGGTGGATATCGAGAAAGATACTGATTGCACAGCTCGGTATTGGCGATGGTATGACATTCAAGCTCTGGCTCGTCCTGGCTCGTCTCATTGCACCGCTGGCGATTGCAGCCGTGTTTATCTACAACTTGGCATAGTTCTTCGTTCGACCGGACCCAAGCCAGCAGTTCGCGCCGTCAGGTTGATTAGAGACTAATACTCAAATCTGTCTTCCAAGGCCCATAAACCCAATGCCGGACTCGAAATATAAAAAATCTCCTCCCCATCGGCCATGGTGTTATAGCCTTCTCTTAGAATTTCAGGATCGTATCTGGCTGTGATCTCATCGAAATCCGCGTACCTGTATCCAACGCTTTCGATTTCATGTTGTGACAGGTTGTCCGCTCCTTTTCCGGGACAATAAGTGATACTGAAACGGCTCTCGGATGAGCCATGAATCAGATGCGCGGCAGCGGCGAGATTATTTCGCAGATCCTCATTATTCTTTACCATTTCCAAGGTGTGAGGAGTGCCGAAATACCCGTATTTTCTAATCAGCTTATCAATCTGTTTGTCCTCGCCAAACTCAACCAGAGCGGGGGCTAAAACAATGAGCTCGCCCCCATCTGCCAATGCCATTCGCGTGCGATAGACACTTTTGTTCCCGAGCCACGTGCTCTTGAATTCACCCGGGTCAAGCCAAACAACTACTTTTTCTAACGGTTGCTTCAGCATTTCGAAATTTACCTGGAGCGACAGTTTTGCCGCTTTATCAAACGCGCTGAAATCATCACCGATGAAGAGTCCGTACGTTTGCAAATCACCCTTCTTGTTCAAGCCTACAACCGTTAGTACATAAACAATCGGCAGGTGATTTAGAAAATGCTCAGAAGCGTAATTGAAAATTCTTCGGACAGGCGTATCTGCGCGGCCCATCATCTTTTCCATTCCATAGACAGCCCCAATGTAATGGCTTTTGTGAATACCTTCGGTGCCGCCAGTGCCGACGAGTACATTCTTATTGTAGTTTGCCATTCCTACTACTTCGTGGGGCACAACCTGGCCAATAGACAGGATAAGATCAAAATCACCTTCAACCAGTAATTTGTTGACCTGCGCCGGCCACGTGAAGTCACACGCGCGCCCAGAAACTTCTTTTACAAATCCGGCCGGTACCGTGCCTAAAGTTATTACATCGTTACGCCAGTCGTGGACTCTGAACAAATCATTGGGTGTCTGTCCGAACATATGACTGATCTGGCCTTTGGTCATCGGAGTGTGCGTACCCAAAGCTGGCAAAATATCTGTGAGCTTGCTTCCCAAATACTCCCAGCAATACTCTGTCAATTCGCCGCAACGCGATGGCAAGCGCGTGTAATCCGGCGGTATTGCCAGAACCTTTTGCTTGTCTACAATATTGTCCAAGGCCGCAAACATACCTTCCTTCAAATCATCAGCAGAAAGAGCTGTTTCGGGTGAGCCTGTTTCGTAATAGATCATGGCAAATACTCAATAAAGCATTCTCTTGCCCGATTACCGGGCGCGGGACAGATCAGGATCAATATGGATAACGTTATCACTATACAATATGCATCTACGTCAGCTGCTTCATGTTGGCGACAAATTCGCTGCGCAGATGGACGACGGTTATTACTAAGCGTTGAGAGAAAAGCGATATGATGTTTCACGCAACGTGACCGAAAACCTCTGGGTGCGTCATATCAAACCCCTGTTTATGGATTGAAACCTCGTCAGAAAAAGAGACCTATTGGAAATACTATGAACTCCGCAGAAAAGAAATGTGATATCGGCCTGATTGGCCTCGCTGTCATGGGCGAAAACCTGGTTCTGAACATGGAGAGCCACGGTTGGCAGGTCGCAGTTTTCAACCGCACGACCAGCAAAGTTGACGCCTTTTTGCAAGGACGCGCGACAGGCAAAAACATCGTCGGCTGTCACAGCATCGAAGAACTGGTCGCCAACCTATCGCGTCCCCGCAAAGTATTCCTGCTGGTAAAAGCTGGCGCAGCTGTTGATGCCTTTATCGATTCCATCATCCCGCAACTCGAGCCAGGCGACATCATCATTGATGGCGGTAACTCGCACTTCCCCGATACTATTCGGCGCACAGCCTACGTGGAGAGTAAGGGCCTGTTATACATTGGAACTGGCGTGTCCGGCGGCGAGGAGGGGGCGCTCAAAGGCCCTTCGATTATGCCGGGGGGTTCAGGAGCGGCATGGCCCCACGTCAAGAAGATATTCCAGTCCGTCGCGGCCAAGGTCGACGATGGTTCGCCTTGTTGCGAGTGGCTAGGGAGCGATGGCGCCGGTCATTTTGTGAAAATGGTGCACAACGGCATTGAGTACGGCGATATGCAGATGATCTGCGAAGCCTATTCTCTGATGCGCAACGTGCTGGATATGCCGCCTGCTGAAATATCGACCGTATTCGGCGAGTGGAATGAGGGCGAACTGGACAGTTATCTGATCGAAATTACCCGCGACATCCTGGCCAAGACAGATGATGAAACCGGCAAACCGATGGTTGATGTAATCATGGATAAGGCCGGCCAAAAAGGCACTGGCCGCTGGACCTCTCTCGCCGCCCTCGATCTTGGTGTCCCTGCGCAGACGATCGTGGAAGCGGTATTTGCCCGCGCCCTCAGTGCGATCAAAGATGAGAGGCTGGTCGCAGCGCGAAGGCTGGCGGGGCCAGGGGCAAAATTCACTGGTGATAAGAAGGCTTTCCTCGGGCAATTGCGGCAAGCACTATTCGCGTCAAAGATTTGCTCGTATGCCCAGGGTTACCAAGTAATGCGGGCGGCTGCCACCGAGTATCAATGGGATTTGAACTACGGCGAAATTGCGCTGATGTGGCGTGGCGGTTGCATAATTCGCGCCCAATTCCTGGGTAATATCAAGGAAGCCTACGACAACAATCCCGGCCTGCAAAATTTGCTCCTGGACAACTATTTCAAAGATGCGATTGAGAATAGTCAGTCGGCATGGCGCAAAGTTATTGCCACTGCCGTAGAGCATGGAATTCCTGTGCCCACCTTCAGTTCGGCGCTGGCCTATTACGACGGGTACCGCAGCGCCGTGCTCCCGGCAAACCTGCTGCAAGCCCAACGCGACTATTTCGGTGCCCACACTTATGAACGCCTCGATAAACCGGCCGGGGAGTACTTCCACACCAACTGGACCGGCACGGGTGGCGACACCGTATCGACAGCGTACAACGTTTGATTGGAGTTGAAATGAGCTTATTGAACATCCGAAATGATGATTGCCAACTGGATTTTTTATCGCTCGGTGCGCTGGTGCACCGCCTCGATCCTGGTGTAGTCCCGTTCCGCAAGGCCCGTACGGTGGATATCCACGTGTCTGGTGGTGAATACAATTTGGCCGCCGGGCTATCCGATTGCTTTGGCCTGAAAACCGGCATCGCCAGTGCCATGGTTGACTATGGTATTGGTGAATTGGTTGAAACCAGGGTCAGGGAGATGGGCGTAAAGCCGTACTTCAAACGCTTCGAGCACAATGGTGTTGATGGCCCCAATATCGCCACGGTCTATAGTGATCGGGGCTGTGGCGTACGTCCACCGGTGGTGTTCTATAACCGTGCTAACGAGGCAGGCGGTATGCTCAAGGCTGGCGATTTTAACTGGGATGAAATATTTGGCCAGGGAGTGCGGTGGTTCCATTCGGGCGGCATTTATGCCGCTCTTTCGGGCACCACATCCGGACTAATCATCGAGGCCATGCGGACAGCGAAAAAACATGGAGTCATCACCTCCTTCGACCTGAACTACCGTCCAAAATTATGGGCACCTGTCGGTGGATTGGAGCAGGCTCAGAAAACATTCCGTGCCATCGTGGATAATGTCGATGTGCTGCTGGGCAATGAGGAGGATCTACAGCTCGGTCTGGGGATTGAGGGCCAGGATGTGGAATCCTCATCGAAACTCGATACCCGGGCATTCTTTGGCATGATTGATCAGGTGACGACCGAATTTCCCAATATCCAGGCAGTCGCCACGACACTGCGTGAAGTGGAGAACAGCAATCGCCATCAATGGGGCGCAGTAGTTTGGTGCCAGGGCGAGCAGGCTATCAGTCCTGTCTGTGAACTGGGAGTGATCGACAGAATTGGTGGCGGAGATGGTTTTGCCACCGGGCTGATTTACGGCTTCCTCGACGGGCGCAGCCTCGATGAAACCGTGCGCTTGGGATGGGCGCACGGCGCGCTGCTAACAACCTTCCCAGGTGATACCACTATGGCCAAGCTACCTGAGGTGGAATCTTTCGCCAGAGGTGGATCGGCCCGCGTACAAAGGTAAGCTGCAAAGAAGGAGAATGAGTATGACCGCTGCACTGGCAACCTTGCACCAACATAAAAACATACTCCTGATTGATGTGGCTTTGCTGGTGGCGCTATATCTGGTGCCCAGTCTTGCCCATCTCACTGCGTTGCCCCTGTATATGCTCGAGCCAATGCGGGTTGCCTTGTGCGTCTCGCTCCTGTTTACCAACCGGACAAATGCCTACTTTATCGCACTTACCATACCCCTGGCCTCAGCCATGATTACGGGCCATCCACCGCCTCTTAAGGCTGTACTGATGGGCATCGAATTTTCGATTCTCGTGGTGTCGTACAGTTATTTCGCACAACGGCTTCGCATTTCAGCCTTTGCGGCATTGAGCGCCGGTATCTTGTTAAGCAAGCTGGCCTATTACGCGATGAAGTTCGTTGCCCTGAGTACCGGCTTACTTGCTGGCAGCCTGATTTCAACGCCCTTGCAATCTCAACTCGTCGTCGCCATTGGAACCGCCGCAGTCTTTGGCCTTATCGAGCACTATCGGACGAAACACAATAATAAATAGGGGTCAGATCCAAGGGTCTGACCCCTACTGTTGCTCGAGTTGCTGGTCTTGGTGCTAGTACTCACGTTGCGTCCAGTCATACAAAATCCCCATCGTATCGCCGCGCTGCCGCTCGGCCAGCGAATAAGCCTTCTCACATTCTTCGGGAGCAAATTCGTGAGTGATCAGGCCATCGAGTTTGAAGCGATCGGCCACGACCAGCTTAAAAAACTCTTCGTCGATGCGTCGCTGAGTCCAGCCGTCGCGATCATGACTGTCATGCGTCGCCTGTATTGTCAGGCCTTTCTCCATGAGATCGGACGTTAAGTGTTGACGATCCGGGTAGCCGGTATCGCCGAGTAGGATGATTTTCCCGAACTTGGCGGTGACGTGAAGAGCGGAGGCGAGTGCGGCCGGATTGCCCGTCGTATCGATAACGATGGCTGGGCCTTCGCCGCGATCAATCGCGCTTACGAGGTCTGCGTTTTCAGCAATGTCACCTGCCGCCGCTATCGTCGCACCGCCCTTTATCGCGTGTTGCAGGCGGTTATCCGACAGATCGGCAACCGCTATCGTGTTGACTCCGGCAGCAGCCGCCCAACGCGTCACCATTTGACCAACCGGGCCGGCACCAATGATCAGGACGGACGCACCGTAGCTGAAGCCGGCCGCCCAGGCACCGCGAAATGCGGTCTTGGCCAGCCCGCACCAACAGGCGTTTTTCTTGTCAATCTCCGGCGGCACAGGCGATAGGTTTTCCGCAGCGAGGACCTGATGAGAACCATGCGCCATTCGCATAAAGACAGTGTCACCTGGGGAGAAGTCGGTTACCGAAGCACCGACGCTTTCGACAGTGGCGACGGCCTGGACTCCAGTTTTCAGTTGGGGGAACGAAAACCACTTGGCGAAGTGAGTATCGGGATCGTACTTTTGATGCAGTATTGTCGTTTCCGTGCCAATACTCATCAGGCTGTAAAGCGTCCGCACGCGAACATCGCCGGAACCCATGTCAGGTGGATCGAAACTCTGCAGTTTGGTCAGTCCCTTCTTCGGGAAGATGATCCGCTTTGGCACCGGTGCCTCCGATATTGATTTATATATAAACTTATTTTACCTTAGACCGAATAGCCTGTTGGTTGCAAGCTTGTTTTTGTCTTGGCGGCGCAGGGTTTTCATCGGGGAGACTGGAAATGGCGGAGAAACGTAAACGAGCCATCGTGACCGGCGCTGCTTCGGGCATCGGCAAAGCTGCCGCGCGACGAATGATTGAGGAAGGCCTTGACGTCGTTGTCGCGGACATCAATGAAGTAGCGGTGGAACGTACGGTTTCGGAGTTGAGTTCAAACACCGGTCAAGCGTTGCCCTGCGTGCTTGACGTTTCCGATGCGAAGGACTGTGTCCGCTTGGGGGTTGAGTTCGGATCAATTGATATTCTTGTTGCGAACGCGGGAATTCAAACCAGCGGCACCGTTGTGGATACGGATGACGACACCTGGGATTCGGTTCTCGCTGTAAACCTCAAAGGCGTGGCGAATTGTTGTCGCGCTGTCCTGCCGGGTATGTCGCAGCGAAAGAGCGGAGCCATTGTTGTTGTTTCGTCCAACAATGCCGTCTGTGGATCGGCCGGCATGGCGGCGTACGACGCGAGCAAGGCGGCGCTTCTGGCGCTGGTAAGAAGTGTCGCCATCGAGCATGGCGCCAACGGCGTACGCATCAACGCAGTATGCCCGGGAACCACGATCACCGATTATCACATTGACCGTTTCGCCAAGCAGGGCGTGAATGAGGAGCAACTCTACGAAATGACGGCGGATACAGGCTTGCTTAATCGAGCCGCCTCGCCTGCCGAGATCGCGAACGCAATATGGTTTCTGGCGAGCGACGAAGCGTCCTATGTGACTGGCGCAAACCTCGTGGTAGACGGCGGTTTCTCGCTGGTAGGGGGGCGCTGAGCAAAGTGAGTGATGTTGCGGTAAAGGTGGGCATTCTTGGCACCGGGAATATGGCGAACGCATTCGCAGAGGGTCTGGCTTACGCGGAGGACCTCGATCTTGTCGCAGTTGCTTCGCGAAGTCCGGTCGCCGCGGAAAAATTCGCGGAATTGCATAGCGTGAAAAAGCGCTACTCGGCATACGCCGACCTCGCGAATGATCCCGATATCGACCTTGTGTACGTCGCGACGCCGCATTCGCGCCACAAGGGCGACAGTCTGATGTGCCTGCAAGCGGGGAAGGGCGTTCTGTGCGAGAAACCGTTTGCGATCAACGCTGAAGAGGCCAAGGCCGTCATCGACCTTGCGCGCGAGCAAAACCTCTTCCTGATGGAGGCGATGTGGAGTCGCTTTTTACCGTCCTTTGTTAGACTTCGCCAGCTGCTTGCCGACGACGCTATCGGTCCAGTGCAGTTGATTCTCGCTGGCGGTGCTTTTCAGCCAGACCGAGGGGCGGATACGTACTTGTGGAAGCCGGAACTCGGTGGCGGCGTGCTGCTGGACGCGGGTATCTATCCGGTTTCGGTGGCGTCGATGATTCTAGGTGCCCCGGCACAAATCATGGCTTGCGGTACTATTGGTGAATATGAGGTAGACGAGCAAGATGCGGTCTTGCTGCAGCACGAATCCGGCGCAACGGCCATGGTGTATGTGTCGCTCAACGCATCGGCATCACCGGATATCACAATCCTCGGCACTCGTGGACGAATCTACGTTCATGCTCCCATGTTCGCGCCAAGCAAAATTGATTTGCAGGTATACGGCGAGGGCCTGCAGCAATTCGATTTACCGTTCGTTGGCAATGGGTACCAATACCAGGCGATTGCGGCGGCGATGTCGATACGCAATGGCAGCACCGAGTCCGACGTGATGCCGCTCAATGAAACACTCACAATAATGCATACGTTGGACCGGATTCGAGATCAGGTTGGTATGCGCTACCCAATGGAAAAGTAGACGGGGAGAGGTATATGGCGATTGTTGTCATTACAGGTTCAAGCAGCGGATTCGGATTGCAGGCAGCTTTGGCTTTTGCGCGCAACGGGGACACGGTTGTCGCGACGATGAGAAATACCAGCAAGGACGGATCGCTGCGAGACGCTGCCGAGAAAGAAGGCCTGGCACTCGAGATTCTCGAGCTTGATGTAACGGATTCCGATTCGTTTTCTCAATTCGTAGCTAACGTTGTCCCAGAGTACGGATCTATCGACGTCCTTGTTAACAACGCAGGCATCCTGCATCCCGGAGCATTTGAAGACCTGGATGAGTCAAAACTGCGACTCGTCATGGAGACAAATTTCTTTGGACCGATGTTACTCAGCAAGGCAGTTTTGCCGCAAATGAGAAAACAGCGCAGTGGCCACATCATCATGGTTAGCTCCTTGTCGGGTATCGCCGGACTACCGGGTGACGTGGCGTATACGGGCAGCAAATTCGCGCTGGAAGGCGCAAGCGAAGCACTACGGCACGAAATCGACCGCTGGGACATCAAGCTGTCCCTGATTCAGGCCGGTATGTACGCTACTCAGATTTTCCCGGACAAAGACCACAACGTGCTGCCGGATGATTATCCTCAGGATTCGCCGTATCGGATTTTGGTTGAGACCAAGCTGCGCGGTATTTACGAATCGCTGAAGGGCGCATTCGATCCGGCCGATGTCGCCGATCTGATGGTCGAAATTGCCGCGTCGGATGCTAGCCAATTGCGTTGGCCGGCGGATGCCATGGCGAAAACCGTTCTGCAGAAGATGTTTGCGCAAAATGATGCAGAACGGGACGCCTTTCTCCGCGGCGTTTCCGGAACCGACTGGTGGAGCAACGGCGACGATGGGCCAACTGGAGGAAAAGTCGCATGACGAAGCTTGCCCATGTTTGTATAGAGACGCAGGATCTCGACAAAACAGAGGTCTTTTATCGAGGTCTCGGTCTGCGTCGACAGTTCGACTTCAGGAATAAAGACGGTTTGCTAGTCGGTTTTTATCTGGCTTTCGAAAACGAGTCCTTCATCGAAGTCATCTTGAATCGAATGCCGCAGAGCGACGGTGTTATCAAGCATTTCGCCATCGAAACAGACGATATTGATCAGGCTCGTGCAGACGCTATCGATGCCGGCATCGACGTTGGCGAAAAAGAATTTAGCGGTGACAGACTGTGGATGTTTACCTGCCGCGACCCGAACGGGATTTTTATCGAAGTAATGCAGTACACGCGAGACAGCATGCAGCGTGTCGGCGGCGTTTGCGAGGTTGATTACATGCCCTGAACCAGTGCGACAGGCCTCAGGACAGCAGCTTGGTTACAGCGACGCCGATAAACGTACCGATTACGTACCCGAAGATGCCACACATGATGCCCGGCGTAACGAGCGACCGCCAACCCTGCGTGATCGCGATCGCGGCGGTCGGGGCAGGGCCAACGAGGCAAGCGCCGGACGCGATAATGGCTTCAGCCAGGTCGACCTTGATCAAGCGGGCGACCAGCAATAGCACAGAAATGTGAATGGCGACGATCAACAATCCGTAGACAAAGAGGTTCATTGCAGATCCGATAAACGCAGTTGCGTTGGTACTCGACCCCACCATCGCGAAGAAGACGTACATGAAGATCATACCCAGTTCGAATTCGCCCTCGAGTTCGTCCATGGCCTTCGGGAACATATTCGCGACAATAATCGTCAAGATCGTGACAAACAGGATGTTGTACTGGGATGTGCCAAGCAGGCTGCCGATCGCGGCGGATATCGTGCAGATACCGAAGCTCAGTGCCAGCGCGCCGGACAAGTGCCGCAGGTAGACCTTGGCACGCGTCGATTCCTTGAGTTCGGCCTTTTCATGATCTTGCATCGTGTCCGAAAATGACGTCGGAATGAAGCGAAGCACCAACTTGATGGAGGGCAGGGCGATCAGCATCATCAGCGCGAGAATACTGACGACGCTGCTGGCGCTTATAGCGGACGTGAATTGATCTTCGGACATTTCGACGACTTGTGAGACCGCCAGGAAGTTCACAGCGCCACCAATCCAGCCGCCGGTGTATGTGCCGGCAACCTTGGGGCCGATTTCTCCGAGGTCCATCAGAAAGAAGCCGACGATGGCACCAATCACCGTTGCGGCGCTCGCAATGGCAAAGGTGATTATGACCTTGCCGCTTTCGCGGAATATCTTGCGTATGTCCGCTTTGAATAGCAGCAGCGGAATTGCTAGCGATACCATATAGCCGCCGACAAAATCGTAGGAGGGCGACGTGAACGGAATGATGCGAAGGTTCGACAACAGCATGGCCGCCACCAGTACCCACACGACACCCGAGGTCTTTTGCCCTATGGGCTTGTTGTCAATCCAGAATCCGAGGTAGGCAAGGCCGAGCAGAATCGTGCCCATCGCAAAGACATTGTCTGCCGAAATAAGTGGCCAGCTGATGCTATCCATACTTCCCTACCCCTGATTTCATGTTATGCGCAAAGTGCCTTCCGGTTCTGCTCCATGAGAATGAATCGCCACGGCGTAGGGAAACGCTCTGTCAGCGATATTTCGATCAGTGTCGGGCCTTGCTCCGAAAACGCGCGCGGCAGCAGGTCGCGAAGTGCCTGGGGCGAATCGATACGATAGGCGCTAGCCCCGAAACTCTCGCCAAGCTTGACGAAATCAGGGTTCGTGAGGTCCGAGCAAATACGTCGTCCCTGGAACCATTCGTCCTGCTGGCGCTGGACATTCGTGTACGTGTTGTCGTTAAACACGATCGTGACCAGGTTGAGCTGGTACTTTACCGCGGTTGCCATCTCCTGGATAGTAAACATGAAGCCACCATCGCCATTGATCGATACAATGGGCTTGTCCGGATGTGCTACTGCAACGCCGAGCGCGGTCGCAAAACCATAGCCCAGAGTTCCCTGCTGCGCAGCCGAGACGAACTGGCGTGGTTTGTAAACCGGGAAGCCATACCACGATACGAATCCGACCTGTGTAACCTCGTCGACGAGCAGTCCGTCTCTTGGCATCACTTCCCTAATTGCGTCGAGGTAGGCCATCTGCGGACCGACGTGCGCGCGGATGTCTTCTTCAACTGATTCCTTCAGCGCTGTAAGTTCGTGTTCGCGACTCGCAACGGTGCCGCCAACGCGATCCAGTTCATTCGCAATAGCTTCCAGGGCAACTGCCGCGTCGCCGAGAATACCGACATCGGGCTCGCAGATCCGAGTAAGTTCATCTTCGTCAATATCGATGCGAACGAGTTTGAGGTCGTCGTCCTTGCCCCACATCGTTAGCGGCATTTTGAGGCGCGTACCGACCGCCAGTACGGCATCAGCCTCTCCCCAGAGACGGTGGCCGGCGGGCAGGTTTTGCGCAAGATAGTGCTCGTCTGAAACTACCCCTTTGCCTTTGCGCTTAGACATGACCGGTGCCTGCAATCGTTCGGCGACCGCAATCAACGCCTCGCCCGCATGCAGAACGCCGGAACCGATGACGATCATCGGGCGCTTCGCATTGCTCAGCAGTTTCGCTGCGTCGCGGATCAGGTCATCGTCGATCGCCGGCGGCGCTGGCGGGGCGGCTTTTTCCGCGGGCCCGATCTCGGTGGGATCACCCATTACATCCATGGGCATCTCGATCTCCACGGGCCGAGGCCGCCCGGACTGGAGTTCTTCGAACGCGCGCCGCATGAGTTTAGGTGTATCGGCCGCGTCTTCGATGCGCTCGGCCCACTTGGTCAGGTGCCGAATAAGTCCCAGCTGATCGTCGATCTCATGCAAGTGCCCGTAGCCGGTGCCAATCTCGGCCAGATTGAGCTGGCCGATAATCGCCATCACGGGTGAGTTGCAGGCCCACGCGGTGCAAAGCGCGGCGGTCGTATTGAGCACGCCGGGTCCAGGCACAACCGTGTAGACGCCTGGCTTCCCCGTCGTCTGCGCGTAACCGAATGCCATATACGCCGAACCCTGTTCATGGCGCGAGTGGATCAGCCGGAGCTTATCACCGGCGCGGTGGATTGAATCAAAAAGATGGTCCAGTTGGCCGCCCGGCAATCCGAATATCGTATCGACGTCGTTGTCGATCAGTGATTCAACGATCGCGTCCGCGCCTGTGATTTGGGCCATAATGTGCTCACTGCTGTGGGATCCAGCCGGCAGATCCTGCGCCGGAAACGTCCGGCCGGGGGGTAAGAAGGTTTAGCTATAAACAAATGGTAGCGTTTCTTTGCAGGCCCTGTAAAGGCTGGCCGCAAGGATAATTAGCTTATATATATACCAATTGACATTCAAAAACAGTTTAGCTATAAACTTATTGGAGATAACTCGAAAACAGGGTATCTTTGCGCCCTTTGTCGCGTTTTATGCGTTGCATAGGCCGAGAAAACTTTTCGGAGGGGGATTCATGAAGTACCTGTCAAAAATGTCACTGTCAGCTGTCGCCGTGGTGTTGATTGCGCCACCCGCGCTGGCACAGGAGCGGGCCGAAAATTCCTTGGTCCTCGAAGAAATCACGGTTACTGCCCAGAGGCGCGAAGAATCGATGCAGGACGTGCCGGTCAGCGTGTCGGCCTTTTCAGGTGAGAATATTGAAAAGGCAGGCATCACGGAAGCGACGGATTACCTGATGATGACGCCGAACGTCGGCTTTTCGGAGGACGGCGAAGGCGGCAGCCGCAGCGTCAACATCGCGATCCGCGGCGTCAGTAACGTCGCGCTCGACGGTATCGCGGCGGCCAACTCGATTGGCTACTACGTCGACGACATGTCAGTCGGTTCTGTAGCCCAGGGTACGATCAACCCACAATTGCAGGACATGGAGCGGATCGAGGTACTGCGCGGCCCGCAGGGCACCTTCTTCGGTCGCAATGCCGTCGGCGGCGCGATCAACATCACAACCAGGAAGCCTGACGATGTATTTTTCTTCGAAGGTTCTGCCAGTGTCGGCAATCAGGATACCTGGGGCGTTGAAGGTATCGTCAACGTGCCATTCAACGAAAAGTTCATGATGCGTGCGGTCGCTGCGGTGGAAGAATCGGACACGGAAATCAGCAACATCAGTCCCACGGGCAATGATCCATTCTACGAGTACCAGACGGCTCGCGTCTCCTTTCGCGCCTTGCCGTCGGACATGGTAACGCTCGATCTGTCGATCACACAGACGAACGAAGACGAAGGTGGTGATATTGCCGTTCCTTCGGGTGTGCTCGATCTCGACACCATGGATACGTTTGGGTTCGGGTCGCCATTTGACGCGATCGATACTGGTCCGGGCTTCTACCCGGATAATGACGACACGATCGATCGCGATACAATTGAATTCAATGAAAAAGAGTTCACGATCATCAATGGACGCGTCACGGTCGACTGGGACAGGGTGCAGCTGAAGTCAATCACGGGCTACATCGATAGTGATTTCAAGCGTGATTCTGATATCGATGGTATCTCGCTCGAGATCGGCCCGCTGCCGCTGCGTCGCAGCAACCGCTACAGCGCCGAGGCCTTCAGTCAGGAGTTGCGCCTGCAGTCAACGGAAGGCGATAAGATCGACTGGACGGTTGGAGCGTACTACGCGAAAGACGAGTTCAAGCAACACAACGAAATTGCGATCCTGCCCAAAGGGGAGGGAGCCAATGGCACTCCGGTGGCGTTCATTAACGGGAACGACCGGTTCTTCGAATTCGAGACCCTGGCCTTGTTCGCCGACGTCAACTTCCACGTCACCGATACGGTTGACCTCATCGTCGGCGGCCGGTATTCGGAGGACGATATATTCGTTCGAGACAGCGATTTCAACAGGGATCCGGCTGACGACCCGGTCGAGGACAGCATCGACTTCGATGACTTCTCGCCACGCTTCGTTGTGCGCTACCATCCGAGCGATCAATTGAATCTCTACGCCAGCGCGTCCAAGGGTTACAAGGCTGGCGGCACGGACGTGAGTAGCGCTACGCGCTCGGCCGGCGCGCCCTTCGACTCGGAGGAACTGTGGAGCTATGAAATCGGCTTCAAGAGCCGCCTGGCCGATGGTCGTGTGAGCCTGTCGGGTGCGGTATTTACGTTGACGTGGGAAGATTTCCAGGTACAGACGAACCGTCTCGCGGACCCTGGTGACATCGCCTCGTCGGTCGAGACAACGCAGAATGCCGAGGAAGCCAGCTCAACCGGGTTTGAGCTCGAGTTATTGGCGCTTGCGGCCGAGGACCTGACGCTGGGGCTCAATATTGGTTACACGGACTCGGAATTCGACGACTTCCAGAATGCCGTTCTCAAGGGCTTCACGAACGGTGACCCGAATATCATCGACGTGTCCGGCCAGCCGCTGCCGAGAACGCCGGAATGGACCTACACCATTATTGCCGACTATGGCTTCGAGTTCGGGTCCAACTGGGAGGGCTTCGTCCGCGGTGACTGGTCGTGGGTCGACGAGCAGTACAGTAACATCGAAGCTGTCGGCGCCCTGGTCGGTGAGACTGTGTCGGGTCAGCCGTTCAATCTGCCGACGTTCCCGTACGAAGTTCCGAGCTATGACGTTGCCAATCTTTCGGCTGGTGTCAGCAACGAGAACTTCCGGATAACCGCGCACATCAAGAACCTGTTCGATGAGCAGTATTACACGGGTACGGCAGACAACTTCGGAGCGGCCGGCATGCGCCTCAAGCCGCATTTCCGGACGTACGGCATCAAGTTCACTTACATGACAAATTAGTCCCCCTGATTAAGGTTGTAAGTGTTCCTGGCGGGGAGTTCATTGAACTCCCCGTTTTTTGGAGGGTAGATCATGCGAATTGCGGCCATTCTGTCGCTGCTGCTCGCGGCAGGCTGCACTTATGCGGCGAAAGAACCGAACATCGTCGTCATCCTCACCGACGACATGGGGTACGGCGACATCGGGGCCTATGGCGGTACACGCATAAAGACGCCGAATATTGACAGCCTGGCAGCGAACGGCATCGTATT
>Ga0224508_10001089_pt1 | contig 24783 bp, 26 predicted proteins | sample SF_Jan12_sed_USG_4_FD_170157 | JGI IMG/M metagenome (GOLD analysis project Ga0224508, IMG submission 170157) | Sediment microbial communities from San Francisco Bay, California, United States - SF_Jan12_sed_USGS_21 | ecosystem: Environmental > Aquatic > Marine > Sediment | place: USA... | reverse complement strand
AAGTCTGTGCGGCCTGCGCCGCGAATCAACAGCGCATCGCCGGTAAATACCATGCTTTGGTCATCGAGGACCAGGCTGATGCAGCCACTGGTATGACCGGGCGTTGCTCTGGCCTCAAGTGATCGCATTCCAAAAGCCAGTTGATCACCGGGCTTCAATTCCACATCGGCCCCTTCGGTTCCTGCCGCGGCCGAAATGGCGATACGGCTGCCCAGTAGTTGCTTCAATCGCCAGGCTGCTGTGATGTGATCGGCATGCAGGTGAGTGTCGATCGTGTATTCGAGTTTGAGCTCCAGTTCGCTGATCAAGGCGGCGTCGCGCTGCGCCTGTTCGAATACCGGATCGATCAGGACGGCCGTGCCGGTATCGCGGTCGGCCACCAGGTAGGTGTAGGTCGAGGAGGTCGGATCCTGCAGTTGTCGGAATAATAAGGCCATGGGGCGAAACACTAGTGGGTCGAAGGCGCGCCGTAAACAACGGTTTGCCGAAGTTTGAGGTCGCGGCGCTTGCTTGGATAAGCGCGGCGTTGCTTGATTGCGATATTGCCTATCGCCAATTTGACGTTCACAGTAGCGAGGCGTTTTCAGGCATGAGAGGTAGCCGCCAGATGAATTACAAATCCTGCTTCGCAGTGCTGATGGCGCAGTGTCTGTTGGCGTCGGCTTCAACCGCACAGCCGCTGGATGAAATCGTCAACTATCTCGAGTATTCAAACAGCTTTGCGAGCGCCGGCCAGCCAACGGAAGCGCAGCTCGAACTGATTCGGGACGCGGGATTCGAGCGAATCGTCTATATCGCTTTTTCGACCGACGGCAACGCCATCGCAAACGAAGACAAGCTGGTTCGAGATCTCGGCATGGACTACGTTCAGATACCGGTCGTTTGGACTTCTCCAACCGTTGCCGATTTCGAGAGTTTTGCGGCTGTCATGCAGCGCGATCCCAATCAGAAGACCTTGTTGCATTGCCAGGTCAATTTTCGCGCGTCGGCTTTCGGTTTTCTCTATCGAGTCATCCACCAGGGCGTGCCGATCGCGCAGGCCAAGTCCGACATGAACACGGTTTGGGTGCCAAACGAGACCTGGCGCGAGTTGATTTTCAGCGTGCTTGAGTCGAACGGTATCTCGCCGGAATGTGAGGGCTGCGAATGGTAAGCCGAGACTTTCCGTGCCACGGCGGCGGAATAAGGGGCAATTGAGGCTGAGATCGATGGCCCCGACCGTTGCAACGGTCCCATGATCGTTCCAGAATGCAATGACTAACGATTTGGGGGAATCGAAATGGCGAAGCATCCAAAAGACCGGCAGGTTAATCCCGACCCGCAGGAGGGGTTCAGCCGACGCGATTTCGTCAAGACAGGCGCCGCCGGCATCGGTGCCGCTGCTTTACTCGACGCGAGTTCGGCCAAAGCGCAGGGCGCATCAACGGGCGCAGACAGCCTGGATTGGGACTATGACGTTGATGTTGTCGTCGCCGGTGGTGGTTGCGCAGGACTGACAGCAGCGATTCGGGCCCGCGATCTCGGCGCCTCGGTACTCGTCGTCGATCAGAATTTCGACGTAGGCGGTCGCATGATTCACAGCGGATCGTTTGTCTCACTCGGTGGCGGGGACCCGCTTCAGCTTCGAGACATGCAGGGGGCGAGCGACAAAGAAGGCTTCGTCACGGCCGAACCGCTCGAGGATCCCGAAGAAATCGACGACAACGTCGAGCTGCTGTTTGCCGATCTGACCGATTGGTCGATCACCGATAGCCGCGGCCAGAATCCATACCGCTACAACGAGCGCGAGATGGTTCGCGCGTGGGCGGAGAACTGCGCTGCGACGCGAGAGTTCCTGACCGATAACTATGTGCGCTTCGGCCGGATTAACGGCACGCACGTCGGCGGTGGCATGTCCCGCGCGCGCGGTGCTACGGCCTTTTTGATGATCGGCGATAAAACCGACATCAAAGCCGGAACGGTCACAGCCGAAGACGCGGGCCAGGTCGATCGCGAGCGTTCGAGCGCATTCGCGCCGGTGCAAATGACGAATTCCGCCCGGACGGCTACCGAAGGTGCAGTCGGCAACGGTGCGGCGCTTGCCAGGAGCCTCGAATTCTCCGCGCGCGAAAAAGGCGTTCAATTCATGCTGCATCGATGTTTCGACGAGCTCGTGCGCGAACAGCCGGTCGCCGGTCGAATCGTCGGCTTGAAGGCTCACTATTCGCCGCGCATGCATCCCGACACCGGTCAGCGGATGGAAAGCTACTGGCAGGACGGCAATGTGGATGAGCGGCGTGAGGTCGTGAACATTCGCGCGCGTAAGGCGGTCATTCTGACCAGTGGGGGCCATGCCGGTAACCCGCAGGTACGCAGCATGTTTTACCCGGCGTTGCGAGAGCCGGCGTTTCCAACCAGCGGCATGGCGTTGCAGGGACCGCACGGTCAGGATGCGAGCGCATTGATCGCAAGCCTGCGGGTCGGTGCGAATCTAGCCGGCATGCATCAAAACCTCACCGGCCTGACATTCCACATCTCAACGCGCCTCGGCACCCGAGATGCGTATACCACGATGATGCCGGGCCACCCGACCTTTGGTTACCGTGGTTCCGCCGGCGTCAACGTCGGTTCAGCCGGCTTCGAAGAATTTATCGTCGTCAATCAGGTCGGCAAGCGCTTCTTCAATGAACTCCGATTGCCGCAACGGTCCGGTGGTGGCCAGTATCCCGGCCGCGGCGTCGTGCCGAATCCGGGCCTCGACCACACACCCGGCGATTGGCGCAATGCCGATGCCAACTGGGTCAGCGGGCAGTACAACTACCCGGGCGGTCTCGACGCAGCGCTTGCAATCAACGAAGGCTCGGAGGCCCCCGATTATTATTCCGGGCCGATCTGGGCGATTTTCGATCAGGATACCGTTGCTCGGACCGGTTGGGATCTCCGCTACCCCTATGTAGGTGATAACGGTTATTTCTTCCAGGCCGACACCCTCCGGGAACTCGCTCAGAAAATCGAATCGGAGCATGAGTATCAACGCGTGCCACTCAGCTATCTTGGCGAAACGGTTGAGAACTGGAACGGCTACGTCGCTGCGGGTGAAGATCCCGAGTTCGAACGCGAATCCGAAGCCCCGATGCATCCGGTTGCACGGCCGCCGTTCTACGCACTCGCGATCATGGTGATCTGGCACGACTCTTTCGGTGGCCTGCGCTGTAATGGCAAGCAACAAGTCATCGATATGCAGGGCGAACCGATTCCCGGACTGTACGCAGGCGGCGAGGCGGTTGGCGGATTCAGCAAACACGGTCTGGGCAAGGGACATGTGCATGGATTTATCGCCGGCACCAGCGCAGCCGAGGAGCCCGAAGCCTGATCTTCGCGTTGGCTTCATCGCTTTCGTTTGACTGACGTCACGCACAACCGAAGCCTCGTCGTTTGGGACGTACCGTCTGCTATTGCACGCGGCGAAAGCTTTGCGATCAAGGCCGGCCTCAAATGCGAGGCTGAATGCCTGCCGGAAAACTGGGCGCTTGAGGTTCGGAACCACGAAGGATCCGCGATTGCGAATGCTGTGATCGGCGACCAGCCCTGGCCGGATACTGCCGCGCTCTACGCTGCTGAAATTGAGTTGGTCGCACCGGACAGCGAAGGGCAGTTCGGTTGGGAAGTTGTTGCGCCGGTTGTGAAAGACGAGCAGGCGGTTGCGGCGGGACAAGCAGCTGCGGCGGGAGATGGTGCCGGCCATGCAGAGGCCAGTGCGCGGTTTAATCTAAGCGTCGTGCCAGCAGCCGAATGCCTGCTGACAGTCGTCGCGATCGATCGCGAGAGTCAGCAGCCGGTCAGCGGATTAAAAGTCGTCATCCATCCCTACCGCGCGGTGACCGACGAGCGTGGCGTCGCCGAACTCAATCTGCCGAAGGGGCAGTATCGAGTGTTCGTGTCCGGCCAGCATTTTTTTCCGTTCCGTGTCGACGGCGAATTGACGTCTGACCAGACGATTCGCGCAGAACTCGACGTCGATCGCGGCCCGAGCGATGCGGAGATGTGGTCGTGATTCGCACCGCCGCGGCTGGAATTCTGCCGGCTATCTTGTTGTTAGCGCTGGTGGCATTAGCGGAAGAACCCGACGCAGGTGCGACGTCGGTCTGGTCCGGTGTCTACAGCGAGGCTCAGGCGCAGCGCGGCGCCGCAATTTATCCGTCAATCTGCGGCCGGTGCCATGGCTACAAGCTTGACGGCGCGCCGGATGATCCGGACATGTTTTCGACGTTGCCGATTGCGGGCCCAAAGTTTCTGCGCAACTGGAATGGCAATTCGCTTGGCGCGTTGTTCGAGTACACGCGGACCACGATGCCGGAAATAAATCCCGGATCTTTGTCGGACCAGGAGTTCGTTGCGGTCATCGCCTACATGTTGTCGGTCACTGGCATGCCGGCAGGGGCGATCGAGTTGCCGCCGGACGTTTCCACGCTCGCGGCAATCAGGCTCGAGCCAGAACCCTAGCTCGAATCTATGTTAGGTTTTAGTAGTATGAAGCGGGTGTTTCTATCAATCATGGCGACGGCGATAGGCTTTGCTGGCTGGGCTTTTCCCGGCACTGCAGTCGCACAACCGGAGTCCGAGGAATTGTCCGAGGCAGAGGAGCTCTCGGCAACCCAGCGGGCACTCGGCGAACTGGCAGCGGCTTACGAAGGGCTGTCCGGGTTGCTTGGCCAGGGTTCCGACGAGGCGGTGGGTCGGGTCCAGGATGACATCGAAAACCTCGGCGACTGGGAGTACCGAATCGTCGAACTCTCAAATGCCTCACCTGAGGCGCTCGAATCCGAGTTGAATCTGCTCGGTGACGAGCGCTGGGAAGCATACTGGGTACAGCCGTTAGCCGATGAGGTTCGAATTTATCTGAAGCGGCCGTCCATCAGTTACTTGAGTCGCGTGCCTATGTCGACGCTGCTTCGGATGCTGTCCGGGGGCGCTCAGTAGGCACGCGTCGCGAAGCGGCAAACACAGCGGGGTGATCAGTGTGAAACGCAGGACATTGTGCGGGTGTTGGCGAGGTGGATTGATCTGCCTGCTGGCCGTCTTTTCCGCGGGAACCGCGACAGCTCAAAACCAGGCCGGATTGGCAGAACGGATTGCTGCGCTCGAAGCGCGCGAGCAGATTCGTGAATTGATTTACGCCTACGGAAGCGCGCTGGACCATCGCGACTTCGTTGCCTTTTCCGAACTGTTCGAAGAACAGCGCGGTACCTGGGTCGGCGGCTTCGGCTCGGCCACGGGCCGCGACGCGATATACCAAATGATGGACGAATCGATCGGCCATGCTGATCCGGCATTTGAACCGACCAGCCATCATGTTTTCAGTAACGTTCAAATCGAAGTCGATGGCGACACGGCTGAGGCGACGACCAAGTGGACCTTTGTCGTATCGTCCGAATCGGATAACCCGCAGTGGATGTTTCTCGGCCATTATCAGGACCAGTTCGTTCGACAGAACGGGCGTTGGTATTTTCTGCGCCGCGAAGCATTTACCGACATCCCAACTCAATAGGCCATATCCAAATGAAATTGCTCACAAGCTTTGCTGTCGGCAGCGCCTTTCTCGCATTTGCCGTGCCAGCCGTTGCCCAGGATTGCGATAGTCTCGAGTCGTTCCGTTTCGATGCCTATGATCTGGAAATCGAATCGGCCGAACGCATCGCAGCAAGCTCAGGCGGATTCGGCGGGCCATCGCCGGCACACTGCCGTATCGATGCCGTGCTCGACGAACGGCTCGGAGTAGATGGCGTAACTTACGCTATCCGTTTTGCATTGGCGCTACCGGATGACTGGAACGGCCGGTTTTTGTTTCAGGGTGGTGGCGGATTGAACGGCAGCGTTCGGCCACCGGTCGGTAATACCGCGGCGGGCGCGCAATCCGCATTGCAGCGCGGCTTTGCCGTCGTGAGTACCGACACCGGTCACCAGGGCTCTGGCTTCGACGGGAGCTTCATGGCGGACCAGCAGGCCGCTCTCGATTTCTTTTATGCCGCGAATACAAAATTGACACCGCTCGCCAAGGCGATGGTGGCGGCGCACTACGAGCGCGCCATTGATTACTCCTATTTCGCTGGCTGTTCGACCGGTGGTCGCGAAGGCATGATCATGTCGCAGCGCAACCCGAGTTTTTTTGATGGCATCGTTTCGGGCGCGCCCGCGATGCGAACCGGGCACTCCAATATGTCGCTCGCCTATATCAACTCGAGCTTCAGCGGGTTTGCACCCAGCGACGAAAACGGCCAGGCGAGCCCGGCGGCGCTTTTTTCCGCCGCGGACAGAACCCTGATCATGGATTCCCTGATTGCCGCCTGTGATACCAACGACGGCATCGAGGATGGGCTGATCTTCAACACGCAGGCCTGCGGATTTGAACCGGCGGCTTTAGTTTGCAGCGGCGCCAAGACCGATGCCTGTTTAACGCCCGCGCAAGCACAGGGCCTGGCGAAAGCCTTCACCGGGCCAGTCAATTCCTTTGGCGATCAGGCCTACCCGCCATTCCCCTGGGACACCGGTCTGAATGCATCGGGCGGCGGCATTCCGGGCATTATCGCCAGCGGTGGGTCGAGCCCGGTTGGCGCCCAGCGCACCTCCGGCGAGTTCGATGTCGACCGCGAAGCTGCTGCAGTGCAGGCCGACTCGCTCGGGCGAATTGGCGATAGCACGCTGACCAACTTAAGTACGTTTAGAGAAGAAGGATCTAAACTATTGTTTTTTCACGGAATGAGTGATCCCTGGTTCTCGGCGAACGACACCCGCCTTTACTACGAGAGTCTGGCGGCGGCAAACGGTGGCGCCGATAGCGTGCGCGATTTCAGTCGGCTGTTTCTGGTGCCCGGGATGGGTCATTGCAACGGTGGCGCTGCCGCGCTCGATCAATTCGATCTATTGTCGGCCGTAGTCGATTGGGTCGAACAGGACATTGCGCCGGACAGCGTCTCGAGCACTGGCAGTGCCATGCCGGGCGTGTCGAGACCGCTGTGCGCCTATCCTGACTACGCGCATTACACCGGTGGCGATGCCGCGTCCGCCGAGAGCTTTGAATGTCGCCGGCCCTAGTATTCGGGACCGTTGCGCTGCCGGCTGGGCGTCGGCAAACTTGCTGAAGTGCGATGGGCCTGGGTAAGGAGAATTTGTCAGTGCATAGCAGAAAATTTCGACTTTGCAGTTACTTACTGGTGACCGCACTTGCCTGGGCGGGGCCTGGCGCGAGCCATCATTCCTTTTCACCGTTCGAGGACGAGGTACAGATCGTACTGAGCGGCACAGTGACAAGCTTTCAGTGGACCAACCCGCATATCTATATTGAGCTCGATGCGGCCGATGAAAACGGCGACATCAAAAACTGGCTGATCGAATGCGCCAACACCACGATCCTGAATCGTGTCGGCTGGAAATGGAACATGATCAAGCCGGGCGACGAGATCCTGGCAATCGTGGCCCCGTTGCGCAACGGTGAGCCAGCGGGTTTGCTGAAACGCGTTCGTCTGCCGGACGGGGCCGAGCACGGCAATGGCGGTCCGGCGGGTCCTGCGTCAATTGATTTCGACGGTAATCCGCTGCCAGGCGCTGATCGCGGAGGAGAACGTTGATGCCTAAGTCAGTCACGCCGCGCGTCGTCGCGATGATCGCCCTGCTGGCCGCGCCAGCGATGTTTGCACAGGAAACGAGCCAGCTGCGCGGGCTCAACGGTTCCTGGGAGCGATGGCCGAGTCGCTCGGCTGGGCTCGGTTCCGACGCCGCTCCACCGCCCGTCGATCTCAACATCGCACCGATTCCGGAACCACCCCTGCGACCCGAGTACCTTGACGACTGGCGCGCCGAGCGGGCGGAGATTCAACGTTTGACCGAGCAGGGTTTGCCGCCTGCGAATAATTATTCAGCGTGCATCGGCGATGGCATGCCGGCGATGATGCAAGGGATGTTTCCGATGGAGGTGCTCGAAACGCCCGGCCAGATCACGATCATCCAGGAAGCCTACAACCAGGTGCGGCGCATCTACTTCGATGACGAATTGCCGCCAGCCGAGGATGCCGAGCCGCGTTTCGCCGGCCATTCGGTTGGCCGTTGGGAGGGCGACACGCTGGTCGTCGATACCGTTGGCGTTAAAGACTATGTTGAGTTTCAAAATGTGCCGCATTCGCATCTGATGCGGATCAACGAAAGGCTGCGTCTGGTCGGCGACGATTACATGGTCAATGAAGTGACCATCGTCGATCCAGAATTTCTAACCGCGCCGTGGACCTGGACTTGGGCGTATCTGCGATGGCCGGAGTACAAGATTCAGGAATACATTTGCGAGAATAACCGCTACTTCCGGGATCCCGAGCTCGGTTACCAGCGCTTGCGCGTCGACTGATTGAAGGACAGCTCGTGTTGAAATTAAAGTTTGCATGGATCGTTGTTCCCGTCCTCTGGTCGGTCGCCGTTGCAGCCCATCATTCGGTTACCGGTCAGTTCGATCCTGAACAGCGTCGAGAACTGGTTGGCGTCATCAGTCAGGTCGACTGGATAAACCCACACACCTACCTGCATCTTGAGGTTTCGAACGACGACGGGACGACGGCAAGCTGGCGTCTCGAGTCGGCGCCCACGGCGATGCTGCGCAAGGCAAGAATCACGCCGCAGATGCTGATGGATGGTGGTTCAGAAGTGACAGTCGATGTCATCCTGGCGCGTGACGGCACCCGGAATCTGGCCTGGCTTTATCGCATCGACTTTGCCGATGGCCGTTCCTTCCAACTTTCCGCTGACAGGTGAGCGAACCGATGAAACAGTCATGGATTGTTGTCTTGCTGGTTGCCGCCCCGGCTGCCCTGGCGCAGAACTCAGACGCAGACTTTCCGCGTCTCGCCAACGGAGTGCCGGATCTCAACGGTACCTGGGATAACGGGAGTGGTATCGATTTCATCAACCCGGTCATCGACGGCGATTCGATCTGTCTGGCCGGTTGCGCACAACCCGTTGCGGCCGGGCCGGCTGCCGGAGCGGGTGCTGCGCCGCTGCCGCCCGATCGCCCGCGGTATCGCAGCCAGTATCAGGCCAGGGTTGACGACCTGAACGCGCGCCAGGTCGACGAAGATCCGGTGCTGCGCTGCTTCGCGCCCGGCCTCCCGCGGATTGGCCCGCCGGACAAAATCGTTCAACGGGAACAAGAAATCGTTTTCCTCTACGACGATGTCTCGGGAAATTTCTTCCGCATTGTGCCGCTCAACCGAACAATGCACCCCGACGATACGGTCGCTAGTTTTCTCGGAGATGCAATCGGCTCGTGGGACGGCGACGCGCTCGTCGTTGAGACGGTCAATTTCAATGCTGAGGCCTGGCTGACCGACGACGGCTCGTTTCATACCGTTGACCTTCGTGTCGTCGAGCGAATCACCCGGACCGGCGATACGCTGACCTGGCAGGCAACGGCCTACGATCCGGCCGTGCTGGCCGAGCCCTGGGTACTGCGGCCGCGGACGGCCTTTCTGACCGACTTTGAGGTGACCGAAGCACCGCCGTGCATCGAGCGCGACCTCGACCACATGGTTGACGACTCCAGTCACGACAATCCACGCTGAATTCGTGCCGTTAAATGTGACAGATGAGCGATAACAAAGAATCAAAGCCTGACGACGAGCAAGCGGCGGGCGCCGATCCGGCACAGCTCGATGACCTGAAGCAAAGCGTCTCGAAGTTGAAGCGCAAGCTGGACGATCAGCAGGACCGGATTGAGGCGCTGGCCCGTGGACGTGAAGATGGCATGGCGACAGTCGGCGAGCTGCGGGCCGAGCTGGCGCTGGTTTCGACTGAGCGGGATAGCCTGCGCAAGCAATTGACCCAGATCGAAGGCATGCAGACCGAGACGGCGTTGCTCGATGAGTCGGATGTCACGGATGTAACGGATGCGCATCCGGGCGAGCTGCCGTCGATCGACGAGTTGATGTCCACTTTTGGCAGCAATAACGAAGAAACGCTGCCGCCTTCCCATTCGGGCCTGAAGGCAGAGTCGGGATCCGGCGATATGTCCGGCGAGTTTCAGGAGATGATCTCGCCTGAGTTGATCGTATTTGGTTCCGGCAAGGGCAAAGCCAGCCCGCCGGCTGAACGCTTCCTGGTCTTGCTGGAGCCAGGCAACAATACCAAGTGCCCGCTCGACCAGGATCTGCTGACGATCGGCCGGTCAGAATCGGCCGACATCAAGATTGACGGCGATTTTATCAGTCGGATCCATGCCCGCGTGCTGCGCATCGGGATGGACACGGTTATCGAGGACGCCGGCAGCAAGAACGGCACGCGGGTCAACGGTGAGGAGGTCACGCGCCATGTCCTGAAGCACGGTGACCTGATCCGTGTCGGCAGCGTCAATTTTCGTCTGGTCGATTCCAACGCGGCCTGATCGGGCGCGGAAGTAATGCACAATTTCTGTGGACAAGCCTGTGAATAACATTCGGTCCATTTGCCCGCAGGCCTGCATGGGCGTGAATCAAGCTCAGTTTGGTTAAAAAAACACCACAATAAAAAGTGGAGTATTTACAATTACTTATAATGTAATTGTGACGTTATTGATTAACTGAGATCGACAACAGCCGGATTTACAGCGGGCCAATCGACAGGTGCCGGCAGGCTGGGGACAGGATTTCGAATCAGCCCGCTAATCGCTGCAGATAAAGCTGCCCGAGCGATCGCTGTTGCCGGTGCCGCGATAGCGTGCGGTCTGAGGATAAGGACACAAGGGCCGCGTCCGAACGACCTGGTTTTCCTCAATGCGCTCAGCCTCGATACGGTCTGGTGCAATGTCACGCTCGACCCAGTTCTCAATCGCACGCTGGGCGTCAAAGCTCGATGTGCCGATCCCGCCGGCGCAATGCGCCATGCCGGGGACCATAAACAGCCGCGCAAAGTCGCTGGTCGCAATGTCGAGCGGGTTCGGCTCCAGCGCGAGCGAAGATTCGACGGCTTCGTAATAGGCGATGGTCGCTTCGGGCGCGATGGAGACGTCGTTCCAACCGTGGTAGAGCAGCAGTTTGCCGCCCCGATCGCGGTAGTTGGAGAGATCTGCTGAATTCGCGTTGAGCAGCCATGCCGTTTCCTGCACAGCGAGCGGGTAGTCGCGCGAGAAATCGAAGCTTCGCCAGTTCCACAACAGATCGTCAAACACGACCCGGCGGAAGAACTCGAGCGTCAGTGGCGCCAGGTCGGCACTCGACGCAAAGGTCCACGCCGTTTCGCTGCCCACAGCCAATCCCGGCGCGATCGGGCCGGTAGCGGGATTCGAAGGGCCCTGGTAAATCTGCCGGACGGCCGCGACCTGCGGCGCTGTCAGACAACTGGCGGCATTTGAAAAGCCGCACTGCAGGCGTCCAGGATCGAAATTACATCGGCGCGGATCTTCGAGCACGCCGTCTGCAACGCCATCTAGCGTGTCGCACTGCGCGGTCGCGGCTTCGGTAACCACCGCCAGGACATCCGGGCCGAGCAGGCTCTGGCCATTAGCGAAGGGCTGTGCGACGCGCGCACCCCAAAGCTGAGTCGTTCTCAACTCGACAAAGGCATTGGCCGGTGCGCCGGAAACGATTCCGTCATAGTCGTTGGGAAAGCGCTCGGCTTCCATCAGGCCTTGCCGCCCGCCGAGCGAGCAGCCGTTGAAATATCGGTAATCGGCCGGGCGCTGGTAGAAGCCGGCCACGATGACGCCGGCCTTCGCCGTCATTTCGTAGATTGCGCGGTAGGCGAAATCGCGCAACAGCGATTCGTCGGCAAGCCAGGCAAATTCGCCTGCGGCGTGCCCGGTATCGGTGGATGCGGTCGCGTATCCCTGATTGAGTGCGTCAGCCATTCGGCCCGTGCTGATATTGCCCGCATAGCCGCCACCGCCGACTGCCAGGAATCGACCGTTCCAATCCGCCGGCGGCGGTAACCAGACTTCAAAGCCGATCGTCGGTTCGATCCGGCCGCGAACGCGACAATGAGCGGCCGGTTCGGCTCGTGTCCATTCGGCGTTGATCGCGGCGAGTTCGGGCAATTCGAGTTCGTTTAGCGCGACGCAGGCGCTGGCGAGCACGGCCTCGTCGGGGTCTGCCAGCGGCAGGGCCAGCTGGGCCATTGCCGGTGCGCCGACAGCAACGCTCGAGAGCAGGCCAAGCATGGCCATGCGTCCCGTTCGCGCCCATTTCAGCTGTTCGCCCATTTCACCCGCAGTTTAGTGTTCGGTCTCCGGTTAGCACAAGCCGTTGCGACTCCCCGAGCGGCTTTAGCGGTGCTAAGCTTGCTGTGCCGGCTGGCGTTCAAGGGGGGCGACGATGCGCTTACGACTGATCATGACCGTTTCGATATTGGCGGGGGTTGCAGGATCCGCCTCGGCACATCACTCGGCCGCGCAGTTCGATCTCACAATCCGCGACAATCTGGTCGAAGGGATCGTCAAAGTTTTCGAAGCGACCAACCCGCACACCCGAATCGTGCTCGAAGTGACCGATGACAAAGGCACGCGCGACATCGAGTTCGAAGGCCACAGCCGGAACAATTACAGTCGATCCGGATTGCGGCCTGGAATGGTCAACGTCGGGGACACGGTGACGCTGGTCTCCGCACCGATGCGTGACGGCAGCGACGGCGGGTATGCGCTCGGCGTCATTCTCGAAGACGGAACCCAGTTCTAAGCAATGCGTATGGTTTTAAACTAGCGCGATACGGTCCACAGAAAATCATTCGGAGAATTCAGTTGGGGGAAACCATGAGTCGTCAAAAGCATCTGGCATGCGGGGGGATCGTCGCAATGCTGTTGACATCGACCGTGCTGGCGGAAGATTTCAGCGGGCGGCTCGGTCGCGTCCCGGTCGACAACCGCACTCAATCGACCGTCGCAGGGCTCGGCAACGCAAACGCGGAACTCGATGGCGATCGACTGACGGTCGACGGCGAATTTGCCGGAATGCTCGGTCCCGCAACCGTTGCCAACTTGCACATGGGTAGAGCAGTGGGCGTTCGCGGCCCCGTCATTCACTCGTTGACCGTCGCCACCGATCGAGACGGAGAGATCTCGGGTTCCGTCAGGCTTCGCCCGGAAGAGATCGCCGCGTTGCGTGCCGGCAGGCTCTACATTCAAGTTAATAGCGAGAGTGCGCCGGACGGGAATCTGTGGGGGTGGTTATTCAGTGAATAGGCAGGTTGGCAGTCGATTCGTGGCAGGGCATCCGCCGTACGCGAAACTGCGCTGCGGGCTGATGCTGTCTGTGGTGGCGTTAAGCATTGCCTGTCAGCCGCAGGAAGCCGTCGTTGACTCGGGTCAGCAAGCCGCTGCTCAGGCTGCCAGCACAGCCGGCCCGGCGAACGGCGCCATCGCGCGGACCGCCGCGGGTGTGCCGCAACTGGACGGTGTGTGGCAGGCAATGAGTTCGGCGAACTGGGATCTCGAGCCGCATGCCGCGCGCCAGGGGGCTAGCGAGGTGCTCGGTGCAATCGCTGCCGTGCCACCGGGACTCGGCGTTGTCGAAGGTGGACGCATCCCGTATCTGCCGGACGCGCTTGAACAACGCGATCAGAACTTCGCCAACCGGCGAACGGAGGATCCGGAGGCAAAGTGTTTCCGGCCCGGCATTCCGCGCGCAACTTATATGCCGCAACCTTTTCAGATTTTTCAAACGGACAGCGAGATATTCATCGCTTATCAGTATGCGATTTCCTCGCGCTCAATTTATATGCAGGATCACATCGACGCGCCGGTCGACAGCTGGATGGGATGGTCGAACGGTCGCTGGGAAGGCGATACGCTGGTCGTCGAAGTCACCGGCTTGAACGGGCAGACATGGCTCGACCGGGCTGGCAATTTCGCGAGTGCAAATGCGCGTGTCACCGAGCGATACACGCCGGAAGGCCAGAATCACATGTGGTACGAGGCGACGATCGATGACCCAACGGTTTTCGAGCGTCCCTGGACCCTTTCCTTAATGCTTCACCGAGTCATGGATCAGCCGAATCCGGAATTGCTTGAATTCAAGTGCGTCGAATTTGCGGAAGAGCTGATGTATGGTCATCTAAGTAAGGCTGCGGTTCAGTCAGAAGGGGGTACAGGCAATGAGTAATCGATCGTTAGCGGGTGCAATCGGCGTATTGGCCGCCGGGGCTCTTTTGGTGAGCGCCCAGCTGGTCGCGCAATCCAGCGATTCGGAGATCCCTCGAACGGCTGCCGGCAAACCCAATTTTCAGGGGCATTGGTCGAGCGCAACGGTCACACCGTTGCAACGACCGCAAGAACTGGCCGATAAGGAGTTCTTTACACCTGAGGAATTTGCAGAGTACGAGGCCGGGCGCCTGGTGGTCACGGAAACCGAGGCAAATACGGCTGGCGATGTGCATTACCAGCTCGTCGACTTCGGTCTCGATCGCAGCCAGAACGATCGAGCTGTGAATCTCAGAACCTCGATCATCACCGCTCCGGCCGATGGTCGAATTCCGTCAACGACGCCAGAGGCACAGGCAATTGCGGCCGAGCGCCGCGCCTACAGCCAGGAGCATGCCTACGACAGTGCCAGCAACCGGCCATTGGCGGAGCGCTGCATTACCTGGGGGCACAACGGCGCACCGATGACGCCGGTGGGCTACAACAGCAATAACCAGATCATTCAGACCGGCGATCATCTCGTGTTCGTTCAGGAAATGATGCAGGAGCCACGCATCATTCCACTCGATGGCCGCGATCGCATTTCGGCGGAGATTCCGCAGTGGTTCGGCAGCTCTCGCGGCCATTGGGAAGGCGACACGATCGTTGTCGAAACGACCAACTACACCGGGCTTACCAATCGCAACATCACGCCAACCGGTAAAGTTACCGAGCGATTTACGATGACTGGACCCGATACGGTGTTGTACCAGTTCACCGTGGACGATCCGAAGGTTTGGACCTCGACCTGGTCGGGCGAATATTCGATGAGCAGAACTGAAGGTCCCATGTTCGAATACGCCTGCCATGAAGGAAATTACGGTTTACCCAATATATTGAGCGGTATCCGGGCCGAAGAGGCAGCGGGGTTGAGATAGAAACCTATGAAGACGACTTACGGTATTTTAATTGTCGGCGCGTTGGCGCTGGTTTCGGTTGGCGTGCGCGCTCATCACGCGTTTGCTACCGAGTTCGACGTTGAACGTCCGGTCGAGCTGACAGGAATCGTCAGCAAGGTCGAGATGATCAATCCGCATTCCTGGATTCATATCGATGTCACGGAAGCGGGCGGCGCAACGACGACCTGGATGATCGAAGGCGGTAGCCCGAATGCGCTTTATCGGCAGGGGATCACAAAAAACTCCGTGCCGTTGGGCGCAGAACTTTTTGTCTTCGGTTACCAGGCTCGAGATGGGGGCATGCGAGCCGTCGGTCGGACGATTACTTTTTCCGACGGCCGCGCGCTGTTTTTTAGCGGGACGCAGGTTCCGGACGAAGTCGACTAGCTCGCCGGCCGGGCCGAGCGACTCCTATGGCAAAGCTAGCCGTCCATCGGCAGGTCCTCTACAAGAACGCCGACAATCTCGCCGTTTGGGTTTCCGTCGATAAGAGTCCGGAGGTCGGCGCTCAATCCGAGAAGCTCAGCCTCGTCAACGCCGAGATCCAGTCGATCTGCAACGATCACATCTCAACGCTGGATGACACGCTGCACAAGAAGAGTCCTCGCCCGAACCCGACACCCCGAATTTTCTTCGAGCGGGGCAACGAGTTGTCACAGATTCTCTGGCTGAAATGGGAGTCATGACGACTCCGATTGCGATCATTTAAGCTCGCGTCATCCGGTCGACAGACCTGCGCTTGCAACCCCGTCGGCACAAATCGCTTCGTCTTCGTCGCCCGTGCCGCCACTTGCGCCGGCAGCGCCAATAATTTCACCGTCCGCATCGCGTATCAGAACGGCGCCGGGCTGAGGCAGGAATTTTCCATTGGCTGTCCCGGCCAGTGCGATAAAGAAATTGGGATTCTCCTTCGCGCGGTCGGCCAGCACACGGCTCGCGGCACCCATTCCAATGGCACCCCAGGCCTTCCCTTGAGCCACATCGAATCGAAACATGCTGGCGCCGTCTTCGCGTTGGATCACCTTGAGGTGTCCGGAAGCGTCCAGTACGACGACGGTCACGGGCGGAATGCCCATTTTGCGGGCGGCTGCCAGCGCGCCTGCGGCGACCTGGTTCGCTTGTTCTAATGTCAGAGCAGACATCTCTACCTCCGGCTGAATGGAATAACTGCAGGCAGCATAGCGGCGGTTCGTTTCTGTGCAATAGCACCAGATTTGCAAGCGGCACCGGCAATAAAAACGAGATAAAAAAAAGACCCGGCAAAAGCCGGGTCAAAATTTCTCTTCAGGGGGAATTGAGAGAGAGGAGTCAGAAACTCCTGAGACGTAGTGTCATCAATCCCAGGGTATTTGCCTGCGACCTGAGTCACAGTCTTGACATAATGATTAGGCGATCGAGATCAGCCCATTCAAGCCATAAACTGATATTTCTGATTATAAATATGTGATAAGGCAATGAAAAATAAGGTATTTATAATCCTATTCTTGATTCACTTCGGGCTCAGCCTGGTGGGGTTTCTGGGTTTGTCCGCCTGGGCGCTTGCCGTTCAGGACGCCGGCCCTGCGGGGCTTGCGGCGGTCGCGCCTGAGGCTTCGGCGGCGCTCGCGCCGCAGGCGGAGGTCGCGGTGGCGGCGTTGGGCTGGCTCGAAGGCTTGCTGCGTTTCGGTTTGCTGCAACCGATCGCCCACTGGGTGTTGGCTGGCACTGTCATTGCCTGGTGGACCTGGCCTGGGCTGGCCGCACTGACGGCGTTGATTGCCGTCAACAGTCTGGTTGCTGCAGGTTTCGCTTACCTTTGCCTGCGGCTGGTGCTGGTTCGGGTCAGCGGGCGTCGCAGCGAGGAAGTCTAGCCGGTGCCGAAGTAGGGGATCAGCCGGCCGAAGCTCAGCACACCAGTCCACAGCAACAATGAAGTCAGGCCCACCAGCTTGATCGAGGTCGGCGCATCTTCGTGCGGCCCGATTCCATCCAGCACGGGCATCGCTTTCTTCCAGAAATAGAGTACGTTCGCGCCCGCCAGCAATATGAGAATTGATTTAAACAGGAACATGTTGCTCATGGCGTAACGATACGGGTTGCCGAAAACAAAGCCGATCCCGGTGACCAGATTGATCCCAAAGCCGAAGATTGTCAGCGGAATCAATTTGTGGACTGCGGCGGACGGAATGGTGAGGCGCTCGAAGCCGAGCAGCCTGAGATCCATAATGATGAGTGGGCCGAAAAGCAGGCACATTCCGGTGAAATGAAGCGTCTCAAAGATCGGCCAGCTCCAGCGCGGGCCAAGCATCAGATCATTGATCCACGTAGTTTCCATCCAATTCAGGATTGGAATGATCCAACCCGGTAGATCTTCGCCCATTGTTCTGCTCTCAGTTGTTCGTAAGTCGTCGGAAATTTAAAACTATAGATAGGCGATCAGGCGACCGGTAACCATGGCGGCCGTCCAGCAAAAAATTACCGCGCCCGCAACTATCTTCAGGTTCATATTTGCCATCTCTTGGCTGCCTGTCGCGAACGCGGTGTTGATCATGCTTTGCATCGTGCCGACCAGGATTGCGCCCAGGATGACCATGCCCATTTTGATCAGAAAGTAAGGGTCCACGATAAGTCCGGTCGCATTCGCCACGTACAGTGAAAAGCCGGAAATGAGATTGATAATGAAACCAATCCAGGCAATCTTCAGCAGGCGCTCAAGCGAGCTGTAGGGGATGGTGCTGAAGAAGCCAAATACGCGAAGACTAAGTATCACTGATAGGCCAACCATGACGGCGAGGCCTAGCGAGTGCAGCGTAATCATCAGCGGGTATCCGTAGGCGGAGGCTCGAACCACCTCTCCAAGCCACGTTTCCTCAATCCACGCAATAAACGCCACGCGCTTGCTCTCCTCTTATCTTGGTCTTGTTAGGCCCCGTCTCTGCATTATCAGCGTAACGAAAAACGGGTGAAGAGCGCTGTTAGTAGATTCCGCAATAAGAAGCGTTGTACGTAGATTCCGCTAGTTCTGCGTTAGCCTTTGCGTTGCGAAATTCGTGAATGAATCTGAATTCGTTTCAGCGAGAATTTCCACCGCTCCACTGTCGGCGGGCACGCTGACAAAATCAGTTAGCGTCGGGATCTCATCGATGATTGCGGCTGATTCTTCGCTTATTGCCAGCGCTTCATCTAACACCGGCGCGGCATCCAGTAAGTTGTCGACTTCCTCAGGCTGTAATCGGCTGATGCCAAACTGTTGTTCGGCAGTTTGAATCATGCGCTCGGCAGTGATTTTTTCTTCGTTGGCAGCGGCGGCCGATATCAGCGCCGACTCCAAAAGATTGTCGATGACGCGGACGATGCCGCCCGAAAATTCGAATAACAGTGGGGCCATGTCGGAACCGAATACGACATCTGAATCTGCACCGGCACAACGACACTTGAATGACAGGTAGTCACGCGTCTCATCTTCAGTCAGTGCGCCGATCCGGGCGCGCAGGCGCACCCGTTGATTGAAGGCGAGCATGTCCTCGGTTGTCAGCAGGCGTTCCGGCGCAACGGTTGTTGTCATTAAGACATTGGCGCCCGGCGACAACGCGGCATCAGCGGCGGTCAGGCTGTGCAGGCATTGAACCACTTCCGGGCTCAAGTCTTCCGCGTTTTCAACCAGCAGGCACACCCGAGTGTCGGTTGCCGCCATTTCTGACAGAAACTGTCGCCAGAGTTGTAGCCTTTCGACCCGGCTTTTCTGATACGGCTCGAAACCGAAGTCGGTCAATAGTTGTTCGAGCAGTTCATGTGCCGTCAGCGGGGGATGGCTGATACAGCTGAATGCCAGCCGCGTGCTGATATTCTTGAGGGCATCGGACGCAATCGTCGTCTTGCCCGTGCCGCTGACACCCGACAGTATCGCAACGGAGTCCCTTCGGGTCAGTGCCGTATCGAGGTCCTGGACCAGCTGATCGATGGCTGAAGTCCTGAAAACGGCGTCATCGTGCGCCATTCCGTCGGAAAACAGAGGTCTTGAAAAGCCGAAATGTTGCACATACATAAAGGACTACGCCCCGACTGACTCATCATGCGGAGAACTGTTCCTCGGAGTTTGGCCAAGTGAGCCCTAGGTTTCCGATAGATCGGTCACAGAACCGCTGGTGGAGCCTGGGATTTCAGTTGAACTGGCAGCAAATAGCGGCCTCGGCCTGTACAATGCGAGCGGTGACGGTTGCGACGTCTTTTTAGGAGAACGGAATCGCGATGTTTTTTAACGGATTGATTGACCTGTCCTTTTGGGGCTACTTCTGGATCACGCTTGGCCTCACGCACGTGACGATCGCCTCTGTCACGATTTTTCTCCACAGGCACCAGGCACATCGAGCCCTGACGATGCATCCTGTCATTAGCCATTTCTTTCGTTTATGGCTCTGGCTGACGACTGGGATGGTTACCCGCGAGTGGGCAGCCATTCATCGCAAGCATCATGCGAAATGCGAAGAGAAGGACGATCCGCACAGCCCGCAACAGGTCGGTATTGCAAAGGTCTTATTCGGTGGCGCATGGCTCTACCGAAATGAGGCTGTGAACAAAGAAACAATCGAAGCCTATGGTCACGGTACGCCGGATGACTGGATAGAACACAATGTGTACAGCAAGTATCGATTCAGGGGCATTGGCATCATGTTGCTCGTCGATCTCTTGCTGTTCGGATTTGCCGGTGCGCTGATATGGATCGTGCAAATGCTTTGGATTCCGTTTTGGGCTGCTGGAGTCATTAACGGAATCGGTCATTACTGGGGTTACAGAAATTTTGAGACGCACGATGCGTCCAAGAACATCGTTCCCTGGGGAATACTGATCGGCGGCGAAGAGCTGCACAACAATCATCATGCCTATGGCGTGTCCGCGCGCCTTTCTAACAAGTGGTGGGAATTCGATATCGGCTGGCTTTACATCCGCGTGCTCGAGATTCTCGGGCTTGCCAAAGTGCGACGGGTTGCGCCGAAGACGAGCTTTGCCGATGAGATCGGTGTCGTCGATATGGACATGCTCGGCGCCGTCGTCACCAATCGATTCCATGTGTTGAAGCTCTATGGCAGCCAGGTCGTTGCGCCTGTGTTGCGTGCTCAAGCGAGAATTGCCGACGCCGGTTGGGGCCGTAAGCTGCAGCGTCAGATCAAAAGGCGACTCGTATCCGAAATTCCCGCAGCCGAAACCGAAACGGCCGGCGACGAAAAATTATCCGCTACGCTTGCGAGCAATCAGACTCTGCAGACAATCTACGACTTCAAGCAGCGACTGAAGGCCGTCTGGACACAACGCAGCAAAGATCAGGCGGAGTTATTGGCTCGCTTGCAGGCCTGGTGCATGGAAGCAGAAGCCAGTGGCGTCGCAGCGCTTCGCGATTTTTCTCAGCGGTTGCGCGGTTACCGTTCGCAACTCGCGAACTAAGCCAGCCTTAAGCCATTCCTAATCGGCGTACGCGCTGGGTGCGATTTCCGGCGTGGGCTCCGGTTTGCGCCAGGCATGGAAGTCGTCAAGTGCGAGATAAAGGCTGGGCACGAGAAACAGTGTAATTCCTGTCGCGAAGACCACACCCCATCCGAGTGAAACCGCCATCGGAACAAAAAAGGCGGTCGCTGGGTTGTCATTCAGCATCAGTGGAAGCAGACCGACAAAAGTTGTGACCGACGTCAACAGGATCGGTCTGAATCTCACGATTCCGGCACGCGTCACCGCGTCGATTACCGACATTCCCTGAATACGCTGTCGATTGATGTAATCGACCATGACGAGACTTGAGTTGACGACTACGCCTGCGAGCGCGAGCATCCCGAGCACCGAAGTGAGCGCAATCGGAAAACCCATGATCTTGTGGCCGATAATCGCGCCAACAGTACCGAAAGGTATGACGGCCATGATGACGAACGGCTGAAGATAGGACTTCAGCGGTATCGCGAGAATGGCATAGATGACCAGCAGCGCCAGTGGGACGAGATCGAACAGTCCCCCAATCGATTCCGCTCGTTCCTCTTGTTCTCCACTCAATACGTAACTGACGCCACGAAAGTTGCCGAGCAGCTCAGGCAGTACCGTTGCTTCCATGACTTGCAGTATTCGTTCCGGCGTCGTTGTCACACGGTTCACTTCAGCGCTAACGGTAACGACTCGCTGACGATCGACTCGGCGAATACTGGAATAGCCATTCCCGTATTCGACGTTTGCAACCGACAGGAACGGCACTTCATCGCCTTCGCTCGTGCGGATTCGCATATCTTCAAGATCGCCTAGCGAAGCTCGTTCGCCTTCGGGATATCGCACCATGACGCGAACGTCTTCTGTACCACGCTGAACACGTTGTGCCTCAGCACCGTAAAACGCCTGGCGCACCTGATTCGCGAGATCGTTGAGCGTCAGGCCCAGCACTCTGGCTTCCGGGCGAAGCGACAACTTGGCTTCCTGTTTGCCCGATCGGAATGAGTCCGTGATATCGAAGACTCCATCGAAGCGCGCGAGTTCGGCACGGATCAGTGCGGCTGCGGCACGCAGCTGTTCGACGTCCCGGCCACGCAACTCGATTGAAATAGGAGTTCCCGCATTGAATGCGTCGGCCGTAAAGCTGGTTTCAATCGCGTCTGGAATGAGGCCGGTCAGTTCTCGCCAGCGTTGGTTGATTTCAGTTGCCGTCAGGCCGTTGCGATCTTCAATCGGGCGTAAGGACAGACGGATCTCTGCAATATGACTCTGAGCAGGAGCAACCGCATTCGATTGGCCAGGCCCACCGCCGCCGGCACCGCGCCCGATTGCAGTCAGTGCATATTCGATCATGCCTTCGGCGCCGGGATTCTCGGCATCGAGCTCCGCTTTCAGGTTATCTGCGGCGCGCTCAATGATGGCTGCGGCCCGTGCCGTGTCGTTAATATTGACGCCCTCGGGCATCGTCAGAGAAGCCGTCAACTCATTGCCCTCGACACCGGGAAAGAACTGGAAGCCGATTCGCCCGCTGACAGCCAATCCGACGACGATGATCAGGACGCCCGCGCCTGCCGCGAGTACGGAATATCGCCAGGGCAATACCGCCCGGAGCGTGTCGCCATACTTGTGCTCGGCAAAATTCTCGAGGCTGTCGGCAAGCCGGTTCTGAAATTTGAGCCAACTCTCCATTACCGCGCCGTGTTTAATATCCCGCGCCCGTTTTCGGTGCGCCAAATGGGAGGGGAGGATCAGCATGCACTCGACAAGGCTGAAAGCGAGCGAGAGGCAAACCACGGCACCGACGACGGCAAAAAACGAACCTATTTGTCCCGGCACGAAAATGATCGGCATGAAGGCGGCGACCGTCGTCAGAACGCCAAAAATGACCGGGACGGCGACCTCGTGCGTGCCGTTGACGGCGGCGGTGCGCTGGTCTTCTTCGTGACGTTCGTGTGCGTATATTCTTTCGCCGACGACGATTGCGTCGTCGACGACGATGCCGACAACAAGAATGAAGCCCATGACGGTTAGCGAGCTTAGAGTCACATCAAAGACGCTGAACATCATGATCGTGCCAGACAGGGCGATCGGGATGCCTGCGGCTACCCACATGGCCAGTCGAAAGCGTAACGGCAGCGCGAGCGTGATCAGCACCATGGCCAGCCCACCGAGCGCAGTGCCGAGCAGAATATCCAGCCTGGCTCCCAGTTCGTTGGCGCTGTCTCGCCAGACCATGACCTCAATACCGTCAGGTAGCTGAGGCTGGAGTGCCGCAATGTACTCGTTGACCGCCTCGGAGATTTCGATGGTGTCTTCGTTGCCAACGCGATTGACTCGAACCATCGCAGCCGGTCGGCCATTGAAGCGAACGAGCAGGTCGCCTTCCTCGAAGCCGTCGATAACGCGGGCGATGTCGCCTAGTCGCAGCGCGGTGCCGTCACGGCGGGTGACGACGATGATGTCTTCGAATTCCGTGCCGAGGTAGTTCTGACCCTGAGTCCGAACCAGGATCTCACCGCCGCCGGCCTTGATCGCGCCGCCTGGCAGGTCGAGTGACGACCGCCTGATCGCCGATGCCACTTCATCCAGCGTCAGGCCGAATTGACGAAGCGTCGTCTCTGAGACTTCTATCGAGATCTCGTCGGGTCTGACGTATTCCAGCGAAACTTGCGAAACACCTTCCAGCGCGGAAAGTTCTTCTCGTACTTGCTCGGCAAGGGTTTTTAACGATCGCTCATCCGCATTTCCCGAAATGACAATGTCGCTCACGCGGCTCACGTTTGAAAGAAGCGAAACGATCGGTCTCTCGGTTTGTTCCGGAAACGTGTTGATGCGATCGACTTTCCCCGTGATGTCATTCAAGGCCCGAATATTGTCAGCGCCGGAATCGAGCTCGAGCTGGACCGAACAACTGCCCTCGCTGGCGGTCGATGTCATCTTGAATACGTCTTCCGTACCTTCGAGTTCTTCTTCGATGCGGATGCAGACGCCTATCTCGACTTCTTCCGGTGTGGCGCCCAGAAACGGTACGCTAACCGACACGATATCGAGCTCGACTTCGGGAAACTCTTCCTGGCGCGTATTCGACAGCGAGATCATGCCGCCGACGAGCAGGACCGCCATCAACAGATTGGCGGCGACGGGGTTGTCAACGAACCAGCGGATTATCGATCGCATGGTGGGCTTCCGTTAGATCCCTGGTTTCAGGGGTTGTACACGCATTCCGTCGACCACGGTCTGCAGCATCGATACGCTGACCAGCTCGCCGCTCTGTAGACCGCCGGTGATAACGACTTCGTCGCCATACACGCGCAGAACATCTACCGCTCGAAGCGAAACTCGATTCTCGGAGTCGACCACGAGTACATACTTGCCATCGCGCAGCGCGGACCGTGGCAATACCACAACGTCGTTCAGTTCGAGACCATCGATTGCGGCTTGAACGAAAAGCCCAACCGGCGGTGCGATCGAGTCGGCCTGTTGCGTTTCACTTCCGTCGACTCGGGCGATCGCGTAAACCATTCGGGTGCCGGGATCGATTTCAGCTTCAGTGCGGACCAGTCTGGCTTGCCAGACTTGTTCCTGTCCGGCGAAATTTGCGGACAGCGTGACAGAGGGTGCGTCCTCAGGGGCAAATTCACCGCGCTGACGCAGCGGGATATTGAGGAACGCCAACTCCTGATCCGCGATAGGCAATCGCACTTCAAGGTAATCCGTTGCGTATATTGTCGCAATCGAAGTCCCGCGATTGACGAATTGGCCTACATCCACCTGCTCGTTACGAACCAGGCCTGAGAAGGGCGCTTTGAGCTCGGTGCGTGTCCGGTCACGCTGTGCTGTTTCAAGTACCAGGCGCGCGTCCGCTAGCGATGCGTTGGCGACGCGTGCGGTTCGCTCCGCGGATTCCTGATCTGCGGCGCTGATCAGGGAACGACCGAACAGGTCCAGCGCTCTGTCGTAGTCGAATTGCGCATGTTCATGGTCAGCCTCGGCACGTTGGAGTGCCGCCTCAGCGCGCGCCACCGATGCTTGATAATCGCGCTCGTCGATTCTGAGAAGCGTCTCGCCGGTCTCGAAATAGCCGCCTGAAACCAGGTTGGGCGAAACCCAGACAACATTGCCCGAGACTTCCGGCACGAGTGCGCTCTCCGTTCTCGGCGACACGGTCCCCTGGGCGTGTACGCGAAGGCGGACCGGACCGGGCGAAACCTCAATCACGCGAACTGAAATCGCAGGTGTTTCGGGTTGTCGCGGCTCAATCTGCTGCCGGTTGCCGATGAATAC
>Ga0224508_10001088_pt1 | contig 24799 bp, 23 predicted proteins | sample SF_Jan12_sed_USG_4_FD_170157 | JGI IMG/M metagenome (GOLD analysis project Ga0224508, IMG submission 170157) | Sediment microbial communities from San Francisco Bay, California, United States - SF_Jan12_sed_USGS_21 | ecosystem: Environmental > Aquatic > Marine > Sediment | place: USA... | reverse complement strand
GGAAGACCTCTCATTCCTGTTCTTGCCCCGACAATCCCACCGAATATTGCGCCGGTTGTGTCGGTATCACCACCAGCCTCGATGATCTCCTGCAGTCCCAGCCTGAATTCATCCCCAAGGCGAAACCACACCTGCAATACGCAAGGCACGGTATGGTAGCTGTAACCGGAGATACCGTTTTTCGAGCCGATGGCGTTGGCGAATGTCGACACCGATTCGCCCTTGGCTGCGGATTCCGCCGCCTGCCTCACCAACTCGTGAAACTCCTTCGCACTTTCCTCCGGCATAAATCGCTGCAGCGTCTGCAGGTAGTCGTCCTGCCACGGCGTGTCCTCCGCGCACACGACATCCAGGCTGGCGACCGCGACAGCCAGCGCCGCGTAATACGCCTTCGGATCGGTGTGCGTGATTTCCGTCGAAGCTTTGACGTACCGCTTCAGCCTTTCCATGTCGTGGCCGAACGCAACACCGACTATCGGGCTGCGCATCGCGGGCCCGTTGCCGGCGGAGAATACGCCGCTCTTTTTCGGTGAGCAGCCAAACCACAGTTTGAGGATTGCCCTGGCCGTCGCGAATCCTGTTCCTGCGGGAAGTGCCAGCAACCACCAGCGCAAAGATCCTGCAAGCTGCTTCTGGAATTTATCGACATCGCCGTTTGAGCGGATGATGGCCTGCGCTGCGAGGCAGGCATGTTCCGTGTCGTCCGAGACCATGCCTTTGCCGAAGAAGAAGTGGTGTTTGCCGGTATTCGAAAAGAGCTTGCCCGCACGACGTGGGGAAAGGCCTTCGTAAGGGAGCCCCAGCGAATCGCCGACGGCGGTGCCGAGCAGACAGGCAATGAACGCGTCTTCGTTCATGCGGCGCGCCGCCGTCGCATTGCGTTGCTTATCGCGGCTGCCGGTGGCACGACCAGCATCGCCTTCTGCGGCGCCGTCGAAAGCGTCAACTCCGACCCTGAGTTGAACTCCAGGTAGTCCGCTTCCACGCCATCCGAGAAGACGATCCCGTTGGAAGCCATGTGCGAGGTGACCTTCAGCGGTGTATTGTTCGCGAACCCCCCGTGGACGATCGTCGCCTGGGTTGCGATGCTGGGGAACGGTTCGCGCACGCTGTAGATGAGTTTGTCCGAGCCCCACTGCAGTCGGCCGCCGTTCGGTGGCGGTATCACCTTGCCCCCAAGCGCTTCGACCACGCCCGCCGCGCCTGCATACACCGACTGCAGCCAGCCGGTGGAGCCCGCACCGGTCGACACGATAATGCCGCTGGAGCTTTGTGTTTCTTCCCGCTCGCCAATTGCGATCGTGTAACGTGCCGAGACGTGCGATCGTGCGCCGATAAAGAAATCATTAAACGCCAGCAAGCTTTGGCCGTTCGAGAGCGCCGCTTTCGCCAGCGTTACTTTCTTCACCTGAAGCTCGCCATAGAGCGTGGTGTAAAGCTGCTTCTCCAGCGTGTCCACAGTGAACGGCAGCAAAATACCATCGAAGCGCTCCGGGTCGGGATTGACGGCGAGGATGGGCTGTCCCCTGAGGTATTTCGCGGTGTTTGAGACGAGCCCGTCCTGCCCCACTGTCACTACGAGGTCGGCTTCCCCGAACATGAACCGCGGCACCATCTCGCGGTCGATTATCTGGCTCTTCAACGTGTTCGGGATCGCCTGCCGCACTTTCCTGAGCACCTGCTGGTGTTTGTCATGGGCCGCCTCGATGCTATCGAACGACTGGCCCGCCTGCTGCAGGTAAAACTTCGCCTGTGCCTTCGTGTTGAAGCGCGCCACGAGATCATCGAGCTCGGTTTTCCGGGTCACGATGATCACGTTTTCGTATTGCGGCGTGGCCACGATCCTACTCCGCCGCGTGGCGACTATCAGACACGTATGCCACAACCTTGCTCAACAGGTCGGGCGTTATGCTCAAGGAATCAATGGTGCCGGCATTGCCCGCCCATTCCTTCAGCGCCAGACCGATCAGTGCCTGCGGTGGCAGTTCGCCGTAAGGCGCAAGTTTCAGCTCGTCGGCCTTGGCTTCGGCCTCGGCCAGTGCAAGGGCGTTGCGTGCTTGTGTGTCAACCAGTTTCTTGCGTCGGTTTTCGAGTTCGACGTCCGTATTCATCTCAGACTCGCGGATCTTGCGCTCCTCGTCCACCGCCGACTTGCGCCGATCGTAGATAGCCTGGTCTTCGCGTTTGTGCAGACTCTCGCGATAGTCGGCCTCCAGTGCCTTTTGCATCTCCGGCGTGGCTTTCACCGCCGTGAAGTGCAGGCCTTCAAGCACTATCCCCAGGCTCGTCAGCTCCGGTGCGTTCGCCACTCTCTCGAACACGACTACTGAAAGATCCTTCACTTCGCTCAAAGCCTGCTCCAGTGAGCGTTGCACGACTTCGCTGCGTGTGTGCGCCTGCACACTATTAACGACGCGCTGTACCAGTTGCTGCGGGTCCTCGCTATTGTGGAAGTAGGTGCGCGGCGAAACCGTGAAGTCGAGGCGCTTCGCCAGCTCGATTGGGTCGCTCAGCCGATAGGTAAACGAGCCCTGGATCGAAACCTCCTGGAAGTTCGCGGTGGTCTCATTGAATATGAACTGGCTTTCCTGGCTGGCGAGCGGAACGATGGCGAGTGTGGTGGTTAGCGGCATATAGTAGAAATTGATGCCGGCGCCGTGTCGCACGAGCTTGCCGTTCCGGTGGCTCAGCACGTAGCTGTTGGGTTCACCTTTATAGTAGTTGATCAGCATGATGCACCTCCTTGCACTACTTGATGACGTCCACCCGGTGTGGGTGAATGACGCGATAGAGTTTGGCCGGCCGGTGTGCGCCGGTTTTGCGCTCCTTGCCGGTTTCCGTAATGAGATTCAGACTTAAGATGCGTTTCCTGAAATTGCGCTTGTCGACAGGCTCTCCCAGGATCAGTTCATAGACCTGCTGCAAATCCGTCAGCGTGAATGCTTGCGGCATGAACTGGAACGCAATAGTGGAGTATTCGAGCTTGGCGGCCAGGCGCTCGTGCGCAGCTTTTAGAATGTGCCCGTGGTCGAATGCGAGATCGGGAACTTCGTGCATACCGAACCAGCTGACACCCTCGGCGTCGCTGGCGGCACGGATCTCGATCTTGTCCGAGGGGATCAACGCGTAGTAGGCGACGGTGATGACCCGCTCGCGCGGATCGCGATCCGGTGCACCGAAGGTGTAGAGTTGCTCGAGGTACACGCCCTTGACCCCGGTCTCTTCTTCCAACTCGCGACGGGCGCCCGCCTCCAGGCTTTCATCGAGATTGACGAATCCACCTGGTAAAGCCCATTCGCGCTGGAACGGCGGCAGTGCTCTTTTAATAAGGAGTACCTTGAGCTCGTCCTGGCGGATCGTGAAGATGACGATGTCGGTGGTGACGGCCGGATGCGGGTATTCGTAGATGTAGGTCATGTTTGACTACTTCGTGTTACCTTGACACGAACTATAGTGTAAAAAGGACACTAAGTCAACAGGGCACGTCTCGACCCGGCTGGAGGCCAGTAGTTATGGGGTTTGGCGGCACTTCTCAGCACCATTATGTAAAGTTCTTAACCGCCAGCGCTATAGTCGCTATCGCTTCTTATTCTTGCGTGGCTTTGGCCGCGGGAGTTCCTGCTCGGTTTGCTGGATAAGACCGGTGAGCCACTCATTGTTGTCGATTTCATCTTCGACGAGAAAGAAATTCTTCGAACCTTCGTAGGCAGGCGCCTCTGTGACAGTGCCGATATAAGCCCTGCCCGCGTCGGTCGGTTTGACGAACAACTGGTTATCGCAGATTAACGCGACGACCTTGCCTTTTGAGTACAGCGTGGTGCCGCCGAACATGTGCCGGTAAGACACATCACATGCGTCATCAATCTGATCACAAACGTAGTCGATGAAATCGGGGTCGTTCGGCATGCGCAGCCTCCTCCGTCCTATTCTACGGAATGCCGTTGCTGATGGAACCGCTTGATGCCGTCAAAAGCCGTGCTCGGCAATCGCAATATCCTCTAGAATTGTCCGAATCCAATTGCGGGGACTTGACTGGCTGATGTTCAGGAAAATACTGATCGGGCTCATGGTCATAGTGGCAACGTTGCTGGTTGTCGTCGTGTGGCAATTTTTGTTTCCCGTGCCTGCATTGCTGAACGACCAGGGCGATTACGGGCCATCGCCGCAACTGGTCGCGCCGCAGAAAAGGCTGGTACCGACCGTCAGGCCAGCAAAAGCCGTTGGCTGGCCAGCAGGCGAAATGCCATCGCCCGCGACCGGCCTCCAAATCAAGCCGTTCGTGAGCGGCCTGGATCATCCGCGCTGGCTGTATGTTTTGCCGAATGGCGACGTGCTGGTTGCCGAAAGCAACGCCCCTGCCGGCTCCGGCTTGTGTAGCGGGTTGAAGAACCTGGCCGCCCGCCCGGTCCTGAAATATGGCGGCGCCAGGACCCCCAGCGCGGACCGCGTTAGCCTGCACCGCGACACGGACGGTGACGGCGTCGCAGACGAGTCACATGTGTTCGCGCAGGGCTTGCGCTCGCCATTCGGTATGGCGCTGGTCGAGCAGAACCTGTATATCGCGAACACCGATGCCGTCCTGCGATTCACGTACACACCGGGTCAGACGTCATTAACATCGGCGCCGGAAGTCGTTGTTGAGCTGCCATCCGGCAAGAATCACCATTGGACGAAGAACATCCTCGCCGGTCCGGATAATCGCAGCCTGTTCGTGACGGTGGGCTCCAACAGCAATGTCGGCGAGTGCGGCCCGGAAGTCGAAGTTGGCCGCGCCGCAATCTATCGGCTCGATCTCGATACCGGTGAACTCGGGCTTTTCGCACACGGCCTGCGCAACCCGAATGGCATGGCGCTGGAGCCCACGTCCGGTGCGCTCTGGACGGTCGTCAATGAGCGCGACGAGCTGGGCAGCGACCTGGTACCGGACTATGTCACCTCGGTGCACGAGGGCGATTTCTTCGGCTGGCCGTATGTTTATTATGGAACGCACCCGCAACCGCAGCTGGATGCGCGCTGGCCGGACGAGCATCCGGTTGCGCGCAGGCCGGACTATGCCGTCGGCAGCCACACCGCATCGCTCGACATCGAGTTTTCGTACGACAGCGCGCTGCCCGATCAATGGCGCAGCGGGTTGTTCGTCAGCCAGCACGGCTCGTGGAATCGCAAGCCCGTGTCCGGCTACCGGGTGATCTACATCCCGTTCGAGAACGGGTCACCGAATGGTGAGGCGCAGGAGATCGTGGGAGAGTTCCTGGATGCCGATGGAGATGCACGGGGTCGGCCGGTCGGGCTGGCTTTGGACGGCACCGGCGCATTGCTGATCGCGGACGATGTCGGCAATGTTATTTGGCGCGTCAGGTAATCGGGCGCGAATACGGAGCACGAGAGAATACGATGCACACTATTGCCAGGCGCATCCTGCCGCTTTGCCTGCTACTGATCGCAGCCTGCACTGAGCAAACCGGAGAATCCGCCGATCACCTGTTTCTCAATGCGCGTGTGTACACGCTTGACGACGCGCAACCCTGGGCGCAGGCGATCGCGGTACGTGGCAACCGTATTGTATTTGTTGGGGATAACAGCACTGCACAGAAATTGCGAGGCGCTGGTACGGTCGTGCATGAGATATCAGGCAGGATGATTCTGCCAGGATTGATTGACACCCACATGCACCCGGTCACTGGCGGCGCCTATGCAACGGCGTTGTCGCTGGATACCTTTGGCACGATCGAGGACTGGATCACGGCAATTGACGAATACGCCGTTGCAAATCCGGACCTGCCGTTGATATTCGGCTACGGATTTCTCGCATCGAGATTTGGACCCGAAGGCCCGACACGGCAAATGATTGACAACGTCGTCACTGACCGGCCGGTGCTGATTATGGACGAAGGCTTTCACGGTGCCTGGGGTAATTCCGAAGCACTCAGGCGGCTTGGCATAACGCGTGATACAAGCGACCCGGTACCCGGCTTCAGTTATTACAAGCGCGACGCCGACGGCGACGCGACGGGCTATTTACTCGAGGGCACCGCCGGTGCGGCTATGGACGGGCTCGGCGCGATCACCGAGGACGACGTTGTCGAAGGCACGGGTATTGTCTTCGACATTATGAACAGTTATGGCGTAACCGCGGCATTCGATGCAGGGGCTCTTGGTTACGAAGACATACTTGCAAACGTGCTCGCGCGCATTAGCGACAGTGGCGAGATGACCGTACGCGTTGTCGGTGCGTATCGCCCGGACGGTCCAGACGGCCTTGATGGCGCGTTGGACAACGTCGACAAATGGTCAAAAACCATTGCCGGTGATAATTATCACTACCGCATGCTCAAACTAATGGACGACGGCACGGTAGAGGGGCGGACTGCCGCAATGTTCGAGGACTATCGGGATGAGCCGGGTAACAGCGGCGAGACCGTCTTCACCGGGGAGCAACTGAGTGCAACTGTTGCCGGTGCCGCCGGCCGCAATATCGATGTACACATACACGCATTGGGTGAGCGCGCTGTTCACGAAGCATTGAACGCGATCGAATTTGCACGCATAGCGCATCCGTCTACAGACTCGCGTTTTGCGATCTGTCATATCCAGGTCATTCTTGATCAGGATCTCGAGCGATTTGCCGAACTCGATGTCATTGCCCAGAGCACGCCGCTTTGGGCCGCATACGATACGTATGGCGAGCAATTCGTGAGCGAAGATCAGTTCAATCGATTCTGGCGCTTTCAGAGTTTGCATGATCTGGGTGTGAAACTGACGTTCGGCAGCGACTTTCCTGCGAGTGGCGCCGGCACGCTCGGCATGTCGCCGTTATTCAATGTTGAAATCGGACACACACGTCAGGATCCCGGCAATCCCGACGCCCCGATACAACCCCGAGAATCGGAACGCCTGGACGTCGAGACGCTGATTCGCGGGTACACCATCGATGCCGCGTATCAGCTGCGAATGGAAGATGAAATCGGTTCGCTGGAGATCGGCAAAAAAGCAGATCTTGTTGTATTGGAGCGCGACATTTTCGAAACCGATGCGTATGAGATTGGAAAGATTGCAGTCGATATGACAATGATGAACGGCAATATCGTCTATAAAAGAGACGATTGAGTCTCTGAGCGACCTGTGATCAATCAATTGTCAACAGGCCGGTGTTCGTCGTCTTGCGGCAACGTCAGGAGAAGCCAACTTGGCTGCGCGCAGTAACGCACAGATCATAATCGCAGTGGCGATCTCAGTCATGATCGGCACGTTCATTTCATGGGCAGGCAGCGACGGCGGTGACCGCGTCGACGCTATTCCGGTATTTGCGCTGTGCAGTGCACTGGCGTTCGCAATAAACTGGCTGGCCTTTGTTCCTGCGGCGCTGACACAAACGGAACGCTACTACGACCTGGTCGGCGGCATCAGCTACATTGCCGTGACGGTGGTCGCCGTACTCCTGTCCAGCGAACTCGACCTTCGTGCGACGCTGGTGGCCGCTATGGTCATGACCTGGTCGCTGCGGCTGGCGACGTTCCTGTTCCTGCGCATCTCGAGTGCCGGCAAGGACAGCCGCTTCGACGCCATCAAGAACCGGCCGCTGCGATTCTTCATGACGTGGACCCTACAGGGCCTGTGGGTGCTTTTGACCGCATCTGCAGCGCTGGTCGTGATCACCGGCGGAGTGCGCGAGCCACTTGGTGCTATCGGAATCGCCGGTATTGTCGTTTGGTCGATCGGCATGATTATCGAGATCATCGCAGACCGCCAGAAGGCGAAGTTCAAAAACGATCCGGATAACGAAGGAAAGTTCATCGACGTAGGGCTGTGGGCCTGGTCACGTCATCCGAATTATTTCGGTGAAATAGCGTTGTGGTCGGGCATGGCGATAGTGGCCCTGCCGGTGCTGCAAGGCTGGCAGTGGGCCACGCTGATCTCGCCCGTGTTTGTGACGTTTCTGCTCACGCGGGTCAGCGGCATCCCACTGCTCGAAGATAGGGCCGACGCGCGTTGGGCCGGCCAGGACGATTACGAAGAATACAAGCGCAGGACGCCGGTGCTGATCCCTAAGCCTCCGGCCACGCGGGCCTAGAGGTGCGCCCGCCCTGCGGGCATTCTGATATCGCGGTCTCTCGTGCGTTATTGTAACTGGGTCGCGATTCCCACCGCAGCGTGACACGCCTGGCACTCTAAGCTGATTTGCGCTGCAGCTGCGCGTGCGGCAGCAAGATCTTCCGCCTCTTCGACTGCGCGGGCCGCGTCACGCATGCCAATCACAAACGGCTGAAATTCTGCCGGGAGGTTGCTTACCGTCTTGTGTCGCGACAACCAATATGCCGGGATCAAAGCTCGCTCGAGGTCGCCATCGTCGAGGGCATAATTAAGGTCGTCGAGATGCTCCGCGTGCACGTGCATGTGATCAAGGAAGGCAGTGTTCCGCCAATCCTCCTCCTGCGCCGAGGTCGCTTCCGGCTCGACTTCTGGTGCTTCGATTACTGCTGACGTGGCCGGTGCCATTTCACTTCCCTGCTCGGGTGCGGGCTGCTCTTTCTCAGCGCAGCCGGCGACGATCGCGCTGAACCCGATGATCAATAGTATGTGCAATTTCATGGCAAACTCCGAGTCAGTATATGGGATGGCAATATGCGAATATTGGTTGGCGTGCAATTAATGATTGTTACGAGCTTTTCTTGGCTATCCGGCATAAGAATTATACATGCAGCGCATTCACGACACTTGGACGAACGCGTACAAATGTCAACAAGCGGTTGCCGGCGTGGCCAGGGCCGGAGTTGTGCATTGACCTGAATTCGTTCTTCGTTCGCCGCAGCTTTCTCGCCGAAAGTAATAAACCGGACTTCATTTTCCTTAGATCACTTCGAAAGTAAGGCCAGCGTCGCGGCGTAGCCGCTCGATGAGGCGGTCACCGAAGATCGTTGCAGGCGTCCAGAAACCGCCCGGCGTGTCCTCTTTCCCGATATCGCGGGCGAGACACAGGCCGGCCTGGCTGAGCATCTTTGCAGTCGAGCCATAACCCGGGTCGCGGTCACCCGTCACCTTGACCCTCAGTTTCTCCCCGGCTGCGGTCTTGCCGACAAAGCGAAGGTCGAAAAAGCCTTTCTCCTGCGCCTCGGGGCTCGGACCCTCACCGGGGGCGGGCACGAACTTCTCGAGCACCCAGCGGGTGGGTGCGATGCCGGAGCCAAGCATGAATGCACCGACTGCGGTTGCAAGGCTCATCGCCGTCACGCGGCCGCCAATACCGCGCCCGGTCAATACCGCCTCATCATAACGAAAATTGCTGCCGTAAGCGCACGCTGCGAGAGCGTTGGAGCGGTGCACGACCCGGGTGTTGACACCGCCCATGACAAACGGCGCGACCCAGGCGTCAAAGTCCTCGTCGCGCTCGGCGAAGGCCACATTTGGCTGGCGGGTGTTCGCGGGATGATCCGGCGGACACAGGGAATACGGATTGGCGAGCTCCCGGCGCAGTGCGGGATCGTGCGCGACCTCTTTGGCAATGTTCATCATGCTGGCGACCGTGCCACCTGATGCCGCGCCGCGCATGGCGCGCACCCGCATTTTCACGCGCTCACAAGGGGACCCGAAACGCTCGATTGCCTGTTGCTGGAGAAAATAAACACCGAGGTCCGACGGGATCGAATCGAAACCACAGCAATGCACGATACGCGCCCCGTTGGCTGCCGCCGTTTTCTCGTAACGCTCGATCATGCGGCGTATCCACTGCACCTCGCCGGTGAGGTCGCAATAGTCCGTGCCACTTTCGGCACAGACCTCGACCAACGGCTCGCCATACAGAGCATACGGCCCCACCGTGGAAATTACGACGCGCGCCTGGCTGGCCAGCTCGCGGAGCGCCGCCTCGTCCGCCGCGTCGGCGACGATCAATGGCACATCCTGGTGGGCAGCCGCGAGCGTCGCCCGCAGCTCGTCGAGCTTTTCGGGCGAACGACCTGCCATTGCCCAGTCGAGTTCGCCGGCGCCGAATTGTTCCGCCAAATGACGACACAGGATCTGGCCGACGAAACTGGTGGCACCGAAGACTACGATCTCGTGTTTCATATCATGACTCGAACGCTGCAGAGCCTGCATCTTACTGCAACTCGCGGGCTAAACATCGGAATTGAACCGGCGCATTACTCTGATCCTCGAAGTCCTCCGCTAATCTCACCGCCGACACGTGGATTTTCAGTTTGAGTCTGTAGCTTCTAACGTGTCGGTAACTCCGACACAATCGATCCACAGCAGCGTTGACTGCGCTATTATTCATAATCTACCAACTACCAGGGGGTTGTCGCTATGGCTATCGAGTTCGAACTGAACGGCGAGAATGTGAATCTGGATGTGGATCCTGCCATGCCCCTTTTGTGGGCAATCCGTGATGTCGCAGGACTGACCGGCACCAAGTACGGTTGCGGAAAAGCGCTTTGCGGGGCCTGTACCATACATCTCGACGGCAGGCCGATGCGGTCCTGCGTGGTTCCGGTATCGGTGGCCGAGGGTGCCAAAGTTACGACGATCGAGGGCCTTACCGAAGATGGTAGTCACCCGGTCCAGGCTGCATGGCGGGAGCTGAACGTCGCTCAGTGCGGCTATTGCCAGTCCGGCCAGATAATGAGTGCGGCTGCGCTCCTGGAGCGCGTCTCCGATCCCACCGATGCCGATATCGACCAGGCGATGAGTGGCAACATTTGTCGATGCGGTACCTACACGCGAATTCGCAAGGCGATACACCGTGCTGCGGAGGATAAGTCATGAACGAACTTCGGAAAATAAGCCGCAGAGAATTCATGAAGCGTACGGGCGCGGCCGGTGGAGGCCTCGTATTCGCTTTAACGTTTGCGAGTGCCTGCCAGCCGGACGAAGCGGCTGTCGGTCCCGTCGCAAAGGCAACTGCGTCCGTAGCGCCGAATGTCTACGTGAATATTCGCAATGACGGCATCGTCGAGATCTACTGCCACCGTTCCGAGATGGGCCAGGGTATTCGCACCTCACTGCCGCAGGTTATTGCTGACGAGCTGGAAGCCGACTGGACAAGGTCGAGGTCATCCAGGCCATCGGTCATGAGAAATATGGGGACCAGAATACCGACGGTTCTACGAGCATCCGTAATCATTTCGACTTGCTGAGAAATGCGGGTGCAACCGCACGCGACATGATGATCGCGGCAGCCGCGTCCATGTGGGCCGTTCCTGCAAACGAATGCGTGGCGCGTGATCATGCCGTTCACCACGAGAGCAGTGGCAAGTCGGTCGGCTACGGCGAACTCGTCGAGACAGCTAACGGTATGCCGCAACCGGAAAGCGCTACGTTCAAATCTCGAGAGGATTACCGCTACATCGGCAAGCCGATGGATACGATTGACGGGATGGCTTTCACGACGGGCCGCGCCAGGTACGGCACCGACACGGTGTTGCCGAACATGTTGTATGCATCAATCGAGCGCTGCCCCGCGTTTGGCGGCACGGTGACATCGTTTGACGATGCGGCTGCACGAGCGGTTGCTGGTGTCGTGGATGTCATCAGGATGCCCGAGCCAACCTCGCCACCCCTGTTCAATATTCAGGGCGGTATCGCCGTGCTGGCCAGCAACACCTGGTCTGCAATCGAAGGTCGCAGCGCGCTCGAGATCCAGTGGGACAAGGGCGCAAATGCGGAGCACGAGAGTAACGCCTACAAGGAAGACCTGATTGCATCGGCGTCAGCGCCCGGTGCGACAGTTCTTGCACGCGGCGATGCTGATGTCGAAACGCAGAGCCAGTACGAGGCGGTTTACTACACCCCATATCTCGCGCAGGCGCCGATGGAGCCGCCCGCTGCGACGGCGATCGTTAACGAGGACGGTAGCTGCGAGGTATGGGCAAGTACGCAGGACCCGCAGACAGCGCGTGCCACAGTTGCCGCAACGCTGGGAATCGACACAGAGCAAGTGACTATCAACGTCACCTTGCTCGGCGGTGGATTCGGTCGCAAGTCGAAACCTGACTTCATTGCAGAAGCGGCCTGGCTCGCGCGCGAGACGGGTCGGCCAGTTATGGTTGCCTGGTCACGTGAAGACGACATCCGGCACGGCTATTTTCATTCTGTCAGCGCCCAGTATTTTCGTGCGGGCATGGACGCGGATGGCACGACTCAGAGCTGGTTACAGCGCAGCAGTTTTCCATCGATTGCCTCAACCTTCGCGCCGGACGTTACAGGTCCGAGCGGATTCGAGCTCGACCTTGGCCTGCTCGATGCTCCGTGGAATGTGCCCAATATGCGGCTGGAAACCTGTGATGCGAAGGCGCATCTTCGCATCGGCTGGTTACGGTCAGTGTGCAACGTGTTTCACGCCTTCGGTGCCTGCAGCTTCGTCGATGAACTGGCGCACGCCAAAGGAATGGACCCGAAGGAACACTTGCTCGAGATGATCGGGCCAGCCCGCAGAATTGATCCGGCGAATGACGACGCAAAGTACACGAACTACGGGCATGACCTTGCCAAACATCCTGTTGATACAGCGCGCCTGACTGCCGTCGCCCAAAAAGTCGCCGGTATGGCCGAATGGGGCCGCGAGCTACCTGACGGTCACGGGCTCGGTATTGCTGTACATCGCTCGTTCCTCTCCTACGTTGGTGCGGTCGCAGAAGTCAGTGTAGACGAGCAGGGCAAGCTGATCGTGCATGAACTCTGGATCGCGATCGATGCCGGTACCGTCGTCAACCCGGACCGGGTTCACTCGCAACTGGAAGGTGCCGGGATCTTCGGCATGAGCCTCGCTCTGCACGGAGAACTCACGACAAGAAATGGTGGCGTAGTGGAGGGCAATTTCGATTCCTATCCGATGATTCGAATGAGCGAAGCACCAGCCGAGATTCATAGCCATATCATGGAGTCTGACGCACCTCCGGGCGGTGTCGGTGAGCCGGGCGTACCGCCCGTCGCACCTGCCATCGTCAACGCGTATTTCGCGGCGTCTGGCAAGCGGATACGTGAGTTGCCGCTCAGGAATGCTGGCCTCACGTAGGGCTTGCGATGCGTAATCGCACTACGGTCTGGTCGGCATAATGCCAAATTCATATCTTTTACCGGCTGGGCCCGCTGGCTCACAAGACCATGAATCTCGCAGAGTTGATTAAAGAGATACCGAAAGCTGAATTGCACCTGCACATAGAGGGCACGCTGGAGCCCGAGCTAATGATGCAGCTCGCAAAGCGCAATGGCATTCGCATCCCTTATTGCAGTGTCGAGGAAATTCGGCGGGCATACGAATTCACGGATCTGCAGTCTTTCCTCGACATCTACTACGCCGGCGCCGCGGTGCTGCAAAGCCGGCAGGACTTCCACGACCTGACTTACGCGTACCTCGAGCGCGCTGCGGCCGATAATGTGCGACATGTCGAGATTTTTTTCGACCCTCAGACACACACCGAACGTGGCATTTCGTTCACCGAAGTGCTCGAAGGAATCAATGGCGCCCTCGAAGCTGGTGAGGCGCAGCTTGGGATCACGTTCCGACTCATCCTGTGTTTTCTGCGGCATCTGAGTGCCGATGAGGCGATGGCGACGCTTGATCTGGCGCTACCACACAAAGCCCGCTTGCACGCCGTTGGCCTTGACTCCTCCGAGGTCGGCCACCCGCCGTCCAAATTCACACGTGTATTTGATCGCGCCCGCGAGGCCGGCCTGCTTACCGTTGCGCATGCCGGTGAAGAAGGACCGCCGGAGTACATCCGCGAAGCACTGGATTTGTTAAAGGTTTCGCGCATCGACCACGGCGTGCGGTGCCTCGAAGATCCGAAGCTGGTTGCACGTCTGGTTGACGAACAAATCCCGCTCACTGTTTGCCCATTGTCAAACGTGAAGCTGCGCGTTTTCGACACGCTTGAGCAACACAACCTGGCGAAACTCCTGGGCGCCGGTCTCTGCGTAACCGTGAATTCCGACGATCCAGCCTACTTCGGTGGCTATATCGGGGACAACTTCCTGCAGGTTCAGCAAGCGCTGGGGTTGGATGCGAATAGCTTGCAGACTCTTGCAAAAAACGCGTTTTCGTCAAGCTTTCTGTCGCACGATGACGTCGAGCGACACATCAGTGCCGTTGATGCTGTGTTTGACTCGGTCTAGAGTGCGCTCGCTGTGAACCGTCGACACACGGATTTTCAACTTGGCGGTGGCATGGGACGAACGGACTGTTACTGGCCGGGCTTGCAATAGCAGGAATTCGCTTCAGCCAATGGTTCCAGGTGATATTCCCCTTCTTCCTCATAGCATGGCCGCTTGCAGCGATCTTCGCGTGGGTCTCTGTGTACGTATGACAGGTGCCCCGAACTGATTTTGTGGTGGCCAGGTGCGGAGTTGCCCATTGACCTGAATGGGATTTCGTTCGCCGCATCGGCGACAATCAATGGCACGTCCTGGTGGGCAGCCGCGAGCGTCGCCCGCAGCTCGTCGAGTTTTTGGGGCGAGCGGCCTGCCATTGCCTAATCGAGCTCCCCGGCGCCGAACTGCTCCGTAAGCTCCTCCGTCAATGACACCGCCGCCAGGTGGCCTTGATTTGGACACCAACGTCGGCACCAGCCCCGCTACGCATCTACTACGAACGGTGTACAAAGTCCGGTCATCATCGATGTCGCCAACTAGAATTTCCTATCCAAATGACTCCAGGAACCCGCATGCTCTTGAAATCCCGGATTATTCTGCCCGAACGCTCAATTGCCTTGAAAAGATTGATTTTGATTCTGACGCTGCCAAACTTATAATCAAACTTGCAACTTTGATGACGCGATCTAATCGTTTCTGGACTTCCGAAGTTGGTGCCCGCGGGGCAATCGAGAATTCGACAAGATACTATTCCGTTCCGGCGCCTCCTCGATAAGAGACAAGAACAACAATCGCTCATCGGCCAATTTCCGCAGCCGCCGCCGGCGGCACCATTGAGGGGAGAGCGATAATGAGAACAAGACTGCTCGGAGGATCAATCAAGGCGACGATTCAGTCCCGGAATATTTTCATCACGATCGCTTTCTTTGCGGTATACGGGATGGCGCCGCAGCCGTCATTCGCGCAACAACCGGAGACGGTTGCGGAGTGCGACGAGGATGGCGTACCGCCAATCGCGGAACCAGTGCAGTTGATCTATGGGGATCACACGGAGGGTTGCCTGATCGACCCTGCCACGGAAACGGACACATTTCGATTCGATGGCACTACAGGAGATGTGATCAGGATCAATTTTCTTGGTCAGTCCGGCAATTTTGCTCCGCTTCTCGAGATTCGCGATAACGCAAATATGCTAGTCGATACAGCGAACTGCGTACCGCCTTTCAACAGCATCTGTTCTTTTACGACAGAGAGCGTGCTAGCGGTCTCCGGCACGTACTTCGTCAGCATCGTAGAGCAGGGCGCCAACAATATTGGAGCCTACACTCTGCAGCTCGAGCGAGTATTTCCCGAGCCCGGCATAGAGCGGCTGAACTACGATTCGACGATGGATGATGATGGTTTGGCCATCGATGACCTTTCTGTCAGCGATTCGATTGACCCTGGAACGGATACCGATCAGTTTTTCTTCCAGGGTACCGCTGGAACTACCGTCAGATTGAATGTGCTCGGCCAGACGGGGAACTTTGCGCCGTCGATCGCCGTGCGCGACCCATCCGGGAACCTGGTGCTGGATGGTGCTGACGATAATGCGGCGTGCGTACCGCCATTCAACAGCATTTGTTCGTTCCAGGTGGACCTGTCGCCGGCGGCCACCGGCACATACTCTGTGTTGATTGTCGAGACTGGCCACAACAATCCCGGTGCTTACCAATTCAGTCTCTGGTGCGTCGTCGGTGACTGCGACAACGACGGCGACACCATTGCAGACACTCGTCGAGCAAACCTGAGGTACGGTGAGCCGGTCAGCATGAAAGCCGTCAGCCCGGGCGTCGATGGAGAATTCTACGAATTCATGGGGACACCGGGCGACGAGATCAGGTTCACCGTATTAGGCCAGACAGGCAATTTCGCACCGAGGATCGAGTTGCGTGATCCGAACGGTGTGCTGACGGCGCCTTCGGGTGGCCAATGCATACCGCCGTTCAATAGTATTTGCTCGTTCACAGTGGACCTGATGCCCCAGATCATGGGCAAATACACGCTGTTACTTGACGAAATCGGCATCAATAATCCTGGCAGCTACCAGCTCAGCCTCGATTGCGTATTTTCTCCGGGCGATCTTGCCTGCGAGAACCTGCCCGGAAGATTTCCAGACGATGTGCCCGAGAATTACTGGGCATTCCGCTTCATAGAGACGCTGATCGACTACAGGATCACCAACGGATGTGCCGACAACAGTTATTGTCCGGAGGACGCGATCACCAGGGCGCAGATGGCGGTGTTTATCGAACGGGGCATAAGGGGCGGAGACTATGTACCGCCGCCAGCGACGGGCACGGTGTTTCCCGACGTACCGATCGACTACTGGGCGGCAAGTTGGATCGAGCAATTTTTGCTTGACGGTGTCACGGGTGGCTGTGGCAACGGCATTTACTGTCCGGAAGATTCGGTGACGCGGGCGCAGATGGCGGTTTTCCTGCTTCGAGCCAAGTTTGGTGCCGACCATGAACCGCCGCCGCCGGTGGGAGTATTCAACGATGTGCCCGTCGACTACTGGGCGGCGAGCTGGATCGAGCAGCTGTTCGCGGAAGGCATCACTGTGGGATGCGATGAGGGCCTGTATTGTCCGGAAGATCCGGTGACGCGCGCCCAGATGGCCGTGTTCGTCGTGAGGGCCTTCGAACTCGGCGAGTAGTCCGTTAAGCTCGAACAGATGGCGGATGCAAATCCGTTACAGCGAGTCAAGTTGGCACAAATTGGGCAATTAGCCAGGTGAATGACCTGGGGCGGCAAGAATTACCGTCATACGTATTTGCAAAGAATGGTGGCCAGAAGCGGCACCGAACCGCCGGCAACAGCCGCTACCGCAAGTCTTTCCGCCTGCGGCGCAAGACAACAGGCCGGCGACCCCGGGCCATCGATTCCAGCTGTGTCGATGCACGGCGACGAGATCTCGGTGGAATCCGCAGCCGCCGAGGAGCTTCGCGGCAGCCTGGATGGTGGGTCGTACCTGCAAGGCGATGGGGGTTACGACGCGGCCAAGCGTGTCTGGAACGGCATGTTCGATCACAGGAAACCGGCCATGGTTGCGCGATGCGCATCGAGTAATGATGTGATCAATGCCGTCAACTTCTCGCGCGAAAGAAACCTGCTCGTTTCTGTCAAGGGCGGCGGACATAGTTTCCCTGGCAAATCAACGTCGGACGGCGGCCTGATGATCGACCTGTCGCAGATGCATTCGGTCGATGTCGACATCGATGCGATGACCGCTCGTGTCGATGGCGGGGCGCTACTCGGGCATTTGGATACTGCGACGTTGCCGCATAACCTGGTAACCACGACCGGCACGGTGTCACATACCGGCGTCGGCGGGTTCACACTCGGCGGTGGTATGGGACGTACCGACCGGCTGACCGGCTGACCGGCCTGGCCATCGACAACCTGCTTGCGGCGACCGTCGTGACGGCCGACGGCAGCGTCGTACACGCCAGCGAAAACGAAAACACCGATCTGCTGTGGGGCTTGCGCGGCGGCGGCGGAAACTTCGGTGTCGTGACCGAGTTTGTTTTCCGGCTGCATCCGTTCAATCCGACGGTGTATGGCGGTGACCTTGTTTATCCGGCCGACAAGGCTTCGATGCAACTGTATGCGGAGGTGCTCGATTCTGCCCCCGCAGAAGCCAACATCGAGCCATTCTTTGTTCCCGGCGAGGACGGCAATATGCTCAATGTGGTCGGCGTCACCTGGTCCGGGGATCACGCCGCCGGCGAAAAAGCGCTGGCACCGATGCTCAACCATCCGCCAGTGCTCGCGGGCGAGCTCGGCCCGAAATCGTACCAGGAATCCAGACCGCGTGGGATGATCTCACGGCACATGGGCAACAGAATTATCTAAAGTCGGGATACTTCAACGAGCTCACTACCGACGTAATTGAAATCATTGTGGACTTCGTGAATCGCGGCGAGACGGGCTCGTGGTTCCAGCATCTTGGCGGCGCGACTGCTCGTATTGCTCCCGATGCCACCGCTTTTGGGCACCGCAACGTGGCCGTCAATTTCGGTATTGGCTATGCGTCCAACGATGCGACGCAGAACGAGGCAGGCATTGCTGCTGTGCGTGAGTTCTACTACGCGCTGGAACCACACATGGCCGGCTTCTATACGAATCTTCACCAGGATACCGACGAGAAAATCTCGGGCAAACACGGGCCCAGCTACCCGCGGCTGGTCGAGATCAAGAACCAGTACGATCCGACGAATTTCTTCCGCCTGAACGCCAACGTGCAGCCGACGGTCTGAATAAGAACAAAGCCAGTCAGACCTGGGGGAACTGATCGCGGTAGATGTCTGCTGCAACCGGTGACGACACGGTTCCCACGAGGATCAGGCGTTTCTCTTCGGGTAGCTCGGCATTGAGCTGTGCGACACGCTCGCGTGCGAGACCGTGACGCTCTTCCAGTGCGTCGACGGCCGATTCCATTTCCTCGGGTAGGTCGACATGATTGTAGAAGACCGCCGACACGTATTCGCCCGGCATGTCGTCCCAGACCGCCACCAGGCTGTCACGCAGATCGTTCCATTGTGCCGCTGTGAAGTCGCCACTTTCCGCAAGACTGGTGAAGCAGTCGTTTTCGGTCTGCATCACCTGCTGCGCTTCGCGCCCAAAATTGATCTGTGCAGCTTCGTCACCCGTGAGTTCGACGCCCGCGTCTTCCGCGATCGCTGCAAGCCACTCCTGGTTGACGGCCTGCGTCTGGATGTACTTGCGTGACTTCTCGGCCGCTGCCTCGAAGTAGGACTTAAACGCTTCGGGCGTCGCAGGCATAGTGGCGTCACCGTTAGCACGCTCGGCCGCCGCCTGCACCAGAACGCCTGTCGCCGTACCGGGGGCAAAGTACATGATCTCGTCGTCCGGGTGGCGCGGTGCGCCCCTGGCGATTTCCGGTACGGTCGATGCCGTGAACGAACTATCCTGGTTGAGACGCAGCACGACGTCTGTCCAGGGATCAACCTGATCATGGTCATAGATTACGACGTAGACCGGTGGTGTCTCCAACCTGTAGGCGCACAACCGCGCACCTGCCGTCGGGGCATCGTAATTGCCACAGGTGGTCGCACCCAACCTGACAGCCTGCTCGACCAGATCGGCAATAGACTCGGGCTGCGCCAACGAAAGATCGTCGGTCGGTTCGAGGACGATTGCCGGTGTGTTCATGCCTTCTTCAATGGCTGAAACGTGTGCCTGCTGCTTCACACTGCTTTTAAATTTGAAAAACAGCCACGCGAAAAATGCGACGACCAGTCCAATGAGGACCAGGAATACAACACCAAGGAACTTGAGCATCTGGCGAGCCCCGGCACCGTCTACGGCGCAGAATCAAATATTACGAATATTCTAGCTATTCCGCGCTTATCGGCATTGATCGTGATCACATTACGGCGCTATGTGCACGCGTCAAGCCGTTGTATCGTAATAGAACTACGTATCTTTCCAGGCTGTCGCGTTGTCACGACGGGATCGATCGCTGGCACGATCTCAGGATTTCCGGGATTCAGCGCCTAAAGCGGGAGCAAACACTGGATCGAAGCGTATACGGATTCGTTAGCCGCGGAAATGGAGCCGCACGGCGTTGTCGTCAGTGTCGTCGAGCCTGGCAATTACAAGTCAAACATCCGCCTGAGCGTGAGTTGTCCTACAAGGAACCCGATGAGGTTTCCGAAGCATTCATGCATGCCCTGTTCGACGACAATCCGTTGCGTCGCTACGTGGTTGTCCCCAACGTGGAAGAGCAGGAATTTACCATTCGCACGAAGGTCAACGAGCTTGTCCCGCTGAACCAGCGGGGTCCTTAGAGCTACAGCCGGGATCAGTTGGTTGAGCTATTGGATCAAGCACTCACCGGAGATGCTCCCCCGGAGTAAGCCCGGTTAACCTGGTTGTCTTCCTCGCCGCGTTACTTACTTGGTGGCCTCACCACCAACCGCCCCTGCGGCGTCGAAGGAGACCCACGCAAAGCCGTCATCCATTGCCAGGTCATCCGTGGACAGGCCCAGACCGTTATAGGTGCCGTCAGCGACCGGGCAGTTGGCGATATCTGTCACATTCACCGAAACGTCATAGACGTTAAACATGGCGTCGATGATAGATACCTGGCCATCGAACATGCAATTGGCCGACTGGCCGCTGATGACCCCCGCGGCATCGATCGTAAACGACGAGGGGTCGCTCAGAAACTCAAATGTTGTATAGACGGCTTCGATTGTCGCGAGGTCACTGGCACGTTCATATAACGCAGCGTCGTAGGTGGTTGTGATGGTACTGGTGGTACCCGCCGCCTCGACCGTCAGATCGAGCGTGGCGGTGGGGCTGATGGTTCCGGCGGATATCGTCAGGTTTGCCTGGTCATCGCCGTCGGCAAGAACATTACCCAGGCCTGCTACGAGCAAGCCGGACCCGGAAATGTCGGTGCCGTTAGCCTGCGCCGTACCTCCCGCAACAGACACCAAATCACCGCTGACTGTGTCGTTCAAAATGCAGATGAACTCCAGGGATTCCGCCACCAGACAATCGATATCTTCTGTCGCGCCGGCGAAACCGTTGCCGACGTAACCGAAAGTCAGATCATCGATGACGACGTCACCACCGCTGGTACTGGTCACTTCGATCGAACCGATCGTCGTCTCGCCCGCACCGCGGACAACGTCGATCATCTGGAACGTCTCTGTAGGTACCACGTTCAGTATCAGCGCCCCATTTTCATCCAGGATATCGACGTTGCCGACATCCACATCCGTCGGCATGCGCACGTGAAACGTAAGCGTATTCGGCGCAGTCTCGAAGGTCACCACTGCAGTGGTACCAATCAGGATATGCCAGGCGTTAGCGCCGGAGATATAAAATGACGGGATGCCGCGCGTCTCGGCATTGCCGTTCGAATAGGTCGCCGTATACGGCGACATTCCGTCTGTGAATCCCCCGCTCGCATTGAACTCGAAGCTGGTAAACACGTCGGCGGCAGTCACTGACACAGATTGGCCGCTCCAGAAACCGCCCTGAGGTCCCGCGGGCGGTGGTGGTGGCGGCGGAGGTGGGGGCGCAGCGCCGTTACCGCCGCCTCCGCAAGCATTGATGAACGCTGCAATCAGCAGCGTGCCCAGAATACCGGAGATCTTCTTTTTCATGATGTTATCCCACGCCGGACCGAGAGCGGCGAGTTGTCCTGGGTGTCAGAATCTGGTGATTCGCTTTTTGGGTTCTTGTACGGTATGTCGCGGGAATTGGCGAAAAGGTTCAATGCCAAAATGGCAGATGTAACTAAAAGGAAAATCTTGGACACGACACAAGTCGTTTTCTGTACTTCAAAAATCGGGAATCGGGATGATTTGAAGCGGCGAATACCTCGTCCGACTATTCGAATGTGTCACGGAGTATCCGCGAAGTCCTTGATCGTCGCCATGATGCCCCAACCGCCAAAGGCCTCAGAGACCGCGATCCATATCTCATTCTCACCGGCCCGCAACGGCAGCGTCACGCGATCGAATAGGCCAATGGTTCCCAGATAACGGTAATCCCGCGTCCTGTACCCGTTGCTACCCTGATAGACAAGCGTGTCATTGACGAACACCATTGCCGCATCGCTATAGCCGATTGCAAGCTCCTTCAAATCCGGCCGATCCAACGAAACGTCGATGCGGGCAAACACCGTGTCCTTGCCCTCGCCCAGGCCTTGCACGCGCGCCAGATTGGTGATGCCCGTCGTTTCCGCAGCAAGCTCGGTCCAGCTCAAGTTCGCCTTATGCACGGGGCCCAGCGTCACGATCCCCTGTAGCGATTCGCTGTCGAACGCGTTCGACACCTGCCAGGACGTGACGAGTCCTTCGACGTGATCTGATGGCTCGGGTCCCAGCGAGGGAATCGCGTAAGCATCAGCCAGCGTAGTCACCTTGAAATTCGCGAAGTGCACCGACGAGAAATTCGCCGAATGCAAACCAATCGCACCATTCAACTCGCTTCTCTTGAGATCGACGATATGCAATACCGGTTCGTCCGAGTCAATGTAAACCGATGCCTTCGATCCCGCGAATATGACTTTGACATGCATCCATTCGTCGTAGCGATAGTCAATCGGTGTGCCGTAGCCTTCACCGTGATAAAGCTGCCAGCCCGCTACACCATTGAATTCCGGTGTGTACTGGTTTGCATCCGGATTACCGGATTGGTGCGGTCGAATGTAAAAGTGCTCGAAGTTAGATTCATCCTGCAAGCGAAAAACCAGGCCCGCAAAGCCACGCTCCTCTGACACGGAGATGTCGAATTCGACCAGGCCATTTTGGATATCCATGTCCGGCAATAAAGCCAAACCACCGCGTATTCTTAGTGCTTGCTGTCCAAGGTAGTCGACGAGTTCATGCTCCGCCGCATTGATCTGCCAGCGGGCATCATTGAACGGCACTTTCTCGGGCGACTCGATCGCAACCATGGGTTCGCCAGTTAATGCCTTAATTGCAGCTGCGCGAAATGGCCCCTCGAAGTACGCGTCGTAGTATGACTTTACATACTCGTCTCCTTGTGTGAATCGATTTTCAAAAGCGGAAAAATCCAGCGACTCCTCAACCTCTTCATTACTTTTTCCGTCTGCCAACATCGCATCCCGCTGGTCGGCAATCGAGTCTGCTGCTTCGATAATGAGGTCGACGTAAGCTTTGTCTGTTTGCATTTCGCCATGGCCGGGTACAAGAATCTCGTAATTGAGATCATTCAACGCACGTAGCGTTTCTGCCCATGCTCGGGGCGGCACGTTGAATGCATACGGAGAGGGATGCACGACGATGTCACCTGTCGACACGATGCGCTCATTGCGTAGCCACATGACAATGTCACCGGCGGTGTTCGCGTGGCCTAGGTGCAATAGCTCGACAGTGCGCTCGCCGGACCGAATCGTATACTTGTCCTGGAACACGACATTCGCCGGCGTAACTTGACCTCGATTGAACTCAGCGTCGATCGCATCCGCGTGTTCGATGATGCGCGCGTAGTCACTGCGATCAATCTCGTTGATTTCATTGCCTTCCGAGTCAATCCCGGTAGCGACAATCATTTGGAAATTCTCGCGATTGTTCTCGACGAAATTCCGTTGCCGATCGATGTACGTTATTCGCGAACTATTGAGCACATCGTTCGTGAACTCATGTGCGATGAACTGCACATTCGGGAACTCTTCGGCAAATCGATATATGCCAAAGTTGTGATCGCCATGCCAGTGGCTTATCACGACGTGGGTGACGGGTCTGTCGGTGAGGGATCGCACCTTTTCAATGATCTGCTCCGCCATCGCCGGCATGCCACCGCCATCGAATATCACGACTCCTTCTTCGCTGATGACAAAAGTCGTATTGCCCATTACCGGAAACCTCGGGCTGTCAGGGCGTATGCCGGTCCACACGCCGGGACTGATTTCCTGAAATTCGAATCGAAATGGCCCTTCGTCAGCGTTTGCTGGAAGAAAAGTTGCCGTCAACATGACGGCTACGCAGATCTTTAAGGATTTCATTGTTCCCCTCGTAAATCAGATTGTTGGTTATTGTTGCCAGGTGTGACACTAATCAGAAGGTCAGGTTTCAGATATCTGACGCCGCAATTAAAGTCCAGAACGTCGGCGCAGGCAGTGCGTTGACACCCGTTGCGGCTAACAGTGACTCAATTCGTTGCGTACTTCTTGCAACCACTCCAGTCGAGCCTCCGTAATCCTAACCGCGCCCAGAGCACCGAAATAGGCATCAATATCGTCCGTTCGGGAGATCGTGTTCAGGTAATTCCTTGTCTTCCCCAGGAATCGCTCCATCTCGATCACAAGATCGTTGAGATAGCTCACGCGTCCGGCGTCACTCAGCACACCGAGAAAAAACGTGCGTGAGCGTATTGGATCCGTCACAGAGGAAATCAAATCCGGATCCACACCCGTCACCAACCACTTCTTCAGCGCTGCACGCCCCCGAGGGGTGATGCGGAGCGCCCGGCGTTTACGCCCATCCGCTCTGTCGGCCGTACTTAAGACCATGCCTTCGTCCTGCAGGCGCGCAAGCAGAGGATAAACAGATCCCGCAGAGGCTTGCCAGTGCGAGGAAGGCGCCGCTTTCAGTTCCTGGCGGAGAAGGTAGGCTGTGCATGGCTGATGCTTGTTTACCAATCCCAAACAGACGCCTTCAAGTTCACTCAATGTACGAATAGCCATCGGGCTTACTGAATCTCGATAACCTGCATTTGGCCGTCGCGGTCGATCTCCATACGCAATGGCTCTGGGCCGCGAAACAGCGTCCCCAGCGATGCCATGTCGTAGTCTGCGGTCGGCTTGTCGTTCAGCTTCAGAAGGACATCACCCGCGAGTATGCCGGCATTCTCGCCAAGCGAGCCGGGTTCGACGTAGCCAATCGTCAGTGTACGACCACCCGGCATACCGCGGAATTGGACGCCCAGTCGACGCGGCCCGGTCGCTGCCACAGTTTCCGGCCTGTGCGCGGCCTTTTGAAACCGTATCCGGCGGTTTTTCTGGTCGATGGACATGACGAAATCGCCCAGAACACGAGAGCCGACATTGCCAAATCCCGGCGATGGGTCAATAAAGCCGACGCGCGGGTCTTCGTACCTGGAACCGGCGAACAGGATATCGCCGTCGAGTTGCCCAAAGGTTAAATCCCGGTCCCCGCCGACTACGCGA